>Ga0056128_1003453_pt1 | contig 19372 bp, 13 predicted proteins | sample WorMetLIZISLAND2_FD_71113 | JGI IMG/M metagenome (GOLD analysis project Ga0056128, IMG submission 71113) | Marine gutless worms symbiont microbial communities from Max Planck institute for Marine Microbiology, Germany - Olavius geniculatus... ... | reverse complement strand
AAGCGATTTTTTGGCGATTTTTGGCTGCAAAAGAGTGAATTGCGACGAAATGGATGGAGATAGACTACGATTACCTGCGAACAGGAACTGCTATAGGCTTTCGCGCGTTTCGTGAGCTTTTCTCAAATTTCTTGTCAGTATTATAGCAACAGGCCTATGCCAGTGTAATTTTCTCTGTTTAAGTGCATGTCATAGTGGTTATTTGATATCCCCAGTAACATTAACAAGGCGAACTATGTTGGCTTTTAGTTTCATGGTTAAAGCTGAACAACCGTTTTCCTACTTTTGCACTTTACCACAAATAGTAACTTCACTGCACTGTAGAGAAAGACCGGTACTCCACTCAGATACGGTAATTACGTAAAAACGGTTGGTACATAAAAAAACAATATGCCACATAAACAAACTAGGTGGTGGATACGACTTCATCGGCTATTATGCCTCCGCCAACATGTGACAACTAGCATTCGAAATATCGTGCTAACAAGGCCCAAAAGTGCACTTTGAAGCATATTTGATTTTATTATGACCTTTTAACCTCAAAATTTGACATGTTCATCCCTGCGTCGAAGTCCGTTAGTGGTAAACGTTTGGTCAAATTCCGTCAACAAATACGCAAGATATTTTGCTAACGATGTTTGTTTGGGACTTACGCACGCACGCACGGACACACGAACACTCTGGAAACATTATGCCTCTTCTTACTACGTTGACCGAACGTACATAAAAATGGTAATGATGTTAGTGTTCATTGACATTTTATAAAAAGGCATTTGCCGATAGCCATATAGTAAGCCATAACCTGCTATGTGAGCTTTTGTTTGTTTTGTGATGTTTTTATCTGTATATATTTTTTTTCTGTCTGTATTTTTTATGCCTCCGCCAATGTAGTGGCAGGACGCATTATGTTTTCAGAGTGATCGTGCGTCCGCGCGTGCGTCCGTCCATCCCAAAGAAACATTGTTAGCAAGATATTTTTGGTACTTGTTGACGGAATTTGACCACGAATCAAATATAGGAATCAAAAGGTCAAGGGTCACGATGCGGTGAAATATGCCTCAAAATGCACATCTTGGTCTTGTTAGCACGATATTTCGAGCGTTAGTCATCACATGTTGACGGAGGCATAATAGCTGACGAAGTCGTAAGTTCGTAACCGTCATCAACTTTTTTTTATTTAAAGAATAAACGTCTTTATATTGCACGGCATTGATTTATGCATGTCAAGGTGTCACGGATCTTTGCTGTGAACCTGCTGCTGGCTGCAGTGAGTGGCTGTGAGTGGAATCGCGAAGACGTCGTCGCCATGACTATTGATAACTTGTACGTAGTGCCGAGCGATGCCGACCTGTGGCCTATTTCCAGCAGTGCTTATGATCTTGCTGACGGAGTGGACGTACTGTCATTGAACGCGTTCTGTTGCGGCATGTTCAAGCGCCGCGACAACGTCTATCAGATGATACCAATCGCTAACATCGGCGCACGCGCTCACACCTGGCGCAACATCACCCACAGGTGGGCTTACAGAAACTCATAGTAATCTTTTGTTGTATGCCGGGGCACAAATTTTATAAATACTATCTTCACAGCAGTCGTGGTAAAAATGTATTTGTTGTGCCGAGAATTTGTGGTTACTTCAGTTTCAGTTTCATTACTGTTTAACTTCTAAACGCGTCGCATCTGCGTTTCTGACGTTTTTGTGTTTGAGATAAACAAAATAACAACATTCGGCGTCCCATTTTTTCATATCGAGTATCGATGTCGCCGATTCCCCATTCTGAAGCAAAAAAAACTCGAAAGTGTAATGTTTTCGGGCGATGTGTTAAAATGTAGTTTCAGAAACGGTCGTTCGGCGTATGACGCAGACGGACTGACAGAATAAGTGAGGGCGGAGTTTGGTGACGTGGCTGTGCACGAGGTACACAAGGGAGAAAATGTCGGCTGATACCTTGACCAGAGACTTGTTAGCATTCTGATCTCGGACTGGATTCAACAACATGGTCACGGTCGAGTGAAGTTGGTTCGTCACAATATCTGCATAGATAGGTCAGCAGTCAAAATACTCTGTTGTTGTTGTTGTTTATTCTTTCACACTGTGCCATGCTTAGTGGCTATGCTGCTGTCTGCAAAATTCTTTCTTTGATGTTCAATGCGCATTTATGTTTTACAGGTTATTCGACTCTGTCCTAAAATTTTCCTTTATAAATTATTTGTTTGTTTGCAGCCCATCGAAAACTCGCTGTCTCGCTCAGCAGCGGGTTCTAACTTCTAACAGAGAGCACTAAAGAGCATGGTATTTATGCACGGGGCAGGTTCATCAACGACGACCGTAGTTTTAACTGTCTTTCTGTAACTGTTTTGGTTTTATCTTTAAGATTTTAACAATTCTGTGTCGTTTCATGTTTTTTCGCTGAGTTAACATCACTGCTACTATTAGCACTAACTGTTACTATCACTTTCCTCGTTATTAACATTCTATGCTGTGGTCGTGATTGCGTCATATAGGGTGCACTGAGGTTGCTGGAATCTGACTGAACTGATCGCATACAAGCTAGACGCGCACGTGTTAAACAACGCCTACGTACATTTACAGTGGAACGAACTGAAGCCTTTGTTAGCTGCACTGCACGGCAACACTTCTCAGAACTTTGCATGGGCACTTAACTACTACGAGAAGTTTATCAGAGTGCTGTTTAAATTGATAACGGACGATAATTAGGCCTAAATCATACTTAACCGATCGTTGTGAAACTTTGCCACACACTTGGTTGAACTGTAAAATTTAGCTTCAAAATTTGGGGCTTTTTTCAAAAATGGGGGTTAAAAACATCAAAAATTCAGCGTTATTTCGGAGAGCATGGTTTCCACTTTCCAGACAGTCATGCATAGTTTATCGTTACTTACTGTTTTATTTATGCGGTTGGTTCTACCAGATCAAGATATCAAAAAATTAAAAATCGCACACTGTTGTGGTGAAAAAACATTTTTTCGTGTTCTACAAAAAGTGATGACATTTGGATCACTAACAAAAATAGGACATCTAAACTCTGACTCACCAAAACCAACTTTTTCGAAAGAACATATTTTGGTTAATAGGTAGTGCTGCCGCCCAAATTTATACATGTGCTGTGCAACGAGCAAGCCTCGGCAACATGCAGGAAAGGTAGTCTTTTAACATTTTTAACTATAAAGACGACAAATGCTAAACGACATTACGAACAAGGATTATGAGAACGCGAAGAGTGAAGCTGAAGGTAGAAGCAGCTGACAGGAGAAACTGCAGCCAGGAGACGAAAAGCACGTGGCATATCGTTTCGGTGCGTAGGGGCGAGTCTAGCACACAATGAAGTCAGTCAGCATTGTGTGCTGCAGCCTATAACGGTTCACGCCTGAGAGAGAGCACTGAGCTGCTATGCAGGCTGATAAATTACTGCTTGCCTCACGCACGTGTACACGCAGCAGAAGCCTATACGTAGCATAGGTGATACGCCGCTTGCTGATTGCAGGTAACGTGCACTTATCAACAGCTAGGTGTAGTATTTATTTCTATCAGCCGTTCCTGGTGGCATATGTACAGGTTGCAACACGGTTTTGCAGGATATTATTTCAGTCTAACGAAGCATAGCACACTGTGGAACGTGTTAAAAAGTACGTATTTCATGACTGTGGTGATGATCGACGGCGAGTTTTGCCTGAGAATGGGTGTCCTACATGTTTCGGTCGTTACGCTTGAGTGGAATGAAAGGCAGTTAGAGTTGGGCGACAAAAGTTAGTCATAAAGTAAAATGAAGATCCACATAGCCGATCCGCATAGGTAATTCATATATATTCTCTTTGCCTAAGGGATATTGCTGATTTCCGGTTTGAAGATTTTTCATCTGCAATCCAGCTAAAACATCTAAATAGGCCGATATTTATTGCAAGTAATTGCCCTTAATCAGTAGTTAAGGCAGTGTAGATATTGTCATCGCATGTAAGTACTTATAGCGACACAATAACGTTGTAGTGTAGGTTTACGCACGTTGCACACACTACAGAACAATAAGCCCAGCTTTCGCTAGGATAGCCGATCGTACTATCGCCTACGTATTGCAAGATGCAATTTTTGGAAAGCGGGAATAAAGATTAGTGACCCCTCTTTTGAGAGAATAGGTGTCTGTATGTGGTGGGCCATTGCGCTTTTGAATAGGGGGCGTTGGCTGTCATTAATGACCATGTGGCTATCTGCAGTGGTTTGGTTTGGAAAACGATGGTCGACAATAAAGGCATTAGATATGGCATTGGTAAATGTCTCTAGCGTGTTAATTGCTAACCATAGTCGATTACTTATTTTCCGTAAATTTTTATACTTTTGGATATATGCCGTGAATATTGATGTACGGAAACGTATATATATATTGAAGCTGAGAAATAAGCGAATAATCACAAAATTAGGATGTAATAATAACAATTTGGTATGGTGAAAAATTTGCATGTTGAGGAAGCTTAATTTGTTTCTTTCACCATGCCAGCCTTATGCTATGTATCTGGTGATTACTTTAGGCAAGATAGAAATTTCAATGATGTTTTGTTGCAAAATGTCTGGTCACAAGTCTGACTGATTTGCAAAATTCTTTTACTGTCAATGTCCGGGCATAAACAAGAGTTTGATGCTAATTATTTTACTATACTTTGTTTCGATGCAAATTTACAGCAGATAGGCTTAATGTTAAGTCTATTTATTTTCAATAAATTTTCACGGCAGATAACACCTTGCGTAGTAACCATTCCGCTCACTGTTTGGCCGTAATGCGCCACGCAAGTTTTTAGGATATAGAGGGGCGTTCAATTAATTCCAGGACTGTTTTTTTCAAAAAGCACACAGTGACCATTGAAAATGAAAAACTATTATGAAGTTGTACAGTCACTATTGTACATCACTTACTGTGGTTTCATTTATGACGTCACATTGTGACGTCATTATTATTAAGATATAAATGATGGGCATTAGAGCATTTGTCATATAGTCTAGACTTAACTTCAAGTAATTTTTATTTGTTTGGACCACAAAACGAATCACTTAGAGAAATTAAGCTTAAGAACAATAAAGATGTTCAACAACATTGTGTGCGGAATTTTTTTTATACGGTGTCAACAAAAACTTTATGCTACGAGTTCCAGTTGACTTTTAGAACGATGGGAACATTGCAATGAACTGCAGCGAAAATATGTTGAAAAGTAACATAACTGTCAAAATTGTGCGATTTCCTGTCCTTGTATTAAGGACGTAGTCCTGGAATTTATTGAACGCCTCTCTTAATGACCCATATTTGGAAGAACATGTTTTGGGTCAGAGTCGGTGACGGTACCGTTGGATCGGGCGTTGGTAAGTTCTTATAGGCTACAGCGGTTTGGCCACAATTCGCAATGCAAGCGTACGAGGACGCAGTCAGTACCCCTATTTGCGGTGGTGGGGTCATAAGGTCCGACATGGTAGGTCCCGACCACAGGCTAGCGGTCGGAAAAACCTTGTTTGCTTCTTTGGTAAAACGTACTGTTTAGCCACAATACATATACGTAACAGACAGACGACAGACAAACAGATGGACACAACATTGTATCCATCGCAACCGCTAGTACCGTCGGCTAAAAATTGAAAATGTTGTAAGTTGACAGTGTGTCTATACATAGGGGGTTTGAATGTTAATAAAAACTTCGGGCTTGTGTTAAGCGAGTGACTGTAATTGATAACGTAATATTGATGTTAGATATCGATAGGCTATAAGCCCGCATATCACATGCTCAGAGCGGCAATTTACAATGTTAGGCTTACAGAATGATGAATGTATGCATATTATAACAACGACACACTAATGAAAATGACTGAATGCAATTCCAGTTAAGTGGTCTTATTAAGCTCACATTAGGCTACCCAGCCGACCTATGCTGGGTTATTTGGCTGATATCACCAGCCTGTATCTATACATAGGTCTGTCGTATATAGAATATTACGTGTATCATATGGGCCAATCAAATGTTGTGTTAGCTGACGTTCATTATATACACAAGAAATGGTAAGTAAATATAGTCTGGAACAAAACACTTCAATATAATAATAAAGGAAAATTTTCCAGGCCTTCGGGGAGCAAGTTGCTTAGCCTAAATCTTATAATTTACGACCTAAATTATAGCTTTCTCCCTAATGCGTTTTCAGGCAACTAATGCGCAAATCAACGCCAAATGGAGCTTCGCTCACACCCCACCCCACTGGATTTAGGAAAAAGCCCCCAAATAGAAAAAACGACAAACGAAAAGAAAAATAAAAACTGAGTGAAATAGAGAATGATGAAAAGAAAGACGAAAGAACTAAGAAGGCATGGCGAGGAAGCGATGGAGAACTTGGTCTGGGGAAAAGAGTGGACACCCGCTGCGTACAGTAACAGGGCATATTAGCAGCTAACTTATATCCCCTTTATACGATGGATCTGACTCTACGAGCAGACAACGTGCGCTCGTCGACCCAGCGTCGTTAATATTTGTAATATTACATTGTTTAAATGACGAGATAGCCGGTGTTGTGGCAACTTAATTATCCCGCGTATGGCAAAAAGGCTTGATGTATGCTTGTCACTGCTGATATGTGCATCGTCCGTTTAACTAGATCTGTAAATCTGCAGTTGCCGGATGCGACTGGGACTGAGTGAGTGAGTAGGGTTTAACGTCCCGTCCGATACAGTATAGAGCATCTTGGGGCTGGGCGGCTGGGCTGGCCGAGATCAGTCAGCAAAACTGTCGTACACTCTTTCGAGTTTTAGCAGTATATTCGATTTTCTAGGTTTAAACCGGCGATACAGACTTATAGGCTATTCGTGCGTTTACGTGTACTTTTCTTATACGTTTTTTTACACTTTTAATTTTTTCGTGCGTTTTCGTAAAGTGTCAAAATACTTTTTCGTGGTCATTTAATGCGTTTTCGTAAAAAGCTATTGCATGCTTTCGGGTTGTTTGACGTCTGTCCCCACGGCGAACCCTTGCATGGCCTGCAGTCGCGCAAAATTTACAGGGTGTGCCAAAAAATGACCCAACTTCTTTTTGTCAGAACCTTGTCAAATCTCCACCAAATTTGATAATTTGTGGCCTACAGATAGCCAAGACGATAGAAATACGTAAGTATACTTATTGTCCATTTCACCTAGTCTGTGTTAACGCACTATCCTGTAAAACTCAGATACTCCAAATTGTTACATTTAGGTGAGTGAGTGAGTAGTTTCTTAACGGCACATCAGCACAAAATAGGCCATTCAGTGTTATACGTCTTTAAAATTAATTAAAAGCAGTTAATATATGTATTAAAAGCAAAGTTAAAATACTTGTTAAGATCAAGGCTATTAAGCTAATGTAAAAACAACATCATATACGATTGTAAAAGTTGATATCTTTAACATAAGCGATGATGTTGAGAGATGCAACATTTTCATAAACGTCCTTGAGTGTGTCCACTTCAAAATATCTCTGACGTGCTGCACTGTAACGGGTGCTTGACTGTGAGCGGAGAATGGCAAGCTTCACATATCGGTTGACTCTCTCCCTTTAAGAGATAAGAGTTTGTAAGTCTTGTATAACCAATTCGAAGACGGTTGATAAGGACTGAGTCGTAGCGGCTTAATGATAAACTGATATTGCGACCAATGACCGGTTGCACACTGCAGTTTATTTGATGTACACTGGTTCTACAGTTGTTGCCATTCTTTAACACACAACTGGTTGACACAAGTTAACTCGTTAACAAGTTAAATCGTGAACTGGAAATCTCATGTTGGTGATGGCGACATCCAGTCCTGCCTCAGCAGCGATGTCAGCATCTTCTTTTCCTCGGATCCCCACGTGGCTGGGAATCCAGCAAAAAGTTATAAATTTACCACTGTTAGTTAGTTGGTTGTGGTCCTTCAGAATCTTTAAGATCAGCGGATTTTCGACTTCTCATCTCTCAATTGCTTGTAAGCTAGACAAAGAGTCCGAGAGAACCACACAATCTTTGCTTCTTGCAAGGCGGATGATGTCTAGCGCCATGTCCATTGCATGAATTTCAGCAGTAAAAATACTAGCATTGTCAGGTAAGCGAATTGTTTTGACAGAGTTGGGTGCAACAACAGCGGCAGCTGTTAGGCCCTACATTAAGTCTACACTATGATTATCAGTATCAGATTGCTCACTTTTTATTATCAGTGTGACAGAGAGTGCCATGTGATGTAATAATTTTATGGTATGGAATATTTTACGCTAAAAATAGCAGACAACAAAATAATGATTGATGAGCTTGAATATAAACCCAATGCACTATCCAGTCTGGGGTGCAATGTTAGAGGTTTATCACAAGCTAAATACAAAGCCAAAAACGATCGCCGAATTCAAGGAAGCGTTTCAGGTTATCTGGGGAAACCTGCCACATAGACCGATCGACAAGGTTGTGAAAGACTTATCAAATTAAACGACTGGAAACTTGTGTTGGAGCCTGAAGCTGGCGTTGGACACTTTGAATATTCTTAGTGACAATGGAATTCTGGCATCTGATCATTAGTTAACTGTGTTGTTTCAACGATGTTACTGAATTGGTGTTGTAGCTTGAACATTTTTAATGCTGAAAAATCGGTAGGCGGTCATGTTAAAAAATGTATAACTTCGTCATTTTTTAATAAAATCACATTTTACTTGGCAGTTAGCCGTAAAGCATTTTAGGAAATAAATGTATAAAATTAAAGATTAAAACGACAAACGGTTGCTGAGGAAACAGCGAAAAAAAATGGGGGCTACTTTTCTGCCGCACTCTGTATTTGATGACAAAAATTTGATGAAGACGATTAGTACAGACGACAGATTTAGCTATATACGAATACGTCACTTTTACATACAGCGTTTACAAAATATTTTTTATTACATTGTTTTAAATTTTGTGTACACGAGTCTGTCTAATTGTAAACTTATCCTAGATGTAACTCTTATCGACGGGTTTTTATGCTATTTATAAAAAACAAAGTAAATTGATTTTGATGGCCATTCGGATTGTTTTTTTTTGTATTCGGGAATGCATTGTTCATGATTCTTTAGAATTATGCGATAGTGCATTAACTGAGACTCTGTTGTATTCGCCAGGTGGCACAGAATTCTCGGCAATGGTTTTAAGTCTCTGGTCGCTTCTACAGTATTTAGTTACATCTAGGGTATGCATTTGTGTGTGAAGGGATTGAGTAAGCCGGGTGTGTCGATGTCTTTCATACACCTGCTCTCAACATCACTCAGATTCAGCCGCTGTCACATCATAGTCTTAATAATAATCGTATTACTACCCATAATTCCGCTCTTTACTATTCGGCCACATCCGTTGCAAGGCTATGACGTAATCTCTCAGCAGTCAGCCACGTCACCGAGCTGCAGCGTCGTCATGGCAACAGGCACCGCTCAGCGCCGAGTGATTGCGAAGAAGCCAATGGGAGCCGGACGGCTTGGCAATAACATGTTCGTCTATGCGTCTATGCTGGGAATTGCGGCGCGGAATCAGCTCTCGTCTATATACCCCTGCGACAGTCTGAAACTCATCTTCAACGTCACCGCTACAGGCAGCTACGTCATCAATCCGCCCGCCATCAACGTCTTCGAGGATTCCGCTTTTATGTGCGTGGTATTTCCCGTTCTCAGGCTTAGTTTCAGTTCCGATTTTAGCGCACAATTTCGTTCGTGTAGGTTTTAATAAATTTACTGGTGCTGCGTTAAATGTCCTCAAATCCGTTGGTTTCAAGAATTCTTCTCAACGTTATGTTATCAGGGAAGATTCGGCTTTGAGGTGATGGTATTTTCTTTCTCGCGGTTAGTTAGTTTCGATTTCGGGTTTATTGATAGCACCCAGTCAGTATTTAGGCTATAGTGTCGCTCGGAAAGTTGTGTTTTACTGAACTGTTGCCAGGTATGACGCGCGGTTTGAGAAGCTGGACAAAACGGCGGGTGATGTGCGCATCATTGGGTTTTTCCAGTCGTGGAAATATTTTCATCACATCCAGCCGTGCGTTAGGAAAGAGTTTACCTTTCACGCGGAGCTTCAGCGGACAGCAGACAACTTCCTACGAGACGTGGCCGCTAAATACCGGTAGGCCTACGTATTGTACAGACGACGAGGTCTGTATTATACAAATAGTGACTGGGGTCGAGGTCGTTATTGAAAATTTTTGACCCAAAGTTCGTAATATGTTGCCCGAGATTGAAGATCGAGGGCAACATGTTACGAACTGAGGGGAAAAAATTAATGATGATCGAGACGCCAGTCTCTATTTGTTTTGTTATACCTCAACGCCTCTACGCAAAAGTTATGGTATTTTACGCTCTCTTCGTATAAAGTAAACATGGTTGTCTGCTGATAACGTGTGACCTACCGGTGTGGTCATAGATGTCTCGAATGTTAATGAGGCTTGACTGGCGTCGGCGTGATGACGACGCCAATCAAATAGTACCCTCTGGGAGGGCACTATTGTCAATAGTGCCTCCATGAAGGGCACTACGTCACTGCGTTGTTGCTGAGGAAGTGACTAGGCGTTGTGAACATCACGTGACGTGATTTGGACCAATCGCGTGCAGGTATTTTGCGTTGAGGTATAACAATATTTATTATATACAAGATTAGTGGAAGCATTTTGGAGAGCTTATCCCTCCGCCGAGATCTCTGTTTTATAATAGTGATGCCATTTAACTGATTATTTGCCACTTGTATAACAATGTCGTTCTTTGCCTTATTTTGCCTTATTTGCCTTATTGGTCTTATTTTTTCAGTTTTAGTTCAGCACTTGCACATCCGTGGCAGCTAACTGCTAACGATGAATCTGGCTCCACGAGCAGACAACGTGCGCTCGTCGATTGTTTAACTGAAAAAAGTTACTGAAGTATTGCTATCATACAGAAGGTAAAATGGGGCCAGGTAGTTGAAGAGGACATTGAATTTTTGACTTTTTTTTTGTTTTTTTGGCTCCAAACCACTGAAAAAGATTTAATCAAAAACTTGTTTGTAATTTTTTTTGTAACCTTGTGGGCAAACGGACATGCATAGGTCTACAAACGAGAGTTAAATGTCCATTGTGACCGATTGTTTCTGCGACATCTCATTCGGTCGTACCGCGTTAGCACGGGTGTGACAGACAGACAGACAGACAGACAGACGGACGAACCGAACGACCGACCGCGTTACGGTAACATCATGTTGCAATAGCCCGCATGCCGCGGAAATAAGCAAACAGTTATGGGTTGATGCAGTATCTAGTAAGCTACGTGAATTCACCGAATTACAACCTTCATTTGCTGATTTGTTAACTTTTTGCCAACGCTGCTATCTTACTCCGAACGATTTCTGTTCGCCGCTAGATGTCTCGACGCGTCGCACAATCTTTCATAAGTACGAAAAAAGTTGCCAGGACCCTCGACTCAGTTTATCGATTTGTTTTATTTTTTCCTTTGGGTATTGCCTACATGATTCAGCGGTCCATTATGTTGCTTTCTCTGTCGATCACTTTTGCATGATCCCTGTCACTGACATAGTTGAGAGAGATGGCGTGGTACGTCACTGTTTAAATGTCAATAAATCAGTAAAAAAGCTAAAATGTAATTTTATAAATTCTTGTATTGTTCATTAGTTACTCCTTTAGCAGATAAGTTTGTTCAACGATATCTGTGTATACTGTATTTAGTTTGTCGAAGACGGAAACGGTGTACATCGGCGTACACATTCGTCGCTCAGACATGGTCTTCGACCCAAAGTACACGGTCGCTGACGCCCGGTATTTCCGACGGGCCGTCTACTTCATGAAGAGGAATTTTATGCAGCACCAGCTGGTCTTTGTCGTCTGCAGCGACGACATTGCTTGGTCGAAACAAAACTTTCCTCCCGCCGTATCACAGGCCATAGACGTTCACGTGACCGTTGCCGATAACCGTCGAAACAGCGACCACATCAGTGCAAAACTAAAAAACACCACCCAAAGCTCAACCAGGACGGTTATAGTATTTTCTGAAAACCAGGCCCCCGAAGTAGATCTGGCAATTTTAAGTTCGTGCAATCATACTCTCATGACTGTGGGCACCTATGGTTGGTGGGCCGCATATTTGGCCGGAGGACTGACCACATATTACCGAAATTTTCCGGGGAAAAATAGTGAACTGTACAAGAGCTTCAGTCGCCAAGACCATTTTCCGCCGGAATGGGTGGGATTGTAAGTCATTGGCCCCTAAGTGTATTTTGATCGATTGATTTGATTAAGTGGAAAGTTGGTCATACAGTTGCGCATGGGCAGCTTGTTAATTCGGTTAAATATGTTGGCTGACCTGTACAAAGATTTTGTGGCGTAGACCTACGTCAGTCCCCGTCACGCAATCGCAGGACTGGAAGATATAAAAACATGATTCAAATGTATCGACCTTATCACGTCAACTGTGTTTGCTACTTTTTTTACAAAGTGACGCTATTTACAACTTTTGACGTTCGTCTTATTCATGGTCTTGCGTCGAAATTCTACGGCAAGTTTACCTCACGCAATCAGTGCAACAACTCAACAAAAGATTGAATGCCAAAAAGCAAACCCGTACAACGTTTTGATAATTAGTTTTTTTAATTACTGTACGACTGATTGTCTACCATATTCGCGGCAATAATCAGAATAGTAGAAGTCGCATATAAAATGCAAAATACTAAAGGGTATCGGTTACTTTTTGCAGTGGCGCCCGTATCAAATCCACCTTGCACGTCAAAGCGTGTGCATGTAGGCCTATTACAATATCTAGTTTGTGTTGGCGTTCTATAAGTTATATGTTATAGGTTACTAGGCTTCGTATTTACCGTTTTACAATTTGCTCATTTTTTATATGCATGCCTTGTGTGGAACCCTATATAGTTTGACCAGAAGTTTGAAGCCATGGTCCCAGTGCAAAAGCGCTGTGTAAAACCATTATAGTCTTATCAATATATTCAAAATGACTCAAATGAGTATACTGGATTAGGTAAATTATTGTAATAAGTTACATTATTACATTAATTGAATCTGTCTTATAGGCCATTTCCATTCTTATATGATTACTAAAACACGTAGGTTTTTTAGTGAAGCTAAAATCCCAAAGTAGGCCTATCCACCGTGTTAATATTGCCATTGGTAAAAGTGTCCCGCAGTTTTTTTGCGATCTACATTTTCCATAATCACTTGAGCATTGCAGGGATATTTGAAGGATTTTGTACTTTAGTGCCTTAATTTTTGGCTAAAAGTTTTGAAGTTTTTAATGCATATGCCTATAAATATTTTACGTAACTGTGATTGTGATGAATGATAATTAAACTATAGCGATTGTTCGTTTTCGCTACATTATCTTAATAAATTGTGTATTATTGTGATTTTAATAGCACAACATGGTGTCATTATTGACGAGTTATTGAAACAAAACATTTTCGCATGTCAAACATTTTATATAAGCTGATATGATATACTGTAAATTCTGTTGTTAGCTAGTTTTAGAAAACAAACACAATATATTAGCACATGATTTGATATAATAATCTGGTAATCACAAGCCTAAATAAACCTAGAACAAACTAATAGCTTAAAAACTGGCGCACACCACTCGCAACGAAAAAATTGCGGCCAAACCGCTGCAGAGTGAGACATGGTCACTATTGACAGCGTATAAGAAGTCACCAGTACCCTATTCGATAGTACCATTTTCGACCACATGCGACTTACCGTTTAGCCACAATACAGCTGTTACAGACGACAACAGACAATGACGGTCGACAACCGTGCAAAAGACGCCTACAGCATAGCGGTAGCGCATCAATAATATCGGTCAAAGATAGACGGATGGACGGGCAAGATCCGTAATGCATCCCGTTTCACGGCCGTATAAACAAGCCACTGGTCGCCGGGTCACGGCATGCTATTGTATGCCGCTTACACGTACCGCGTAGTGCGGTCATTGCCCGGGGATAAACAGTCACGGGAAGGGAGACTTGGTAATGGGGAAACTATTTAACGTGACACCGCCAGACCGACAGTGTTGACGTTGACGACTTACACTAAGTACTAGGGACAGAAGGACTAACAGAGCGACGTGCTGATGCTGCTGAGTGCTAGAGAAGGTGATTAGTTTATGTCATCTTTGGCCGGTCCATCCGTCCAATTCAGACAGAACAGACACACAGACACAGACAACCGGAAACCTTTTGCATCTAAGCATTGCATATGAGCAGAAAATAGAATGGCTTATAGCGATAGTGCGCGCGCCAGTTAAAAATATCGAAGGAACGTAGTCAGAATTTTTCACTGCGTGATGCATGCAGTTTAAAGCGCGGTAATGTCACCTCATGATGTCTGCCACTCTGCCTGTCTGTCTGTCCGTTCTTCTGTAACGACGATGTGTCGCAATTAGCCTATTACCTAGGCTAGTATGGGTCATATGAAATGTGATGGACATAACAATAACGCTCTGGTGTACGTCAAAATTTCGTATTTTTTTCTCGGGGCCCCAACGTCGGCAACTATACCTGTTGTCTGAAGTGAATTTAAAGTTTGAATTTCATGATCAACGACTATCACATTTCAGCAACCCGTTTGTCATCTAATGTGAATACTTAACGTCATTCGTTCGCATAAAAAGGCGTTTTGCTCCAACGTTTTATTCTTTGCTATATCAGATGATAGTCTTTAAATAGAACTTTGGTGCAGTTAATGTGAGCAGTATTTTGTCAGCAAATTAAAATGAGGATAAAATAATCAAGTATTTTAAGAAACCTTGGATAACGGTTTGCTTTAGTCAGTTTTTAGCAGACGTCAAGACGTTCAAGCCAAAATGGCGATGAGAAATGGTGTAATGAACGATAAATTGTAGCTGGTCATATGCTGGCTTAGCAGCGATTCATCTACGTGTACCATGGTCACATTTTTTAGTTTATGTGCGCTTATAATTTGACGTTGCTGCACTTCAATTGGTGCAATATTTAAACATCATAATTTTACGTGGTAGCGTAGCTACATGTTTTAAGTACGATGAAAATTATAATGAGTTTAAATTTTTTTTTTGAAATTTATCACTGTATTACTACAGAAAAGTAAAATCAGTTACTACTAACGAAGATAATTTTTTAAATAATCGAAGTGGTTGTTTTTACATGTCCACTAAACACCACAGGTATTATATTTGGATGCATACGTCCGTCGTAACGTATAACCGATAGTTAGCCTACTCTGCAATTAAAAAGTTTATAATCGTCTGCTTAAAAAAGCAAAAACAGTCTACTTAAATGCTGCAAACCGTTATTATACTTCGCCGAAATTGTCGTCGTAAATGAGCTTTCACATCTTCAGACTTAATTATTCACAGTAGCCTATAGTGGTTCAGCCTACTTCGAAAATTTGTGATTGCCATAATCTGCTAGTTTGTCTGGTAGTGTTGCAATATGTAAGACCAGAGACCAAATATTAGCAAATAGCCGGGCACATGCATAATTTCATGTGCGCATAATTAACTATGTAGGCATAGCGAGTCGTAAACAGTGCATAATAATAAGCATATAACCGGTAGGTCACATAAAGCGCAGACTGGGGCGATCAGACTCACAGCCGCTGGCTAACATATCGACAGCCGCATTTTTGAAAACGGTTCATTAAAATCGTCTGACACTGGAAGCCTGTTAATAAGAATTTTGTTACAAGCTAATTATTTTTCAACTTTACGGACAAAAATCGACAAAAAAAGTTTGATGCGCTACTTGTAACATGTGCACGATCTGAAATGAACATCAATTCCAAAGAAATAACGAAGATGAAGGCAGCTGCAGTCTTTCTGTGTAGCTTGTTGTGCCTGATAACGTTGATATTGTTGTATCACACGGTGACCAGCTGGTGGTTCCCTAATAACGTTGCTTTAGAGGTAAGCCAATCATTCTTTGCCAACTTATTTGCCAACAGTAGTGCCGTGTGTAACTGCCCGTTGTTGTTGCTCAGTTGCTGTAGATATTTCACTTTTATCGTTTTTTTGTCATTTTTGCTATTTTTGTTTTTTGGTATTCATTCATTTTGGTTTATATTGTGCACGTTCTTGGATTTTGACACGTTACGTTAGGCCTAATAATAAACGAATATGATGATGCTTCAACTAAAACAATATGCGCGCCACGGGCCAAAACTGCGCAACCCTAAACATAACCTTAAAGGATAAGCTTTACGAAAAAAAACTATCGCAAATCTAAGAACGTCACCTGCCATATGGAATCACATAGTACAGTATTAACTACCACCCAACACAAGGGAACAACCCCCGCCTTATCTTGGTATACAACTCAATTTACCCCAAAAGGATAAAAGGCTGAGTTGGTTGGTAATATACAGAGATGGTTTACCAGTTCGCAGACAGTCACACATGCAAGTAGTAACCACTTAATAGCCAACTCGACAGCGAGTCAAACTGACGATTTTTTCGTGCGATAACTGTTGTGCCACCAAGTTTAACCTCTGACTTTTGAATTTTTTGACAGAAAAATGGCACACTCATTACTCCCGCCTTGCACCAATTTTTTTCATTTTTTGTGTTTTTAGCCGACCAAACTTAAGTGACGGTCGAGCTTATGGTACGGTTGTCGTCAGTCCACTCTGTCGTCGTCGTCCGTCCTGGCGTCTATAACGGATGTAATATGGCTAAGCGTTAGGTCGTTGGGAGAATTTTTTACACGAATAATTAGCCATGTGTCGCAAACTTAGGCATCAGCGATTTGATGCAAAAAAAATTTTCAAATTCGGGGTTGAATAAAGGGGGAGTAGGAAAATGTGCGTTTTCAACGGAAAAATGGCTATATCTTGGAAGCGGTGAGAGATACGGCTAACGTTACTGTTAATTACTAACAAGAAATGGCTTTTTAGATGAAATGAAAACCATTGACTTTGGATAACTTTGAAGGTCAGTACTGCAACAAGAACTGTATAGGGGCCTAGGCTGTAGCGCGTCTTTCCGTGGATCGCGTTTTTATTGTAAAAAAAATTAGCAAAAACTGCGTCCAATATTTGTATTAGTTATTTACGTCTGTAGCTATTTCTGTCACCCGGCAAAATGACCGCGTGCGACGTCTGTTATACTATGATTGTAGCTTTTAGCGTTAACATAGCGTGCGTGAAACCGTGTCACATCTGAGTGATCGCTCTCTCCGTGATTGAAAGTCGGACGCTGGGCTTCGAACGTAGGCGGTACGGTCGACTTTTCCTAGCGACAGTTGGGCTTCTTGTCAAGTTAGTATAGGATATAGGCAGACAGCGAGACAGACAAACTGACGGGCAAGACCCAGTTATTTATCTATGTAGTGTGGAGAAAAAAGACTCGCAATAATTTTATTTCTGTCCTTTGTGGTGATTACAGTCGAGTGCTGTTGAATCAAGCGCGTCAGTGCAGCAGCTGCAGCTGCAGTGTCGACGTCGTCTGCAGGAAACGTGTTTGGCAATTAATGACAGTTGGTCAGAACCATGGAGATTTATAGTCAGCCACAAACTGCGGTTTGTATTCTGCATGATCGGCAAGTCAGCGTGCACCAGCTGGGTACGAGTACTACTTCAGCTGACCGGCAATCCTGCCGCTCAACGAGTGGCCGCTTCAGATAGGGCTGCCGTTCACAGTATGTTCTACTACTACCTAGATCTGATGTCGTTTAAAAACGCATCTCAGCTCGCCAGCGCTCCACTGAAAGATTACTACAAATTTATGTTTGTGCGAGAGCCGCTCGAAAGACTTGTGTCGGCGTATCGAGATAAAATGTTTCGTGTGAAAGAATACTTTCATACTCGGCAATATATCATCAGCCAGTTTCGACGACATCCATCACCCAGGTTGATACGTTTACTAGCTTACATAATCATAATAGGTTATGAGATATTGTGTTGGTTAAGAGTGGCTATGAATAAGCACAGTTGTAATCCTTGAGTAAACCTATATACAGGGTGAGCCATAAAAACCGGACCTGTTTGAGCGTTGATAACTCATCGAGGGTTACCCGTAGAAAAGCAAGCTATATGTCAAAAGTTTTAGAATGTTGTAGACAAAGAGGGCCGAACTTGCATAGCTAATCATTTAAATATTCTTTGCCTAATTTGCATAAATCTTTATTACCCCTAAAATTAGGCATTTGCATGCACTCCCATGTGCCCGAGTTCATTGAATTCAAAAACTTTAATTACTGCCAAAAGTCCAGATTTAAATTCTGTGAATTATTCAGTGTGTGGGCATTGCAACAGATAGCATGGTCACAAAAATTTGGTCACAAAATTTCAGTAACTGACCAGCTAAAACGTGTGCTAATCGAATGCTGGTCTCAGCTGATCCTGAGCACATTGACTCCAGCGATCGATCAGCTGCCTAAAGGACTGATGACGGTTATGAATGCAAAAGCTGGACAACTGCCTATGTCGAATTTCATCCAAACTCAACGTATGTGTTAACGATTGTTGATATTTCACTGTATGCTGAATGAAAATCAAGTTAAATTCATGTGTTACTGCCAACTTAGCATGATTTTAGGGGTGGGGCAGATTTGTGTAAATCAGGCAAAGAATATTTAAATGCTGAGACATGCAAGTTGTACACTTCTTCTGTATACAATTTCAAAACTTTTACATCAATAAACGTCGCTAAGTTATACAAGCTCAAATATCCATGTTAATCCATGTGTTACAGTCAAATTTGGCAGAATATCAGGGGTGATAAATATTTATGCAAATTACGCAAAAAAAAATTCAAATACTTCATTATGCAAATTTGTCGTTAATTCTTTACAGCATTCTGAAACTTTTGACGTATTACACGACTTTCTACCACTAACCATCGCTGAGTTATCAACGCTCAAACAGGTCCGGTTTTTTGGCCCACCCTGTACTTTAATCGATACTGTAATGAGTTACTCTGCATAAGTAGTTTTATAAAAACAATTATAAGTACTTTGTTATGTAACACGAACAAAACACTTTTCTGTGACTTGTAATACTTTGACGTCGCTATCAAACTGTTGAAGCAAAAGCGTAATGAAAAGTCAAATAAGACTTAGGCCTATAAGGCTGCATGGAAATGATGCTTTGAAAAACAGTAAGTTTTAGTATAGAGTATTATTCTGTAGCCCAAAATTGTGTATATAGTTAAAGTAAAAAAACAGCATTGCTTAGGCTTTCAGTTTCTACAGTTTTTGTTCTGCATAACTCGTTTATCGTTCAAGAACGTTCAAAAACTCACCCAGGCATAAAGGTAGCGGTCAACGGCTTCTTCTTCGAAGAAGGCGGATGAACTGCGCCTCGTTGGTGCGATGGTCGAACACCAGCGGGAAGCCTCTGTCAGTCCCTAAAGGAGG
>Ga0056128_1003451_pt1 | contig 19377 bp, 11 predicted proteins | sample WorMetLIZISLAND2_FD_71113 | JGI IMG/M metagenome (GOLD analysis project Ga0056128, IMG submission 71113) | Marine gutless worms symbiont microbial communities from Max Planck institute for Marine Microbiology, Germany - Olavius geniculatus... ... | reverse complement strand
GGGTTTTTACTGTATGATAGCTTAGAGTCTCTAGTATTTTGTGACAAAATTTCATGCCACTGGGTGCAGGGGGTCCTCACGAATGAGGGGGAGAAAGAGGGCACCCCCTCCTTAAAAAGCATTATTCTACCATTATTGGCTCTTCTAACGTGAAAATGGTTGCAGATAGGCACAGACACTGGCAACGAGCTTCTTACAAATGTCAACATCAATGACCTTGAATGACCTTAAACCCCCAAAATAGGGGGTTTTAGTGAATTTTTCACAATTTTGGGCTGGGACATGCATTTCAAGAGTGAATTGCATCAAAATGGCTTGAGAATGGCTGGAGATAGACCAAGACAACCTGCATGTGGAATTTTTGGCATTGAATGTAGATTTTAGCAAATCAAGTCCGTACCCTATAGGTTCAAGGAGGCCTGCACACGCAGATGTCAAATAGGGGTTCCCCTCTTAAAAAAGTGATTATTTATCCGCTGCTGGCTTGTCTAACGTGAAAATGGTCGCAGATAGATGCTGCTTAACATAACAAGCACTGGCGACGGGATTCTTAGGATTGTCAACATTGATGACCTTGATTGACCTTGAACCCTAAAAATAAGGGGTTTTAGTAATTTTTTTGGCAATTTTTGGCTGCAAAAAGAGTGAATTGCGACAAAATGGATGGAGATAGACCAAGATTACCTGCAAACAGGAACTGCTATAGGCATCTCATGCATTAGCTCAGATTTCTTGTTTTGTGGATAACGTCTAGCACGTGAATAACGTGTTCATGACTCAGAAGTATATCATTTTGTGGAGAAATTTGCTAGTTAAGCAAAAGTCAAAAGTACGAGGGGCGTTCAATAAGTTCCAGGACTACGTCCTTAATACAACGACAGTAAATCGCACATTTCTGACAGTTATGTTACTTTTCAACATATTCTCTTTGCAGTTCACTGCAATGTTCCTATTGTTCTACAATTCGGCTGAAACCCGTAGCACTAAGTTTTTTATTGGCACCTGTAAAAATTTCCGGACAAAATGCTGTAGAACATCTTTATCGATCTTGAACTTAATGTCTCCATGTGATTCGCTCTGTGGTCCAAACAAATGAAAATTACTTGGAGCTAAATCTGAACTGTATGGCAAATGCTATAGCAGTTTCAAGCCCATCTCTTCAATTTTCTTAACTGTCAAATAAGCCTATTGCACGGTGGGGCACTGCTATTTTTTAGAATGACACCTTTTTGCAGCAAACCTGGTCAATTGCTGCGAATTGCTAGTCGTAATCAATCAGACAATGATGCCTGGTAATATTGTTCATTCACAGTATGTTTTTTTGAGCAAAAAAAGTCTACAAGAACTACTCTTTACAAATTGCTTTGTCTGACCATTATTGCTATAAGCAGTGCTCCAACACTGACATCGTCACTAACTGACTAATGATAGCTGCAAAAGCGGGCGAACTATTCAAATACTGTCAAACGTGATACAAGTGTCACTGCTGTGTGCTTACTGAGAAGAACAGTCCTGGAATTTATTGAACGCCCCTTGTAATATTATTAGCAGTAATAAAGTTGCTAATAGTTTTGCTATTTGTTGCTACCTTCATTTTCAGATTCAATCCTACTGTCATGTTTGCTTTGTGCAATGTAGGTCGTTCGTGGTAGGAGGAGTGAAAGATTGAATGGAGGTCGGGCGTCCACAGACAGAGCCGTGGATGGTCGTCGTGTGAGGTCGCCACTGGTGGCTGAAAGGCACATTCTGCTCAGAGCTGACAAGGTTATTATAACTGCATAGAAATTCAATTTATTTTGTATCTTTGCTGCACACAAAGATGGTAGGTATTTGCTACTGTGCAGATTTTAATCAGCTTTTGATTAAGAGCAATGCCTGCTAATAAGCAAATCATTGATACTGGTATGCTATTTTGTTTTATAGTGAACTGAGAAAGTTTTAGCAAAAGTGTATCTCATTAAGATGCAAAGACTCTTATTCATATGCTGACATATTTTTGCAGCAGATTGCTTTTTTTCTTAACATTATTAATATTAGCATTATTCATATTAGTACGAATTATTTGGCCACTACTATGTTTATTACGTTTACTGCTATTACTAGCAATTTTTATTTAACTGTGGATTTATCGAGTTGTAGTTTCTTTAGTTGTGCCACATTTCTGAAATGCGATCGTTACTGTTTTAGCAAAACTTTCTGGGCCGGATGTTTTTCTTGCCTCTAACTAAAAGAGTTAAGTTGCAGTGGGTTTAGTAACACACACCCTATTGACAATAATTTCTCAGTTCAACTTGAGTCATCTTTTTGTTTGCCCACTGATCAAGATTTATCGCGTAAGTAGCTGTCAGATGAATTTAGTAGATGAATTAGAATTTAGTGGCTATGTTTTTTGTTTTTTGTGAACACAGGAGAAGCATTTGCGAGACAAGTTTCGGATGCGGCACAGTGGAGAGGGTGATAACATTGCAGGGGATCATGGTGGGAGTGACGCTGCTAGAAAGCAAGGTCGTGGTGATATTTTGTCGTCGGCCGCAGCAGCTGAGCATGTTAATGCGGAGGAAATTCAGCCGCTGGATCGGAGTCCACAGCATGGAGTGATGATCAGAGGCCGACGTGAGAGTGGAAATGCTGCTGCTGCTACTGCTGATGTCAAAACAACCAGTCCAAGTCATATCAAAGTGGATGACATCTTGGAAACAAGAAATGGAAGCCCTGAAAAGAAATCATTTGTAGAGACCCACGTCCGCAGTCCGATACAAGCCACCAGTGACAGTGACGTGGTTAATGTCTCGGTGACATCACGTCCGAGGGAAGCCAAACCTACTAGCTCAGCTGGTAGAAGACCAGGTGGGCATGTGAGTGATAGCGCTTCCAGACAAGACCGGCGTCCACATGGTGCTCACCGAAGTGGCTACGTTAGCGACACAAGTTTTTCAGCTGTCGTCCGGAATGCTGCCAACGACTCCCTGCTAAGCACTGCTACTGAAGGTAATATAATTTTATTCCTCTTCATTTTCGTCTAGCTCAAATGCTCGTCTCCTTCAGAAGTTATCTCAATTCTCATTATTTTCAGTCTGCCTATCTTGCCTCTTGGTAACACTCTCCAATATGCGCTGATTTGCTGGTGAGATTTTGCTGCTATATAAATTGTTGCTTGCTCACTTAGTAATTTGTTTGTGTAATAATGTGTCAGTGTAGAAATCTGTGCTAAGTTAATTTGTTATGTCTTCAGATAATTATAGTACAGACTTGTCTCGGGTCACTGTTGCACTGCCCATCATGACATGACGGCTTGCATTTTTGATTTTTGGCATTACCAGCAAGATGATTTTTGTGTCAGTTTCTTGTGCCTTTTCAACTACATTCGTTAGTTTGCATTATGAGCATTTCTTCCGGCTGTTGCAAGTTGTAGACTAAACTACATCAAATAAGTTACAGTAAACTAATCAAATTACAACCTTTTATTATTGTTTTTGTTGATGTTTCGGCAACCGCTGCTGCCTTCGTTGGAACGACTGTCCGCTAAGTGTAACTGCGGCGGAGAGTAAGTAGTCACACATCTATGACAATAATAAAAGGTTGTAGTTTGATGAATTTATTAAAACTTATTAGGTTACGTTTCAACCTATGAATCTATTCAAAGATGAACTACATTACACTCTGCATTTGGCCAAAGCAGAATGCCACTATCTGTTTTATTGGTTTTCCTTCAGCAGTTATTGGCAAGCATATTTCTGAGTTCTGAGTACTTTTGTTGATTACTAGTTCTGATTTTTTGTTTATTTCATACTAGAATTGAACCAGATTAGCCCTGAGTCCCCTAAAGAGAGCTTTTGGTCTCATTGTTGGAGCTGAACTTATTTCAGTTTATTAAAATACTGGGGTGCCGTAAAACTTTGAATTGAAGCTGGGTCCCAAAATAAATGCCAGGTCCTGGATACAGGCTGAATATCGTACTGATAGAAGCTGGGCGCTTCTATTTGTAGTTTTTGCGGTATGAACTCTTGTTCATGCTTGCTGCGACATGTTGTTGAATTGATTTGTTGTGTTAAAGGCAGCGCAGCGGTACATCAGCAGCAGAACACTGTGAGTAATACCGATCAGCTTGATGCAGCAAACAACAATGCCACCGAAAAACCTCCTTCTTCCAACAGATACTCCGACGTCGAGAATAACAATATTGGATTCACACAGTCATCTATTCGTGGTCCTTCCACCAATTCCGGTACATCTCAGGAGCCTGATGCATCTGGTGGTCGTAACTGTCCCGATGATGGTATTGAGATCATGCCATATGCAGACTTCGTGCGCAGCCGAGTGGCGCGTGGTCTGCCGCCACCGCGGGGCGTAGTGGTGCGACGTAGTGGTCGTCATACGCTGGTACCACAGTACGTCGTACAGCACCATCGCCAACACAAGGCTCACATCCGCAGCCTGCGTCGTCATGGCTACGAGTCGGAGGACGGACGAATAGTAGGCCAGCATCACGACATCAGGCGCCAGCCCGGGTATGATTCAGACCAGCATCATGGTCGACATCACCATAGACGACGCCATGGCTATGATTCCGATGTTGGATATCGGAGTGATGTTGCCGGCTATACCAGCGGTAGACCAGGCCCGCATCGCACTGTGTTGTATCCTTCCATTTTCTCCTCAGACTTTGTATCAGGAGACTACCATTACGGCAGTGATCGTGACATCCACAGTCAGAAAACAACACCGTCATCGAGCTTTGTTGCCCGACCCGGTCACAACATTCCATCTTACCAGCGTGACGTGCGTGAAACAATTGCAGAGGAAGTCATGGACTGCGATGGACAGCCAGACAAATGGAGTCAGTTACCAAGAGGCCAGGAATGGCCGTCTTCTGTGGAGGTTCTCAGTCGCAGCCGGCCGGCGGCTCACCAGCACATAGTCAATCCGATCGCAGCACTTCCTTATGACGCCGAACGTAGTAGACGCAACATATTGTCTAATCGTCGAAGACATTTTGAACCAATTGAACTTTGAGACACGGTATGCACATAGATTAGCAGCATTTTTTGTAGCGAGTTTTTATCTACATGTTTAAAGGTTAAATATCATTTTAGAAATATGCTAGTACAGGTGCCTGATTTTGTAACATTTTGTATCAGTTTACATGTGTTCTGGTTAGTACTTATATTTGTGACAAAAGACGTATGGTTTATGATCTCTCTAGTTTTATAGTCATTGAATTTAATGTCATATTAACCAAACGGAGGAAGAATGATACTGTGCCAATTTTTTGTGGGGCCATACTTTGGATGTAATAACTTTGTTAGTTACTGTTAATGCTAGTGGAAGTTAGGGTGAAACTCAGTATGGATCAGTTCCAAGTGTCTTGTTAATTTTTAGTATTTCACTATACTGCTGTACATGCATTCCAGCTGTTTTTACTACAGTGGCTTTGAACGTATTTTCAGAAGAATATATTTCACGAAATGACGATAAACAGTGTACTGTAAGTCTGTTGTCTGGTGTTAATATTTCGGATTATCTGGTGTTGGCTGCTGTTACTGATTATCTTTTTTCTTACCTGGTAGATAATTGCAAATTTAGAAAAAAGATTACACCAAAGTTAGGCTTCATTTAATGTTTGAAATTATCTTGGTATTTATTCCAAGAGTAAGTGTTAACCTCTATGTGCCTACATGGAGAATATACTGCAACATCGTTGTGTGTGCATAGTTATGCATTACTTGAAAAATTAAAGCTGTTTGTTCGAATTTGTTTAAAACTGTAGTTAATGCTACTTAACGATGAAACATGAACTTGCGTAATGTCCTTGTTTGCATCGGTTGTCCTGAATGGGATTTGGTCTGACACTGGCTTTATTTAACGTGCCTACTACCGAACAGTATTTACAGCAAGTTATTTCATGCTGTTGCTTCTGCAAACTGAGCCTTCTTATATTGCACTGTTAGCAATTTACGTGTACTTTTTTAGATGTTTTTATTTTTGTAGTAGTAATTTATCATCTATCACCATGACCACATATCATGATGCCTTCCTGTTTTTTTCTGCATGTATGTATGTGGATGTGGGTAATCAATGTTGCCATCATATATAGTCATTGGGTATTGGTGCATGATTACTAGTTTAGTACGTGCCTTATGTGTATAATGCCGTTTTAATGCAGCGCTGTAGTACAGTGTTTAACATAAGTTATCACATATCTATGCAGCGTACTTCAGATTTTTTTATATTACGTTGAGAATATACTGCGACATCGTTGTGCGTGCATAGTTATGCATTACTTAAAAATTAAAGTTGTTTGTTCGAATTTGTTGTACGTTAGACTGAACATTGTTTACTCTTTTTGCACAGCCTATTTTAACGTTCCTACAGGCATGGTTTCAGGTATTATAAGGTTCATGTGTATATTTGGAGGATTAAAGATGCAAAGGGGTGTCAAATGAAACTACAAAAGTGGGGTGTTTCTTTCTGGGCTGTTGACATATTGGTTAATGTCTCGTGCATCCCTGTTTAGGCTGCTGTTCCACGTCAAAATTCCCCATCTGCTCCACGTCAGTACTGCAGCCAGGGTAAGGTTTTGGCTTTGCTGCGATTATCCAAGGGCTGAAACGTTGACGAAGGAGTATGAGGTTTAAAATAACTACTTCTGGATCCTTTTGCAGATACTTCTCACAAGACAGAACAATGGAAAACAGCACACTTGCTTTGAAATTCTGTGACTAATGTTTGTACATTTATTACTAAAATATAACCAATGAAACCTGTCGATTTCAGATGTACAAATAGGCCCATGCTGCAGAAAAAAAATCAAACCGAAGCATGTCTTAAATACAAGCAACAAAAATCGAAGGGCATGCGAACAAATCAAACACAATTATCATCTAAGGATATCACAAATACAGAATAACATGACTACAGTTTGTTGGACGAAACTTCACATCACAAGTGTAACAATTTCTATCTCAAAAAAATAAACGGCTGCAAAATCTTTCCCTACCCAACCGCAGCCACGAATTGTGCACCTCTTCACCTCTGCATATGCCGCCATCTGCTTATCTCTGCAAATGTCATCTGATTTCCTGAAATGTAGTCCTAAAACCACATATGTGTGTATGTAAACTTCAACATCCATGTCCATTGCACAGTACATCTAAAATGTGTAACCTGCAATATAAAACCAATAACTGAGGGGTGCAGTGTAATGAGATACATCGACGATTTGGTAGAAAACCGTAACCGTAAGTGCACAAGCTAACTCAATCCTCAAGATATTACCAGACCTCATGCACTTATTATTGTGAGCAACTTGTGGCTAGTGTGCTATTAATGTTCTTCCATAACCGTCCCGTAACTGATGCAGCCCTCTGAACAAAAAAAACAACATGAAATCATAGAAATGGAACACAGCAGGCAGTGACTACAACTATCCAGACAAGATGCATTTCCGTTGTCAGTGGCAGTTCTAGGCAGGGCAAGAGGTGAAGGGGGGCACAGCCTCCCCACCCATTTTGCTCCCCTTCCCTTCCCAGTGTTGTGACTATGCACGGTGCTACGTTCAAATTTTATTTCAAAGACTCAAACTGATGATAAGATCAACAAGATTTAATGAAGAAAAGGTAATGTTGATCAGTTTTAATTAATAAAGTTAGAATGTGGATAGCTCTGCGCTCGCAGTGTGGTCATGCCACCCATCCAGATATCAAATGCTAGAACTGCCAAGGCTGACATTGGCATGGTATTGAGAACAATAACTATAGTACAAAGAGCAATTATGCAAGTCTTGGGGCAAGTGCGATCACGCATTAAATGCCAGGAATGACCACACATGAAATCCACACATAGTAAAATTCTTCAGGCTAAAAATAAGCTTTACACAGCCTTGCAGACATGCACTAGTAACATGGCCTTGTCAAAAAACGACATTTGAGTGAATTTTGGATAAAGGCATTAAAATTGCAGTTTTTAATGCATGGGACACACGAATGTAGCAACACTGTCTAACAAAGAGAACTTATGAAACTGACGATAAAAGCAAACCACGATATATCGTTATCGACATATTAATAATGACAAATTCACTCAAAACTGCAGACATTTCAGTGGAGGAAACTGTGGAGAATGCAGGAACAGTCGTACAAGAAACATAACCATTCATATCACATTATATTTCAAATACTGTATAATGACAATATATCAACATTGGTCCACACAACCACAACATACCGCATTACTAATCATCAACTGGAACGAATTATGGACTTTTCTTACCATAGACTATTCGTACCAACCCAGTTCAATTTTAGATGGTTTCTGGCCACTACTGACATATCATAACTGATACAAGAAAAGCCCTGCTAACACAAAGGGGAATGCACAACAGCGGTGCACCGACGTACGCTAGTGATCCGTAGTCTTCATGCGTAGATCTCATCCGTACGGCTTTTGGCTACAGTTTCAAAAAAGCCCAGTAAAACAAAATCAGTCACCAGAGGGTGCCAGACCTATAATACATATAGTGTTTTACTTGTACTCAAAAGAGGGCACCAACGCTGTATCGGCTGGAAATAGCAAATTTTCCCTACCCCGTCTCAATTAGCGCCCTCGTTTGGGGTGACCCGCTTTGAATTTATGGAAAAGCTTTACAGTTCCTGAAACTAAAGTCTCCCAGGCAGCTGACGGTGAAGATTTGGTGATCCTAGCTTGCACCGTTTTCGACTGATCCACCCGTGTGACGGACAGACAGACAGAATTGCGATGGCTAAGACGTGCAACAGCAGTAGCTGCTATTGCGCGTGAAAAGTAATGGCAGGCTACAAACAAGTGGTATGGATAGCACATGGTACAAAAAGTCCAGTTACCATCAAAACAGCTAGAAGAGCTACACTTAAGAGGAGGTCTTGTCTAGCTTTCTAGTGGGCAAATTGACAGCCACAACGCCGACCCCTACCCCACCTTCGTGGGCACACATCGACGCAACAAAAGTCCATCTGTCAGTCTCGGGGTCATAACACTCGACCGTGTTCAGATTTGACGAGCCGTCATAACCGCCGATAGCATACAGCCTGCCACCACTCGATGCCAGCGCCATGCGACTTCGCTTGACGTTCATTGGTGAGACGCGAGACCACTGGCCCATGGCCGGGTCGTAGCATTCGACAGAGCGTAAGAACATGTTGCCATCGTAGCCGCCAGCTACGTACACTTTGCCGTTCAGCGCGGCAACGCCGAGGCGACAGCGCTTTGACAGCATGGGCGTCCCGGGCGTCCACACCCCAGCAATACTGTTGTATATCTCAACCTGTCAGCATCATTGAACAATAAGATAGTGATTATCAGTAAAATAAAAATCTTGGACAGATCTCGCCAAAAACTGCAGCAGAATTAGACATATGTCAAAGCTTAACTATAGTGACATGTAACAAAAATGTTCTCAAAATTTTTAAGTCTGTAAAACTAACCTGTTGCAGCATTCTGTTTTGGGAACCCGAAGTAACATGAATAGCAGTCTAGTTAAACAGGTACTGTAAGTATTCAATTCAGGTGGTTGTGTCCTATCATTGTCAATGTAGTTACACTATGCCAGGCCTGTTTAGTACCTGAATGGGTGCCTGTGCTGTGACTGGTAAACTGTTCGGTATATAGCATTAGCAGGTCAACTCAGCCTTTCATCCATTCGGGGTAGGTAAACCGAGTACCGGCCACGTTTACCGGTGTGAGACAGTGAGTGTCGGATGGCTGGTAATACTGCATAATCCCATAGAACAGGTGACGTCCCACTGCTGTGAGATGGGTTTTGTGTAAACAGCTATAACCCTTTAAGCTTAAATACTTCCGACACAATTCGACAAACTAACTCAAAGTTACCGACCGAGTCGAAGATGGAGAGGCCGTCGTGCCCGCCGATGGCGTAGATCTGTCCGTCCAGCACGACGACTCCAGCGGCAGAACGATGCTTCTCCATGCTTGAGATCATCGTCCACTCGTCTGTCTCCGGCTCAAACATCTCGACTGAGTTCAGCGACGAAGTCCCATCGAAACCACCGCAGATGTACACCTTGCCCCCCAGAGCCACCGCTCCAAGTGCACTGCCACACAAGGAAACAAACGGTGGCTCAGTGGTGTCGAACTTATGATCATGAGGTAGTGGGTTAGTTTCTTGATTGGGACGCTATCAAGTGATTACTACTTGGATGGGTGACAGTCTGCATATATGTAGGTAAACCATCTCGGCATATAACCAACACCAAGTCAACTCAGCCTTCCATCCCTCTGGGGTAAGTAAATCAAGTACCAGCCTGTCTGGCTGGGGTTAAGGCAGGGCACGTTCAGAAGTGTCGGGTGAAAGGTAACACTGTGTGATCCCATATGGCAGGTGGTTCAGCTCTGTAGCTCTGCGATCGGTTTCCCATAAACAGCTGTGCACCACCTTTAACCTTTTAATCCCACGTGAGTGACAGCTTTAAACGTTTGGCCAGCAATCACCAGGACTGTGCTGTTTATGATAAGCACTCACTCGCCTATTGCTACACAGTCAAAATCATTCTCAAATGTGCCCATAATTCGCTCATGACATATGTTGCTAACAAATGTAATGATGGATAAACTGAAACAGATGGCAAATTCAATATCAATCTTGATGCTAAATTCAAATTGTCCACTCCAAGACCTGAATCATTTTTACTGTGCAAATATCAATTAACAGAAAAAATTAACGTTTGTTTCTGGTGGAAATAACTTAAGCTAAGAGAGCTGTTTGTAATTCTGTGCAAGTGAGGGTGTTCTATTCTACAATCACGTCCCCAAGATCAACATAATTTTTAATTCAAATGTTGACGAAAGTCACGAATCTCTTTCTCAAGTATCTGAACCTAAAACCTCTAAGTTGCACACGTTTATTTTTTCTCGCATTACTTTCATCGGTATGCTTGCTATTTGTTCACCTTCGTTTGCAGAGCATCGGCTTCACCAGCTTCCAGCGGTTGACGACAGGATCAAACACTTCGACCGTGTTCAGTCTTTCCTGACCGTCATATCCACCGACAGCATACAGCTTATCTGAAACAACAGCCCGCATATTGTCGACAAATACTATTACAATCACTACCGATATCTTCAAATGCCAGCTGTATGTTAAAATACTACAGTAAGTTTCGGTAATCAGTGTATTTCCAAATATAGCCAAATATAACTACACGCTCATACCCTATGGCAAAAAGTTCTAATTTTAGAAATAATTACGTATATACCTCCAGCAAACTAACACCATTAGAATGAAGAAAGTATATTTTCTTTCTAGCACATACAACTTTCAGTTTTCAGCAACGTGAATACTGACATCAGTGCAATCAGTCAACTGTGGCAATTTCTTTACAATGACCAGTAAAACTACTTCAATGACCCGTATCGAAATGCATTTTTTAAAATTTTCTTATCCAGGGCCTTTCTCAAAAATTCATAATGGAGATTGGCCTAACCAACAATAACACTGGAAAAAATATGCAAGCTAAACAGAAGCCAAAAATCGTATAGTATTAGCAGCAGCAAGGCATGAGAAGTATCCAAGCCTGTTGTTATAAACACATTCACTAGGTCAGTTACAAGCTATATACAATGCATAACAGTTAAAATGGCAACAGAGCTATTTGTGAACAGCAAATATGCCACAGATAAGAGAATATACCTTTAAAGACAGCTATTCCAACTCGACTTCGTAATGTGCACATTGAAGACACCAGCTGCCAACGTCCAGCGAATGGGTCATAAAACTCTACAGTGCTGACTGAATCACCTGCCAACCATTTACATGTCATCCCAATCAATTTACTTAATTCAAATGCACAAGTCAATCTTGTAAGTAATAAGTGTACATTAAATACGAAATACTTAAGAATGCACAAATCTTCAACATCAACTGCCTGGAAGACTCTAGTTTCAGGAATCGTAAAGCTTTTCCATAAATTCGATGGGGGTCACCCTGAATGAAAGCGCCAAATGAGAAGGGGTGGGTATAATTTGCGATTTTTGGCCAATAAGTCACTGTATCTCAATAATGGTGCGAGATAGGGCCTAGGTTACTATTAATCACTAATAGGAAGTCGTACACTGGCTCTCGACTGCCACCGAATTCAATGACCTTGAACGCTAAAATAGAGATTTTTTATGGATTTTTTTGGTGATTTTGGGCTGCGAGACGCATTTCAAGAGTGAACTGTGCCAAAACCAATTGAGATAGACAGGAAAAAGCTGCTTTTAAAATGTTCAACAATGAATGTAGATTTCAACGGTTCAAGGAAACCTGCGTATGAGGGCATCAAACAGTGGTACCCTTGTAAAAGTTGTTATTTTACCATTGTTGGCCAGTCTTTCATGAAAACGGTTGCAGATAGGCATGGGAATACTGCCTATCACAACGAGCACTAGTGACGAGCTTTTCAGTCGTATCAACATCGACAACTCTGAAGGACTCTAAACTTTCAAAATAAGGGGTTTTTATTGATTTTTGCGATTTTCGGCTGCAGTGCACACTCCAAGAATGAACTGCGACAAAATGGCTGGAGACAGACTGACAGTTTGCGAACAGGAACTGCTGTAGGTTTTCGTGCATCTCGTGAGCATTAGCTCAAATTTCTGGATTATTCTGTGTTGCTCCTCTGCAGTTGTGTGAATAAAGAGTCATATTAACAAATAACATAATCAGCAAATATGGCAGTATGTATTATTACGCGCAACAGCAGCTACTGCTGTAGCGCGTCTTAGCCATCGCAATTCTGTCCGTCCATCCGTCCGTCCATCCGTCTGTCTGTCACACGGGTGGATCAGTCAAAAGTGGTGCAAGCTAGAATCATCAAATCTTCACCGTTGGCTGCCTGGAAGACTCTAGTTTCAGAAACCGTAAAGATTTTCCATAAATTCGAAGGGGGTCACCCCGAACGAAGGCGCTAAATGAGAGGGGCCTACATATTTAGTCGTAAGGCGTCTGGCGCCATCTGGTGAATGAATATGTTTTACTGGGCTTTCTGTGAAACTAGCCAAAAGCCGTACGGATGAGATCTATGAATGAAGTCTACGCATCACTAACGTACGACGGTGCACCGCTGTTGCGCGTTCCTGTTTGCGTTAGCAGAGCTTTACTTGTTACTATTATTGATGGTGGCCAGCCCAAACCAAAACCACTATATTATGAAGTACGAAAAAACCAACTGTGACGTTTTATCCAAATATTTTTTGTCAAAATAATAGCAAAAACATCTAACAAAAATCAAGCTAAATAAGTTGCATGATTCGACCATAACAAACAACAATCTATGCACACTTGGCTACAGAGCGAACAACCAACTTTTGTTCTGCTATCATTTGATGTACCACTATATAAGTCATGTAGGCCGATCATTATGCAAAAATGATTTACATGATACATGTCCGTGATAATCTTATCTTTTCTGTAAATTTTATGACTTAAAGTATCACAGTGATTTTATGTAGATGTATTCGTCTTATTGTATTTTATTGTAACTGCACTTTATTGGTGGAATAGTCAGCTGCTATATGTCATCATTGTTTGACATTATCGTATAATTAATTAATAGTAATTAAAAAATAAACTAAAAATATTGGGCAGAGCCCAACGTAAGGCCGCCCGGCGCAGTAAGTCCAATTGGGGGACAGTTAAAAAGTTAAAATTTCGTTCACAGCAAAGTCACGTGGCTCGAACGCCAACTGCATTATCATATACAAGTATAGCAAGCGCAATGTTAAACTTGGGTGGTTCGAAATGAGACAATAGAACTTTGTTGTTTGTGAACCAAAGTTCACCAATTTTTCTGCATTCGACGTGGAATTGATCATAGTTGTACACGCCGTTTTCCGTTTATCGATATCTCTATCGATTCTCGATATATATGCGATCAAACTCTAAAGTTGTCCAAAAATGTGCGAACTGTCGACGTTGGGTAGGTCGAAATGAGCAAACACAACTTTGTGGTTAATAGACCAAAGTTCACCAGTTTTTTCATTCAATGCTGAAGAAATGGTAGTTGATAACGGCGCTGACCGCTTGTCGATATCTTAATCTTTTCCAGAGATATTTGCGGTCAAAGTCAAAAATTGTCGTAAATCATGCCAAATTTAGGACGTTTTTTGCCTTCCCAAATTTTAAGGGGCAATGCCCCCCAAATTTTGTACACGGGTTAACACCCCCATTCGCATGGTAAAGTTTCATTAGGCTAATCCCCTTAGCACCAAAGTTCTAGTGGCTAATACACTACATTTTAAGCCATTTCTGACCTTCTTTCTAAAAAAGTTGTTGGGGGAACCCCCATCACCAGTTAGGTATGCACTAGCAAGCCTTAGTCATTCTGTAGCACGTGTAAAAATTTCAAGGCACAGCACCTTTTAGGGGCCAAAATATGTTCTTCCAAAAAGTTGATTTTTTGGGTACATTTTCACCTCTAAATCTCTGTGGTTAGTGCACCAAAGTTCACCGAACTTTTTTGCCCAATGCGAGAGGCAATGCTGTCGTGCACCAGGTTTTCAGATTTTGGATATCTCTATCCGTTCTGGAGATATTTACGCTCAAAGTAGGAAGGGGTCCAAAATCAGGCCAAATTTAGCGTGTTTTTCGCCCCCCAAATTTTTTAAGGGGCAGGCTCCCAAATTTTTGGACCGGAATTTGTAAATTGAACGTGCTTCCGACCATATGGCAAAATTTCGCAAAGATCGGCCCACGGACCTCGGAGATCTCGCATTGAAAAAAAATAATGAATAATAAACAGTAGTAAAACATAAGGCCTTCCAGGAACTATCATTCCAGGCAGCCTAATAAAACCAATGCCACAGTGTCTGTTCATAACCTAGAGACGTGAGACCACCGACAGCATATATGACACCAGCCACATCAGAACAGCAGCGCGGCCGTGTTGCAAATGTGTGCAGTTTGCCACGACGATCAGGCATCAAGTGATAATCTTTGGCTTCATCCAGCAGATCTCTGCAACCCGGCAACGACTAACTAGATAGGCCTACAAGCCGGTCAGCCAGCAATGGCCAATGCACAGAAAACAAATACAGAAACTGAGAGAAATATTTAACCTTAATTATTACGATTGATACACTTATTGCTGAAGCGAAGACCACAGTAACTCCATTACTCCAAGGCACTGTGAAAACTTGACCATAAATGATGATTAAAAAAACTGTACGTTTAAGCTGCCATTGCAGGACCGTTAATTTAGATAAATCAAACTATTTTCTGTGCTCGTCACAAACCTACATTAAGCCAGCTTCTGAAGTACCTGCAAATAAAAAAGTAAGAATGGTTAGAACACAACTTAACACAGGCAAGGCAGATTATCTTCTCATCCAATAACTAAGTGTCAAGCTAGCAGTATGCAATTTTTATAAACATTAATCAATTATGTAACCCTATATTAACAAGTGTCGTAAAAAATATTTTACAACAAGTGAAGTGCAATCAACCTGCATGGAAGTGAGTTGTGTATTAAACTCTCCTTGGCTACTTTATCGGTAAGATACTGCGGGGCCAGCAGTGGAAGACGAACACATTTCAATATATCCGCCACTGCATGACCTCGGTTCACATCTTCCTTCTTTAGCTTCAGCCAACTCATTGCAGCCTCAAACACCTAACAGTTGCCACCATCACTAGAGCTATAGAAGCGTTAACTTTTTTAACGCATTAATTAACGCATTATTAACGCACCCAGGCCTGTCAAAAGGGACAGTAGGAAAGTAAGTTACCCCGGGCCCCGCGATGATTGGGGGTCCCGCCTAATAAAAAGTTAGAAACACACTTTTAAATGTATAATCAACAATAACTGACGTCATAGCTAGGACAGAAATCCGTTAGCCTGTCATTGAAATAATTATTCATTTACGATGGTGGATGGAACAGCAACTACAGTTTAGTTACTTGAATTCATTCGATTTCAAATAACCGCAGCTTAGCAGAATATTGGAACTTTTGCTTCACAGAATTTAGTAGATTAAAATAAATTTACATATCTGCATTAATTTTTTTAATGCACGTTAATTTATCAATGCATTAATGCGTTAATCTGACAGCTCTATTCAGCACTAGTTGTAAGAAAGCAAGACAGAAAATTATCAAAAATTATCAAACTATGACGCTAAAAAGTATAAGCTACAGCAACAGAAGTGACAAAATGAAGACAAACAAAATTATATAGCAACAAAATCTCACAAGAGAATCAGGGCATATTGGAAAGGGACACTAAGGAGCAAAGTAAGCAGACTGAAAATAATGAGTCTTAAAATGACGTCTGAAGAAGGCAAGTGTTTGGGCTTGATGAATATGGATAAAAACAGAATTATATACTTGTACTTATTGTGCATAAACTCGAAATGCATGAAAATCAAATAAAAAGTTATGGTGCGGAACGTCAAGCAGATGGCTAGAAGATGAGCGTGTAAAGCTTGTACGCTGTGTCCAGTAAAAAACTGACCCCATAGACATCGTGAAATAATAATGTCAAATTTGAACGAATTTGAATAAAGTTTTGTATGCATAATCCACAATAAATTCCTGAAGCAATTGCCAAATTTTGTTGAAAAATATTATTTCTCACCAAAATTATTAAATGTTGATGAATATCAATAACAAAATATCTTTGTTACCAATATGGCGTTACATACTGCAATCGCTCAAGCGGAAGTGACGTTTGTTGACACAATCAAAATAACATAAACCATAACAAAATGGTGTTTTCTGCAGATGATTGTGTTTTAATTAAACTGCTGAGGCAAATAAAGGGTATGGTGCTAAAAAAGTTTATCGCGAAATTTCCCAGCACGCCATGGACAATTTCAGGATTAAATAAATGATTGCCTAACACTGGACACCTAACGTTTTGAGGCAACCTCACGAAAGCCGCTGTAACTGTTGTTTGCGTAGAGAGATTTGATTGAAATTTGGCACTTTGATTGCCAACAGATGATACACTGTTGATGTAATATTTTGCCAGAATCAGATGTTGTTTGTTAAAGTTATGCAAATGTACATAAGGGTTTACTTATGTAACACCATAGTGGTAACGGAGATAATTTTATCGATATTCAACAATTAGTAATTTTCTTGGTAAGAAATCATATATTACAACGAAATTTGACAGTCGCTTCAGGAATTTATTGAGGATTAATTGTACGAAACTTTATTCAAATTTGTTTAGATTTGGCATTTTTATTGCACGATGTCTAGGGGCCAGTTTTTTACCGGACACAGATTTGAAATGATGTAGAAAATAGCGAAATAGGAAAGGCCACCGGTATGTATAGATTTATAAGTAAAGGAAGAAGACACTGTACGAACTGTGCTGCATAGTTTATACCTGCTCTTCGGATGAGACGTGAAGTTCATCATTGCTCAGTATCTCCACCAAGTCTTTCTGTTCCATCGACAGAAACTCTTCGGACTGAGCAACATCAACAAAGTACTTCTGAATGTACTTGTTGCATGCCTCCACCAGACTTGTGCACATAAACTGGTCACCAAATGAGCGAACCCCAATTACGTTGTTTGGATGCAGCCTGAAAACACACCCGAGATAATTAATAGCTTTTTAATTATACTAAGCAATATCCTACTGCAAAAATGCCACATTTTCATGTAGCATATTCTGCACATTCTTAAATTCTTAACTATGTACACTGAACAACAACATCTTGTTCTTAAACACTGTATCTTTCACATTCCACCATCCATCATACGTGGAACAAACCCATTTATTTGAAGCCACTGTTTAGCAGTCTGTTAAGATTTGAAACTTGCATTTGTAGGCCTCTGTGTTTATCAGACCAATCACATCAAATCAAAATTAAATCTAAGCATTTAATAAACAAACGACAGACTGCAATTGTACAAGTACAAAACAGGAATAGCACCACATCCAAATGGCGCTCACATGGTGTGGAGGGTATCCAGACTGGAGCATCAAAAAAGTCAAGACAGATGGAAACAGTCAAGCAGAAGAAGGTCACTCGGAAATTAGTCACGCAGCTTGCAGAGGAAAACAGGACAACAGTGGTTATACCGTATGTACATGGCCTGTCGGAAGCCGTTACCCAAGCTTAACAGACCACATGGTATTTCATCAGCCATGAAACCATTCCAGACACTAAGAAGTCTACTCGAACATCCAAAGGACAAGCGAAGACATCAAGACGCCTGTGAATGTGTATATAAAATACCATGCAAAAACTGCGACAAAACTTACATTGGAGAAACAGGTAGAGCTTTTGGGGGTATGGCTACAGGAACATCGACAGGAAGTTACACAACGAAATGTGAGGGCATACACTTGAAGCACCAGTAGATCCGCCGCAACAGAGCACAACAAGTCAGCAGTCACAGACCACGCCATCTCTCTCAACCACGTCACAGACTGGGACCGCGCCAAGGCGATCAACAGAGAAAGCAACAGAATTGACCAGTGGATCAGGGAAGCGATACACATTAGAAAAGAACAAGACAAGTCGATGAACCGAGACGAAGGGTCTTACCAAATTCCACACATCTATGACTACTTACTGTCCGCCACAGCGACACCTGGTGGAAAGTTGTTCCGACGAAGGCAGCAGCCGTTGGCGAAACGTCAACAACAACAATGTATATAAAGGTTGTAATTTGATGAATTTATCAACTTATTAAGTACAATACAGAAAATATGAAAAAAAATGACATGTACAAATCAATACAAGCAATAAGTATCATAGAACAACATAATTGCAATAAAACTGCAATTGGTAAGATAAAGCCTGTAATATGGTAACTGCCTGTGATGTTTTTTTTCTCTTAAATTATAATTTTCAGCTACAAAGTGGGGCAAAGTTCAACATATATGATCTTTAACAACAGCTAATTTCTACGATAAGGCATGCAAAATTTGCTATTCATGAGTTAAACGTTTCACTCGGCACCAAAATTAATATCGAGAAAAATATTATGACACAGAAGTAACTTGAATGGTGTACCTGTTTCGCATGAAATCACAACAGGCGTCTTTCACAACCTGAAGCTGAAGAAAACTGGAGCCAACCAGCAACAGCTGGACATTTGTGGTGTCAATCTGAATGCGGCCATTGTAAGCAAAGTTAATTAGTGCCTCGAGAGCTCTGTACAAAAACATAAGAAAGAACTAAAGTGATATAAGACAAAAATTAACAACCGCATGCAGGATTGAATGCAGTATTTATTGCTACCATGCCACCATGCTGTCAGCAGTGCCACAGAAGCTTCTGGTAGCTCGGCTGTAACTGGTCAATGTAAACACTAATCATACACCGTGGGCCATAAAAAACGTGCCACTTTACTTGTCCATATCACCACCAATTATTGACCAATTT
>Ga0056128_1003449_pt1 | contig 19382 bp, 9 predicted proteins | sample WorMetLIZISLAND2_FD_71113 | JGI IMG/M metagenome (GOLD analysis project Ga0056128, IMG submission 71113) | Marine gutless worms symbiont microbial communities from Max Planck institute for Marine Microbiology, Germany - Olavius geniculatus... ... | reverse complement strand
CGTAGTTCTACCTCTGCAGACACTTTCCGTCGCCTCCTTAAAACCCACTGCTTCCAGCAGGCCTACTGCTCCCCCTAGCGGCTCAGCCAAGTGCCTCAGATTCGGCCACTGGCTGACATTGTGCACTTTAAATATGCACATACTTACTTACTTAATTCACATTTCACACAGGTCTGCGACGCCGATGCGACTCAATCTTCGAGTCGCATCATCATCATCGCCTAGCGTCGTAGGCCTTATGTGTGAAAAGTCGGCGTCTTATGTGTGAACTGGGTATCAAAGAACTCTTGTAAAAGAGTTCTACGTCGTGTCTCGTGTAAATTCACTTTATTGGTTACTTAGGCCTATTACCGGGTTTTGTCGTTGGATGAATTATGTCATGAAGACAGCATAGCCTGTAGACCTATTAAACTTGTCGGCTTAATTTTTGGGCGGTTTTCTCTCATTTCATTTCGTTTAGTTTTTGACTTTTTATAATTGTTTTTCATTTCTTAAATCTGTATGTTTATACAGCCACTGGTTTATCATATGACTGTGCACGATTTTAATGTAGCTTATAAAGAATATACGCAGAATTATTGTTACAGGGCATATCGTATGTCATCTGTTAGGCTACAAATTATATCCTATTCACTGCAGTATCGGCCAATTTGTTCTACTTGTAACCTTATAAATATTTATCAGATCGGCACCAAATCTGGCTCATATCGAAGTCACTTCATTCTTAAGAAGTTCAAGTCGTAACTTTTTAAAATCAGCTTTAGACATATAATGGCCCACACCACACTATCCGTTATCCAGCCATAATCGTTACAAAATAATCAGTCACTGGTAGTCAGTCAATAGGGCCTAAACTGACAACAAAAAATACAAACACTATATTCCGAATTTTTGAAAAACTTTTAAGATGCGCAGTAGGCTAGGTCTAGGCCTATACGACACAAAATCTCGCGTTCATAGCGACTAGCTTCGCCACGTGGAAGCTGGTAGGCCTATGAATGTGTTGGTTGCAAAACCATTTGACAGTGGGGCACTTTAACAGGAAATAGCTTAATATTATGACATTTGTAGTGTGGGTGGGTGTAGGCCTACAGAGAAACTGCTGTGGACAGTTGTGGGATGGCACAATATTATTGATAAGCTGCAGCTGCTTTCTGATTAGTCACTAGACTACAAGCACCGACTCTCATCTCAACGCTGATTGGCTGACACATCGTGATGACGGTCCTTTCATCAAATTGCCAGCATCCGTAACCAAATGCATCAGTTTACGGAATTAGCCTACACTCAACTTGCATTGAACTAAGGTAAGCAATTACTGTTGTACATACAGAAGCTAAGACTTGTATTTTATTGACATAAAATCGTTAAAATGGCCACAAAAGTTTGCCTCAAAAAGTAGGCCTAAGCTCGCTGTCAGATCGAACCTATTGACAGCGAGTAAAATCAATTAGGCCTATTTCACACTAAAACGGACCCAAAACTAAAAAGGAGAGATAAGCAGAAACATGAATTCCACCGACTAAAAATAGTATTTTTCTGTTATATTATATACTACCGCTTATGGGAACTGATTTATAAACGTTTCCGGGCTTTCGAGCCGGATTTTGTTCAAGATCCGCAAACGCAGCAATTCCGTAAGAGTTAGATAATTCGACGTTTTTAGTTCCTTGACAACCGGATTAAAAGCGAATGTGTGTGTTCCGTGTCCACTATGCTTTTGGCCTATGTGTGCAGCGATCTTATCAATTAGCAGAAAATCTGCTCTCGTTTTGCGCACAGTTCAGGATCCGGATATTTAGCCTGTTATGATAGAGATAAGTTTGACATTTAGATCTAACCTTCCTAGTTCCTACATAGGCCTTTGTTACAGCGGTCCATAAAAAGCAAGCTCTGAACTTTTGTGCACTTAAAACATTGTTAAATATTAACCGACTTTCAAAATCCTTTTACTAGCCTAGTTACTGGTAAGCTTGAAAAACCGTAATCGTTAGATTCCACCATAAACTAGTGCAATAGGCCTAATAATCAGCTTAATACAAAATGAATGCTTTTATAAATATTTTTTAAAAAGTAAAACATTTCAGATGAATGACGATAAATGACATTAAATTATTGCAGTACGATTTTGTAAACATTTTGTAAACACGCTTAAACGCGTTTTATGATTAAAACTTAATTTTTCAGTGTTTTATCCACTCTCATATAGGAGAAAATAGACTGTTGGGAACCCGACAGATACGAGGCCGAAAAACATTTTTTTGCCAAATTTAATCTTTTATTTTTAATTCTGCTAATGGCATTTTGCCAAAAAAATATTTTACGATATTTCACAGAATAGTCTTAAAGTGTAAAACATTTTTATGCGCGAGAGCTATGGTAGCTATGGTAATTCTGTCTGTCTGTCCGTCCGTCTGTCCGTCACAACCCGGTACCATTTCAAGACCAGTCGAGATAGAGACTTCGAGTTTTCACCGCATGATAACCTATAGAGTCTATAGTATTTCGTGACAAAATGCTGCTAGGTAAAGAGGGTCCCCCGAACGAGAGGGCGAAACAGGGGCACCCCCCGCCTTAAAAGGCGTTATTCTGCCGCTAGTGGCTTCTCCAACGTAAAAATGGTTGCAAATAGGCACAGACATGCTGCTTATCATAACAAGCACTGGCGACGAGCTTCTTAGAAATGTCAACATCGATGACGTTGAATGACCTTGAACCCCCAAATTAGCAGGTTTTAGTCAATTTTTCGCGATTTTGGGCTGCGACACGCATTTCAAGGGTGAATTGCGCCGAAACGGCTGGAGACAGACCAATAAAACCTGCGTATGAAATTTTTAGCATGAAATGTAGATATTAAAGTCCAAGTCCGGACATTCTATATTCATGGAGGCCTAAGCACGCGGGTGTCAAAGAGGGTTACCCCTCTAAAAAGTGGTTATTTATCTGCTGTTGGCTTGTCTAGCGTGTAAATGGTTGCAGATAGGCACAAACATGCTGCTTATCATAACAATTAGCACTGACGACAAGCTTCTTAGAAATGTCAAGATCGATGACCTCGAATGATTTTAAACCCTAAAAATATTGATTTAGTTGATTTTTTGGCGATTTTTGGCTGCAAAAGTGTAAATTGCGACGAAATGGATGGAGACAGACTAAGATTACCTGCGAACAGGAACTGCTATAGGCTCTCGCGCGTCTCATGAGTATTAGCTCAGAATTTTTGTTTGTAAAAGTCTTGTAAAAAGCAATGCCTATAGGATTTTCATTATAGTTATTTTTGTCTTTTTGGATACTCTTATCTCAAATTTTGTCATAATTATGTGCTTTTGTATTTTTTTATTTTACATAGCAGTACTTTCATTTCACCTTTTTCTCATTTTATTTTCATTCACAGCACTTGTACTTCGTTTTAGCTTAACTGCTAGATTAAGCTGGCCTGTCAGTTATTCAGCGCAAATTTTTTTAAAATATCGTATCGTCGTATCATACGTCGGCGCACCATATGTCGACATAATTGTATGATGTATGCGGCATGCCGGCCGTGACACCCATAGTGTACAATTCCTAGTGTGCGGTGGGCGATGAAGCCACCCAAAGCGCGTGAACCAACCGGCCGGCCAGCGTGCTTAAATTAACTTAAGAACGAAAAGTAAATTTTTCCTAAGCTTTAAAAGGCACATAATTATAACGGCGTTGATCTCCGTTTCCGTCAGACACCAGTTTACACTGCGAGACTACGGATACGGGGCAAGTGCATCGATCGTGCAGTGTGCCTGTTTACGTCCCACTTTCGCTGGTAGGCGCATTGATCTACCCAATAAGGCAGTATTTTTCAACCTTTTTGTTGCCGCGGTACCATACACAAGCGTGAAGGTCACTCACGGAACCCCATGAATTGATCCGTGAGTCCAGCGATGTATGCGAGGATGAAGCTATAGGGTGTCTATGGACTCATTTGCCTAGCAGGGCACTGAGGGCAGAGCCGTCACGAGGACGACAAAGCAGACAAAAATGACTAATATGAAATTTGACCACATTATAGGCAGCAGTATGTTATTGTATTCCAAACACGACGGGCGAGGCGGTCGTCGACGGCTGCTTAAACCCGCCACCAACCTAGAAAATTTATCACGTGGACGCTTTTGGGAAAGACAGGCCTACGAGTCGTTTTAATTTTCCTTAGCTGAGTTTTCAAAGAATTAAATTAACTAAGTAAATAACCGAACGATTTCGTAACCATAACCCTAGTCAATACGTACTTCTTTTCTTCTTTTTTCATTTTCGATAATGCCTTGGAGTTAAATAATGTCGTGCATAGGAAGCTTACGTTATAATATAGGTCCAAAATGCAAATATATATGCCAAAATTTTATCAACAACAAAAATGATTCAGCACAGTAAGTCTATGCAAAAAAGACGCGTAGAAACGGATTAAAACAAAAAAAGATCCTGAGTAGTTCTACGACATTCTTTGGTGTGATTTCGCAAGCTAGGTCATTTTTACTGGCCGGCTGCGGAACCCTTGGCGGATGCTCGCGGAACCCTTGGGTTCCGCGGAACCCCGGTTGAAAATCGCTGCAATAAGGGATGGCCAGGCTGAGTTGACGAAGTGCAGCCACAAATATATATCATTATGCCGCTACAGAAAGTGGTTTAACACACTTACTCCAAGATTGCCGACGGTCGAAAGGTCCATTGTAAGTGTTTCGTTCGTTCTGTCACACTTTAGTGCACCCGTAGAGTTATCAACCCATTATACCATTGCAGACATAATGCTGGAGATAAGCAATAGAAGTTAAACCGTGGAATAACTTTTTATCATTACCTGAATGCTGTCCTGTGCGTTCCGCAATAGTACGGCCGTTTTGATAAGCCGCATTACACGTCTTAGCCGTCCATCTGTTTGTTCATCCACCCCCACTCCTCCGCCCCCTACTAGGTCTTAACTCAAAACGGCTGAAAACGAAAAGGCGTAGAACACACATAATGGTCTGAACGTTGGTATTGGTATTACGAGTATGTCGATTTTTTAGCTCAGACGGTCAACGGTCAAGCGGACGGCCGCGCAATGTGTCGACACTGGAGTGACATGCATGTATATAGGCCTATACGTGTAAAACGAATATTGTATTACGGTCAACTTTATTCGTCTTTTAGTAACAGCAAACAAACAAAAAAAACAAACAAATGTGAAAGAAAAATAAAGATACTAAAGACTAAAGCAAAGTCTAAATCGTTAAGATGTTAACTTTTACCGTCGCATATAACGCTGTTTTCATATCAGCTTAATAACCTTGGCCTTTCTAATTCTTTTTTCTTTTTTCTAACACATAAATTTGTCCAGAAAAAAATTTGCCAAAACTGTATTGTACTGTATAGTTAACACAATGTTGTATCACCGACCTCATCGTAAGCTGCTCGACAATCTTCCGCCGCCGAACGCGATGCCTTACCTAGAGAGAATCCATGCTTTACCAGCTGCTCCTCCACACCCCGCAACCACCACGTCCATCACACCGGAGCAGCGCCGCAGCCAGTCCATGATGGACCTCGCTCTGCCGGACTTCAAGACCCTCCTCGATGATCTCAGCAATGGCGGCGGTGGTGGAAGTGGCGGTTCGGGGACTCTGGTGGAAAGTCCTGGAGCATCCATGCGTGGATGGAATCCGCTCGTGGCGTCTTCGAGGTCTTCATCCGCCACTCAGCACAGCATCGAACTACGGGTAAAAGCAGTAGGCCTACATCTGTTCGAAAATTAACGATTGATCACACGATTAATCGTTTAAATGTTTAGCGATAAATAAATGTACATTAAATTTTGGTTAGTCACGACTGTTACGTCATTAAAAACATTATTTTACAATGACATCACAAAAAACATTTTAAGCAGCTGTTTCTCTTCCAGAAAAGTCAATATTTTAGTCTGTCTACAAAACTGCGCTGGAATACTCAATAATTATTGTGTCTTAGTGCATCTGTGAGAACATTATTGCTCCATGATGATAAACTTGATGCACAAGAAAATGCATTTAACGGGCCTACTGTTAGCTTTTAATTGAAAGTAACAATTAATTAATCGTTAATACTTTAACGTCAACTTGTATTTATTCAATCGTTACCAGTTTTTATGTCCATGAATGGAAAATAAATGTAATCGGAAGCGATCACATATTTTACCTTTATCGAGAACAGTGCTACCATCTGGCCAATACGACGAGTTTTAACTCGCCCGGCTTTCTAAAAATTTATCCAAAATTTACGCAGCCGGTTTCGTATTCAAAAATTTAGGATGTAAATACCAAAACAAAATTCGCCGATGGGCAACACAATCTAATTTATTATTTCTAATCATCAAAGGCTTACTACATTGGCGGACCCTTATTTTAGATCGAATCGCTGCGAAAATTGATTAGTTGCTTCTTGGGTCAGTCCCCACCATTTCGTACAAAATTTCATTAAATTCGTTTATAACTTGCTGAGAGTAAAATACACAAAGATTGCCACAAGCCATATTTCTTGATGATAAATAATAAACGTGAATTAAAAATTCACAAACGGCTTCGAATTGCGATCACAATCTAATCAGTTGCTCTAATGGCCAGGCCCAACCCCTCCACCAATGAACTGAACTCCATGCAGAGTTGCGGTATCAGTTTAGTTCACTTTATTTCCGTTCATTTCCGTCGCTTTGTACACGCCATTATGTGGCATGCATGCAGGGTGACGAGTTATCGTCGGGGTTCGGTACCGGACTGGATCTGCTGGGAGACGGAGCGGCGGACGTCTTCATGCCGCAGAGCTATGTGAGTGATCCGCTGATCCAGGATCAGTGGACTCTGCCGCGCCTGCTGCCAGCCCAGCCCGCCGATGACGACGATGACTTGATTGACAGCTGTCAATCAGGATACTACATGCACGGCGGCGTTAGCAGCAGCACGCAGGCGATTGAAGCGCGCCGAAGAATTGAATCCGTCGCCAACAAACTCGGCATCAGCTGCGGTACGAACCACGACGTGCTTTTACGGTGCTTATAAATAACAAACGTGACTTGGTGGCGTAACTGTTAGGACGTTGGATCTGAGGTCAAGAGGCCGTGAGTTCAACTCCTGATCGCATCGTTATCAAGTGGTCACTACTTGGCTATAGACAGCAATTATCTCCGTATAGAACCAACCATTAAAAAATAATTATATACTCAACAATTTCAGCTTGGCTCTCCTTCCGGGAAAAGTATGCCGAGCACGGCAGCCAAGCGGACTCCAGCAAAAAGGTCGAAGAGAAAAGGAAGAAAAACTTAATTACTCTTTACATGACCCCCAACTCTCTCGAAAGTGCTTTGAAGGTTGCTCGTCGGTTTCAAAGTCGTCCACACCCGTTCACCGGATATGACAAACCTACAATATCAAGTACCGGCCTGCGTGGCTGGGGCTAAAACGCATTTCGTGGCAGCAGAGTCCCAACATTTCCGGCAGGAGAGGGGTTGAGGCCACATCTTTTGCCACCAGTAAAAAATCCGCCCCTGTTTGCTATTTTTTACTTCCCTAACTTTTCCAAGAAGCATTTTCCTTTCACTTTTCAGTGAAGTCCATACAGTGGCGTCATTTCAGTAAATCCTAGAGGATCTCAATCTACTTAACGTAGGCCTATTGTTTTTGCAGCATTAACACTGTGTCAAAGATACGATTTACAGGAAAAAAATAAAATTTTAATTTTTTTTAGAGGGGGGGGGTCCGTAGACTTCCCCAACCCACCTAAATGATGCCCTGAGTCCGTGGACGCCTCTGTAGCTGGTTCAGTTCATTTCCGTTTTGTCGCTTCGTTCACGACGAGTTACGGAGCACGCAGAGTATAGCGACGGACTAGCTGTGGTAGATAATTACGTGAGTCCATGGAATAGAGTTGTGATGAAACTGATCTGCTGTTAGTATAGCAACACGTGACATGGTCAGATAAATGCTATCAGTAAGCCTACATCCGACACTCCATGGACCGGCAGTGGCGTATAAAGACTCTAAGGCATCCTGGTTTAGCAATAAATTGGGGGCCGGTCCTTAGCTGCGATGCCTAAAGATTTAAGGGAGAGACAGCGAACCCGCCTGTCCGCAAGCTGTAGGAGTCTGAGGTGCGCTACAAGCCCTCATATAGCTCCCCGGTAGACCGTCAAAAGTTCTGATGTTTTTTGTGTGTTCTCGACGACCTCTCCTGCTATGGAAAATTCGCTTGAGCACTATGGTAGTGTTTTACTTGTTATTTTCTTACCTTATTTTTGTGGCAACAGGCTCGGGCCTTCAATATAGGCTAGGCCTAGCCATTGTGTCTAATGGTACAGCAGCCAGTCAAACTTTCCTTCCACGGGCCAAAGATTTGACCCAGACCTCCCGCATTCTAGAAAACATTTTGCCCGCTCACCACTCCTTTCCCGCTCAGCGACCGTTAGCGCCGCGCTCTTCTCGATTTATCTGACGCTCGCTCGCTCACTGGCCACCGGGGGGTTTTGTTTTCTCGTCATTTCAGCACGGTAGCGAGTAGCGACACGACGCAGTGAAATGCGTATCGCACGTGCGTGATGAAGCGTTGCTGTTATCGGAACGCGATCAGTAAATGCGCCTGGTCTGTCTATACCAGCCTCCATCTATCGACACCACGTACATAGTGACACTGGCCGCTTGCAGCAAGCAGTGCACGCTTCTAGTTACAAGAAATTTGAGCTAATGCTCACGAAACGCGCGAAAGCCTATAGCAGTTGCGGTTCAGTAATTTAGCTATGGACAAGACCATGCGTCTATCTATAGCACCGTTATGGAAGCATGGCGCCTCAAAGATAATGGGATCACGAGTTTGACCTTTTGGGGTCACGTGACGTGATGACGTCAGTTGTACAGTTGATGCTGTCGGCGAGGTGATGCTGTCGGCACCGCTATTTGCGGTGTGAAAAGAGAAAAAACTAAAAAGCAGTTTGAAAAATACAAAAGAAAATAATGCGCGCGAAGAGTACATTAGATTGGTCACAATCTAAAATATTTCTTGTGCCATTTGATTGACATTTAAGTTTTAAGTCTCTGGTGCCCGTTATAGATTTTGGATGTAGGCCCTATGTATACCGTGGGCCATAAAAACATTCACTAAACTTTTATCCCTATTTTCGCCAAATGTTAACCGATGTTAAAAATTCTATCACTGGCACACGTTGTGGAAAATGTGCAATAAACTGATTATTTAATATATTACGACACCTACCTGCGTTGCTACGCGACTTTTGTGAAATATAGATGTTAGAAAAGCTAACGATAACAAGAAAAAAGCGTTTTTGGTAACCGAAAAAAAAACAGGTTCACATCAGCATCGCGATGATCGATCCCTATGAAGTTAAACTGTGTTAGACCAATAGGCCCGTCTCTTTGTATAGGCTATATCTGGCGTGTTAATTGAACTTTTTTTCCGTTGACTACAGTTGAGAAGTATAGAAAGTTGCATACATTGTGCAGCAGATTATGATCACCAATTATTATTTTAGTGGATGACAGCCGTTCCCTGATGTCAAGTACCACTTTAGCAACTACCACCATCTGCTTCTATTCATTAGGCCTGCTGGGCCTATAAGTAGTTACCAGCATCAGATGATATAATAGACAGATAGCGTTTTAGTTCATTGTTTAACGGTCTGCATGCATGCACGCAGAAGCGATTTCAAGAAACCGGACGACCACTTTCGTTGTAGTAATAATTGAGCCTACTAGTAGCCTACATTGTAGTCGAGACGGGCTAATGTCTCTTTTTCGAATTCGATGCGATCTAGATATGTTCGCACAGCACCAACACCGCCAAAACCAATTCGCGCACCGTCATTTTTACGCGCGAAAGCAGAATGCTTCACGCGTCTTTGCTATCGTCTGGGCGTCTGTCTGTCCATCCGTCTGTCCGTCTGTCACACTCCTGATTTGTATCAAAACGGTGCAAGCTAGGATCACGAAATCTTCACTGTGGGCTGCCCCAAGGTCTCTAGTTTATCGTGACAAAACTTCCTGCCACTGGGTGCAGGGGTTCCCCTCGAACGAGGGCGTCGAAGAGGGGTACCCCCTTAAAAAGACGTCATTTTGCCGTTATTGGCTCGAATAATGTGAAAACGGTTGCAGATAGGCACATACATGCTGCTTATCATAACAAGCACTGGTGACAGGCTTTCTGGATTCATGAACATCGATGACCTTGAACGACTTTCAACCTCTCAAAGAGAGGTTTTTAGTGAATTTTTCGCAATTTTTGGATGCAGCGCACATTTCAACACTGAATTGCGACTAAATGGCTGGAGATAGACCAAGACAACCTGCATAAGAAATTTTCAGCATTCAACTTAGATTTTAGCAGCTCAAGTCCCGACCCCCTAGGTTCAAGGAGGCCGGCGCAGGCAACTGATTGCCATTATTGCAGAAAGTAGTTGACTGCATTCGCCTAATACAAGCGCTGACAATGTTCTGATGTCAGATTGAGATTATCTTATTATTTTGGAAATAATATTCTATAATCTCTACCGCCATCCAGTATGTTCAACTAGCTTTATTAAGACCAGAAGCTCAGTTGCTCCTGAATACTGAACGATTTCTGTATTAATTTGCAAACATCAAAATTCATTTGGTCTGGCCCGTATTGGCAGTTACTGGGCGCCTGTTTACAAGTGTGAACAGTGGCATATAAAAGATGTGCCCATCATAAAACCGGACTTTGACGAGCTGTAAAATTGTTAGACTTAATTGTCGCAGTGTCAAATAAATTCACATAAATGAATTGTTTCTTGACAGAAATGCAGTAAAGTAGGCCTATGAAACAGGCGTTATATGGCCTATTCACACTTACGAGTAGGCCTAAATTTGACCTGGCTATTATATTTCCTCGCGGCCAAGAGTGAAAACGTAAAACGGTTTAATTGTCTATCCCTTTTTATTAACAAGTACCTGTACAGTTTAAAAAAAACAGTCCTGTTTTCATAGGCACCCCGTATAAGCAGCGTCGCGCAAAAAACAATACTAATGGATTACATTTGAGCACAATCGATTAGTATTGTTTTGTGTATTTGTCATTATCTTTATCATCCTTTTTGACCGCATATTTCTCCCGATCTGACTCTCTCTATATAAGTGTAAGATACGAAAATTGCGGCCATACCGCTGCAGATGAAGACATGGTTACTACTGACAGCCTATAGGAAGTCGCCAGCGCCCTATCCGATGGTACCATCGCCGACCCTTTACGATTTACCGTTTAGCCACAACACATCCGTGACCGACGGACGACAGACCACCGTCTAATGAAGCAAAAAGCCCAGCTGTCGCTAGGATAGCCGATCGCACTGGCTGTAAATGACCTTGACGGCGTGATCCAAGGTCAGTAATTTTTATTTTACCTGAAACGTCGTGATCACAGGCGTACGGTAGCACAGCCCTGTGTTAATGGCGACCGGCTAAGTCAAGGGAAAATGGCAAAATTCGACCCCGCGCAGATCCGAAACCCCTCAACCGATCGACACAAAATTTGAAACAGGAGATTACGTCCGCGAGACGACCCCTGTGCAAAATTTCGTGCAAATCCGTCCATTGGGGGCTTCTCGGAAAATGGGTGAAATAAAACGAAAATTTTTCTATGGTATATATACCTTTCTTTTGTTAACCGACCTACAGGTCAGACCGCCCGGCGGATTTTCACGCACGATGGCTCGGACAACGCGGCCTCACGCAAGGGTGAAACCTTTTCGGGAACCGAAATTCGAAGTTAATATCTAACCCCTGAAAAATCCCCCCAAAGTCGAAAATTGGGCCCAAAAACGGACTTAGAAATTTTCGGCCAAAAACGCTCCTGTATAAAAATTTCACCTATAAACGGCCACTAATCGTCATCGTAGCCTCATAAAAGTTGTATAGTGAATAGGTAATATACAGATGGGAATTCCACATATGTGGTCATTTTGGCCCCCCTGCCTATAGGTCACGTGACACGGAGCATGCGCAGTGAACTTTTGGCCTTTAACATGGGCAAATGCAATTTTGAGGCTTTATATCTCCGTAACTGTGCAAGATAGATGCATGATTCCAATGGACCACCAATAGGAAACCACATATGCCGAGTCGAATGGTCACGTGACCGATGACGTCACGTGACCCCAAAAGGTCAAACTCGTGACCCAAAATTTTTGAAGCCCTGTATCTCCATATCCGTGCAAGATAGGCGCATGGTCATCATTGACCACCAATAGGAAAGTGCCCACGCCGAGTCCGATGATCACGTGACCGATGACGTCACGTGACCCCAAAAGGTCAAGGTCGTGACCCCGATATCTTTGGAGCCCCATATATCCGTAACGGTGCAAGATAGATGCATGGCTCCAATGGACCATCAATAGGAAACCACATATGCCGAGTCAAATGATCACGTGACCAATGACGTCGCGTGACGCCAAAAGGTCAAACTCGTGACCCCAAAATGTTTGAAGCCCCGTATCTCCGTATCTGTGACCCCTAAAGATCAAAATCGTGACCCCCAAAATATTTAAGGTTCAGTGTCTTCATGGCCGTGTAAAGCAGATGGTTTATAATTGGCCATCAACATAAGAACTTTGTTATTGTAATAAAACAGCAAATAGAAATGTACAAAACATCAGTTTATACAATTGTTAACGGCGACATGCAATGAGTGACACATCAAAAACAGCAAAAATCATAAAAAGGTGATATTATTCAACAGCACATTGACAGTTAGGCGATGTGATGGTGAGTGATGTAACTTTTTATGATTTTTCTGTTTTTGATGTGTCTCTCATTGCACGTCGCCGTTAATAAGTGTATAAACTCATGTTTTGTACATTTATCAGTAGTAACCTTGGCTCTATCTCTCACCGTTTCGGAGATATGGCCACTTAAAGCTTGAAACTTTCCGCTAAAAATTGCGGCCAAACCACTGTAGGTGGAGACATGGTTACTGTTGGCAGCCTATAGGAAGTCTCTAGCGCGCTACCATCGCCGACCCCCTACGACTTACCATTTAGCCACAATTCATCCGTGACCGACGGACGACGGACGACAACCATGCCCATAGCTTAACCGTTGCTCAAGTACGATCGGCTAAAAACGCGCATTACCACATCAAGTGGTGGTCTGTCCGCAAGCCGCATCACAGACCCGACTCCGATCACGCTAAGCGTAAATAGATTTTAATGACATTATTTTGAACAAGCAATGCGTGTGTGGTTAGACCCTTTACTTATTCGCAATCAATGTTTCAGATGGACTTACCTAGCGTTGTTCTATAACAACGATTGGAATCGCTGATCAGTGCTGCCACCTGGTGAATCATAAGTCATTTTTTCGCAAGTCGGAAGGTATTGCACGTTTTGTCTGTGGGTTCGACCCCCAAAATCTTATCTCCTTTTCCCTGATGTCAGGGAACCTATGCCACTGGAGCCCATAAGTGTATCTGCCAAGTGACACCCGAATCCGTCAAACAGCACGGAACACAAGTGTGACAGACAGACGACAGACAGCAGACAGACCACGCTAAGGAGGAATAGGCGGAGTGGCTTGTGCTGCGAGAGCGATTGCGCTATACGTCGTGTGTGCATGGTGTACAGGCAGCATACAAGGACTGGTTGTGTGCGTCGTTGTTGATCGGGGCGATTGGCGACGACGACTCGAGGCAGTGTCGCGCCTACTGTCACCGAGTGGCGCGACTCTGTCCTTATCTGCTGCCTCATGTCAACGCCTCATACGCCGGCGAACCTGCCTTCTCTTGCAGCAGTATGTATCTACAGTTCTACACCCTTTCAACTACCACATAAAGTGCAGAACGCCAGATATTCAGTGAGTTTACTGTTGATAATGCTCAGTAGGCCTACTCCATGTCGTTCAAATGCGGCAAAGTTGTGCATCTTTAAAGGTTTCAAAATGTGTCTGGGAGACGTCTTTCACTCTTGTTGGGCCCCATGAACTTGCAGTTTAAATTTTGAGGGGGTGGAGTGTCTGCCAGAATAACATACATCTATCACCAGGAATAGCAATAATGTGTAAAATAAAATTTTGCCTTTGATACATATAGGTCTATTAAAATGTCATTTAGGCCTGTCAGCATACAGCAGTAAAAGACGATATACTCGCGTTTTCGTAATGACATGTATAAACGTTTTCGCGCAAATCTACTAGACGACCGGATGAGGGAAGTGGTATTAATGTCTGGGTAGCATTCCGTGTGAACCGACTCATCGTATTTTGACGCACGCAACTCTATCACTGCGACTTGTGTCGTTATAGTGCGTCCGTCCGACACCATCTGATTACGCCGCACCAATTAATATTCTTTGCTGACGCCGGTGGCCCGGATGTCGGTGTTCGTGTGGGCATAATGCCGCCGGTTCGACGTGAGACGTGACCGAGTCTTTTCGGCCGTAAACCGATTAACTGCATGCGTCAGTCTTGGGTTTGTCTGACCGGTCTGTAGAGTACACGATGCAGACAGACGGACATTCAGCCGGACACACTGCGGGCTGCCAGCGTTTTAATTTCGTCGCAGGGCGCCGCTAGCGTCGCAGTCGCTGATGAATGAAGCCCACGGAAGACGAATCCTGTCTGCCGGCGGGTTGACTACATCACATGCTGGTTATTCAATGATGTCCACAGCAGCAGCAGCTGTAGCAGCGACGGCAGTGTGGAGCGACTTTGCTTTCGTTTTCCCTTAGAATTAGAAACTCTGCAGAGCAGCGCTGACGGCGACATCTATCATCATCATTTATTTGCCAGCAAAAGCATAACAGAGTGCACAAGGTTGACACACACATACAGTTGGCAAGACATACCAGGCTCATAGAGCACTTACGGTATTGCAGTATATATCAACAGAATCTCAACTGCGCCCATCGCGCCGTTGTTTGTCGCGACAGAGGAGCGTTCTAATACCGGTAGTTATTATTATAAACCCTCACTACTCAATTTCCGAGGGTGGGAAACTAAATAAAGTGTAAATGTCTTATAATTAGGACCTACAAGATAATGTTCATGCGAACACGGAGTCTGTCCAATGCATTTCGATAGTCCGTATAAATGTAATCAGTGAGCTGTTTTGACTAGTAGACAAAAATCAGCATGTTTAATTATAAGTTGTACAGCAGCAATGTTATTGTCATCCTTCGCCATTATTAGGCCTATAACTAAACAATTAACGTTGTCAGTCACATGGCCATTCGAATTCGATTCGTCACCAGCGCTTTATTATGGCCCATAATTGTGACCATGCGCCTATCTTGCACCGTTATGGAGATATGAAGCCTCAAATGTTGGACGGACGCAAGCACGCACGTACGCACGGACGGACAGACGCTTAGGTGATTTTATAGGCCTACTCTGTCCAATGCTATGCATTGTATTGGACAGACAAAAATGCATGACACCGTGCCGAAACCATGGACCGAGTTATAGTCATGTACGTTCCAAATTCGTTGCCGAAGGGGTCGTTAGAGGTAAATTTAAATGACACCATCTAGGCCTAACAGCCCGAGTCCGGAAAAGGTGGTAGGTGAAAACAGCGTGCATGTATCTTTTGCGGAGACCGGGTTATACCGCTTTGAAGTTTACATAGGCCGTAATGCAATTTTGTAAATACTGGGACGTGAAAAGGGGTAAATTTTAAAATTTTTAATTGAGAACATACAGAATGGTCCGAAAAATGGGGGCCGTTGTTTTACGGCTTGTAACTTCGGAAGTATTGATGAGATCGGTGCCAACTTTGGCACAAATCAATATTATTGTATTCTTAACATAAACTTGCAGTTTATTTGAATCAACCTTATAAACGAAGTGGCGCCATCTAGCGAACGACAAGAGCCGTAGTAAATGACGAATTTTTTAAAGGCCATGTGGCACGAAAAAAACGCCATTGGCTAAATATGTGTATAATGTAACACTAATACGCTGATCAATTAAAATAAAAACATCGCTTTACTTTAATTTCAATAAAAATAATGTGCGAACGGAATGGTGACGTCGCCTATAACGCTTTGTTTACGGCGTGTACCGGTATTGCAGCGTGCGACACCAGCGTGTCGCTGTAGCGTCAATGCAGCGCGCGCTCTGGGCAGGAAACTCACTTGCATTCCGGAACCAGAAGTCGTATACTGTCGGCGATCGGTGCAACAGAAAGGGCATACAGCCGGCCTACTTCCAATATAACAGCGACATCTCGAAATGCAAGCGAAGTCTTTTTGCTCGGTGCCGCGCTCCATCGACGCTGCTAGCGTCAAGTTCTCTCAACCGCTATGTTGACGCCAACAGTAGTAAGTGACGTCACAGTTTCGTCACATTTGTCCTTTTTAAACGTTATTTTTACAGTATAAAAATAACACTGGCAACAGAAAGATTAATAAATATTGACATATTACTATACTTAACGCTCATCGCCCTTGCAACAGTGTCAGCAATACCGTGCTGCACTGTGATTAGCGGCATAACACTTTCAGCTGGCGACTGAAATAACTACGATTGACAATTAGCAACTTGCACAAAAAACCACACATCTGTTGATAGCTAGGTCTATAGCTTTGCGGGCGGCGAAGCAAATGAAGCGATTGATATAGGAGGGTCCGGGGAGAAGACCAACCGAGCTAGTAAGCTAGCGAGCAAATAGCATTGCATTCCTGCAGGAGTATCGGGCGACGGAAGGATGCATACGACCGAGTTCTATTAACGAGACTCAGCAGATAAGCTTCGTCGTCGGCGCATTATTGACTGTAATGGCGTTCGTGGCAAGCAGGCAACCGGACGGACGGACCAAGGGACCGCGTAGTTAGTTATACACGGACGGCAAGCGATGCGGATGCGCAGTGCGCTCGTTTGTCGCTGGTCATATCGATCTGTCGTTTTAATAGCATCCGTGCCCACACGCGCTCTCTTCTGGCGCCGGCCGGGGCAAAATATCCGGTGGAGTTTATGACACGAGACTGTCGGCCTTGGTAAACAAGTATAACTACGCCAATCTCTGGTGGCGTTTGCGTCGTAAATGGAGTCACTGATGCGTTCGCTATGTACGTAGAACAATAGTCCGAAACTGAAAGCCTCTGAAATTTGAAAACGTTTTCAGGAAATGTGAAGATGGTGATGGTGTGGATAGGTCTAGTTACTTAAATGAGTTTAACCCTCGTAGGTCCAAGGGGGTCCCTTTTCGGTTTTTCGGAGATTAATTTTTTGCTTGTATTTTCTGATACACATGCCTCTGTGTATTCCCAAAGGTATTCAGGTTGGACACTGGGAAGAAATAACTCTACCGGTAGGTAGCTGGGGGTGGTCGCAACATTTTTTTTATCAAATGTACCCCTAAGATACCATAAACGATACTATAAAATACTATAAATTATTATTAAGATACTAGCATAATACTCGAGCAAAGAACAGCACGAACATGTTTAAACTTTGAACAGCATAGTATTTTCCATAAATCTACGCCACTTGCTTAAATACTTGTGCTTTTGTTACTTACTTACTTTTTTTGTTCACTTACTTACATACTTTCTTACTTACTTACTCTCAGCAAGCAACGCATAAACACCGATTTCTTTTGTGTTTACAAGTTCTATGCTTACTTATTTATAAGTTTTATGACTAAGTACGTTTGTATTTCTTTGTGATAACAAACTGTCTTTTCTTCTTTCTTTTTGCGAAAGCTTATTTGGACGTCATTTGGAAGGGGGTTAAAGGGTCTATGAACCCCCAAGGTTTTATGATTCAACATTTTCCCTGTAAATCGTACCTTTGATTAAACGTGAAACAGTGCTACTGCTGCAAGAACAATTGGTTACGTATTTTATTTAACGTCAAGTAGTGAATGTTGTAATTATTGTCGGATCCTTCATCGTCTGAAGGCGTGTGCCAGTAAAAAGGCGTCACTTTAGTTCTTTCCTCGTGACTCGTGACTAATGCGTAAATGACCTTTAATGTAAACTGCACAAAATTTGATCAGTTAATTCGCAGAAAAATCATTCAAATTGTTGTCACTAGTTGTCACAGTTTAAGTCTGAAATGCATCAAATTTGACTTTGGCTGGGGCACCGTCAAGACCCTGATTGAGAAGCTTACAGCTCCACCAGTGGTGGAAGCTCCACCAGATCTCCTAGCTGGATTTGAGGAGCCTACTTCCAAGAGGAGGGGAAGAATGCGAAAAGGAGGAGAGGGAAATGGGAGGGGAAGAGGAGAGTGAAACACCCCACGCATGATTTACTAAAATGACGCCACTGTTGAATCGTTCACAAATGTTAGTTACGCTAATAGCGCCGATTTTACTATTTAGGCCTATTTTGTTATCCGTTTCCTCATTTAGGCTACACCTACGCCTATTTGTAGTTGCTTTTACGTGAAATAGTTTAGACAATTTCTGTTTTTCTGTGCCGTTTACAAAATTGCTTGTTCACCGTTTGTTTTGTTTATGGCTTGGTGGCGTAACGGTAGGGTGTCGGACTTGCGATCGCAAGGTCCTAAGTTCGACTCCCGGTAGAGTCGCTATTAAGTAGTTACTACTGGGATGAGTGATCGGTCTGCGGGCAGGTAAGCCATCTACAGGGTGGGCAAAAAGGTCACCATTTTTCGTACACCTCACACTTTCGCCAAATATTAACCAATTTTCAAATTTTTTTTTTACTCTCAGAATCAGGAGACAATTTGTAATAAAACTTTTGCTATAGATCCCACCACACCTCATGTGTGTCGTTACACTACCTTGTGAAATGTCAGTGTCTTCAAAGTAACAATTGAAAACAAGACAACTTTTGCAACAATATATTTTAAGAAATTAACAGCAGAAACAACGTGTTTGCTGTCTTAGCTATTGTCTTAAAAGTCATGTCTCAGTTTTTACATCAAATGTTGATAATGTTGATACATTGATAAGCCATCTGTTGAAGAACATCTCAAACAGTATAACTGACCAAGTTTAAGTCGGGCTGTTTGGGGGCCACATGCCAGGCTCGATCAGCGTTGATCAGTGGCGTCGCTGGCTTAAGTGCATGGTCTGACATTTCACTAGGTAGTGTAACGACACATTTGAGGTGTGGTGGGATTTATAATGATGGTTTTATTACAAATTGTCTCCTGATTCTAATAGTAAAAAGAATTTTGAAAGTCGGTTAATATTTGGCAAAATCATGAAGTGTACGAAAAATGGTGCCGTTTTTTGGCCCACCCTGCAGGTATATAATCAAGGTCAACTCAGCCTTCGATATCTCTATAGGTAAATCGCGTAGGCCATAGATGTGATAAACGTTAAAAAATTATAATAAACGTTAATAAACGCGTTTATTAGGAAAAAGATTGTAAACGTTTGTAAACTAAAAGTAAACGTACACAGAGCGTAAGTTTGATATT
>Ga0056128_1003446_pt1 | contig 19389 bp, 13 predicted proteins | sample WorMetLIZISLAND2_FD_71113 | JGI IMG/M metagenome (GOLD analysis project Ga0056128, IMG submission 71113) | Marine gutless worms symbiont microbial communities from Max Planck institute for Marine Microbiology, Germany - Olavius geniculatus... ... | reverse complement strand
GTTGGTTCTATTACACCCTCTGCATTGTGTGTGTCTGTTGTTATAATGGCACCCTGTATATATACAGGGTGCCATTATAACAACAGACACACACAATGCAGAGGGTGTAATAGAACCAACACATATGATACACTACAGGGCGAAACAGAAACAACAGGAGTGATGTATACAGTTCCTCGTATGACTGGAATCCACAATATACCTATCACCATCATGATACAGCCAAATATACTGCACACATCATATATAAAGGGTGCCATTAAAACACAAAATATATATATACACAGTGTCACTGAAACACAAGATATACAGGGTGTCACAGAAACAACAGCCTTGTATGACTAGAATCCACAAAATACCTATCAGCTATCAGTACCATTACACAAACGAATACATGGCACAAACAACATATATACATGGTGTCACAGAAACAACAGCTGTGATGTACACGATGCCTTGTACAACTGTAATGCACACACAAACATAATATATACAGGGTGTCACTGAACCAACAGACATGAAGTCATGCACAATGCACAGGGTGCAGCAAAAACAACAGCATAATTGTACATTGTGACACAGGATAGACTCATATTGCAACTAATCGGAAAAAATGTGACAAAGTGAGTGAGTAAGCGAGCTTCAAGTGAGGCTCAACACATTATAAGCCACTTCAGACACATGTCTTTGCACTGATACTGACAATAAAAATCCACAAAACTAGAAATTTGGGGCAACGCCCAACGTGAGGCCACCCGGCGCTGTAAGTCTTATTGGGAGAGTCCTGATCCGCAACTACTAATTCATCAAGCTGTCAATCATAAACGTGGTAAAATGTTCCTCTCTTCAAAACGTATTCACTGAAATTTGACATCAATTTCTTCCACATAAAAGTAATTCTTCCTCCCAATTCTAGTTTTGATCGACTGTACAGTTTCAGAGGAAAAACAGCGCATAAAATTAAAAAAATAAAGTAAAAGAAACAAAGAAAAAACATAAGAAATCAATCATCCCATCACTACGTATGGGCAGCCTAAAAAAGTAAATAACAACATTTACCTATCTATACACACTCAAAGCATAAAATAAACTTTCATAGAAATATCCATATCAAACAGAATATTGAAAACATCTATCTGAAAATCTCGACTCCAAGAAAGACAGAAAACAAAGCACACAGCTGAAAGTTTACCGGCCGACAATCATAAGTTCACGGTTGCAGGCCTTGACACGGAAGTACTGGTAGATATCTATGGTAAACAGTGTACTGGCACTGTTGAATATCGAGGTCAGGTCACTCATCAATGCAGCCAGCATCACTGACAACATTATACCTTTCAGTCCTACATAAAAACAAAGAAATTAGGTCAGGTCACAGAGATAACAATACCAAGGTCATATCACACTAATGAGGTCAGTCGATACTGGCGCTGTTGAATATCGAGATCAGTCACTCATAAGTGCAGCCAACAGCAATGACAACATTATACCCTTTAGTCCTAGACACAACAGAGAAATTAGGTCGGGTCAGATCTCATCAGTGAGGTCGAGTCACGTTACACAGAACTTAGCTTGAGCCAACTGGCTTGAGCCACAGATGCTCCTAAACTGAGTGCATTACACACTACATTCATTCACCATCACCATTTATTACTACTCAACCCGTAAGATATGCATTTTACGATCCCAGTGAGGGTAGAAGGGTGAGTTAATCTAAAGGGCTGATTACGTACCTAAATGAATTACCCACAGACTGCCATCCAAGTACTATCCGGGCCCGGTGTTAAAGAAACTTACAAAGGGTCAAACAAATGTCATAAAGGTTAAATATGGTGAATAGCTTTTTTTATAGAAAACCCATATCAGAGCTACGGAGCATCACCTGCCATAGGGATCACACAGTGTCACCTGCCACCAGACACAGACGAACACGCCCCACTTTAACCCCAGCCAGATAGGCCGGTACTCGATTTACCTACCCCGAAAGAATAGAAGGCTGAGTTGACCTAGGTGGCTGGTTACATACAGGGACGGTTTACATGCTCGCAGGCAGTCACCCACCCATCCAAGTACTAACTCGGCCCGATGTAACACAACTTTGTTGATCGAACACAACACGTTACCGCTACACCATGCCACACCAACAATACAGCTCGTATCAATTTTCCACACAAAACACCAATCGTTGCATAAATCTGTATAATTTCTGGTAATGACGATAATAATAACTGTACATACCAGAAGGCATAAGTTCAAGCACAAGCTTGGGGTAAGCAATGTTGCTGCAGCCTCGCTCATTCTGACAGACTTCAAAGCACACGGCCGGGTCCGAGCATGCCACCTCATCTGTTATGACATGCATCATCAATTATCATACAAAGAAAAAAATTAAATAGTAAAAACATGTTTAAAACGTAGCAATCCAGCATCCCTATACTAAACTGTAAAATACCTAACTTTGGACATTCACAATTCCCCTTCTGTACATTGTTTTTGTCACCAACTCAAAACTTTTTTCTATAACCTAGCTTTTGAGCCCATCCATTTGTGGTTCAGATTTGGCTCGTTTTCTCATCGACGTTGCATGCTAATGCTATACAAATTAACTTACTTACTTATATTTAGCTTCACTAAAGGACAGAGGTAGTGCAATTATTAGTCCGCCCAAAAACAACAGTTTTCAGAAGGACTTATGTTTTGCTGCAGATGTTTTTTTAATTCCAATGTGAGATCTCCGAGATGCGTTGGTGGATCGGTGCGAAATTTTGCACGGTGGTCAGTATTAGGCCGCAATTTATAACGCCAATCCAAAATTTTGGCGGCCTACCCCCAAAAAATTTTAGGGGCCAAAAACATGCAAAATTTAGCCCAATTTCAGACGACTTCAAAGTTTGGCGGCAAGTACTTTTGGAACAGATAAAGATATTCAAAATCGGTCAAGTACTCGATCAACGGGATTCCTCCCACGTTAGGCGAATCAAGTCCAGTGAACTTTGGTACAGTAACCTTGGAGATCTGGATGTGAAGTTGTACCCACCTAAAGCGCCTTTTTCGGAAAACCTTCGGTGCTGCACCCCCAAATTTTTACACGTGCTAGAGAATGGCCAAGTCTTACTAGCGATCCCCCAACAGGGATGGGAACCTCCCTTACAATTTTTTTTCAAAGAGGGGTCAAAAATTGGCTTAAAATTTAGCATAACCGTACCTATAACTTTGGCGGTAGTGGAAGTAGCACCATGATACTTTGCCACATGGGCAAAACCACTTATGCAAAATTTTTTGGGGGCCTGCACCCAGAAATTTGGGAAGGCCAAAAAGTCAAAAATTTGACCCGATATTGGACAACTTTCGAGTTTGACCGCGAATATCTTAAAAACAGATCGAGATATCAAAAGTCGGAAACAAACTTGATCGACAATGATCCCCGCTGGGTTCAGCAAAAAAAATCAGTGAACTTAAGTCCACTAACAAAAAAGTTGCAGACGCGGGTGTTGACCCACCCTAAGTTGACAATCCGCCTTTCGCATATGGTAATGCATTGACTTCGGACCACGTGACTTTGCTGCCAAGGAAATTTCAACCCCCTCAATTAACCCCCAAAAATCAGACTTAGGGCGCCGGGCGGACTCACGTTGGGCTTTGCCCCAAATTTCTAGTTTGCATCTGTTACAATTTCCATCACATTGCTCAATGGTTTAAATGGACTTGGGTGAAATTTCGCTGTCAGGTAGAAATGTGAGAATGAGTTGATCAAGAGGTCAAAAAAATCAAAATCCAAGAAACCCCTTCTTCTGTTTTGCCCAAGTGTTTCAAATTCATAATGTCTTGTCTAAATGGCAGCATAAACTAATCTGAGTACATGTAATCTCCATGGAGATATGTTCTCTCTCTAAAAGTTCATAGTTCTCGATAACGCCAGTTTAATATTTGGCAGTTTTCAAGACTTTTCCGTCACCCTTGTCAAGACTTTCTCAGCCTGGCAAATTCTACAATTAAATTTCACCAGGCACAGAAGAGAACTGGGAAACAAAACTGGACAACCAGACAAATGAAAGCAGCATAAAACGGTCCTAAAAAGTTCCTTATATCCATAACACATTGCTCAATGTGGCGACATCTAGCAACAAACCAAACTGTTACAAGAAAGATAGCAGCAACTGCTGAAACATACGCAAATCAGCAAATAAAACTTTGATAAATTTATATTACTGATATATCACAACACGAAGATTACCAGTGAACAGAACGCGACTGATCATCCCGGGTATTACGAGCAGAAATATCGGCAGAAGTTTGAGATATCCGGCAAACAGAGTACCACCTTGAGCATGGGAAATACTACGAGCAGCCAGTGTGCGCTGTACCATCATCTGAAACATGCCAGCCAATCACATCGCTCTAACATCCCACACAGCCACAAGGCCACGCCCATACAGCCCAGACCAGTCAGTGTGGGCTGCATGGGCGTGGCCTATCAGATTTTGATACATATACGGTAGTCATACTGCAGTTTTGGGCTGCGGATGGACACTTTACTAAATAATTAACAAATTAATTGGTAGCAAAAGAATTTCATAGACCAATAAAAGCAAATACCAATAACACATATTAATTATCGAATGCAACAACTGCTTGAAAGTTAATATAAAACTACACCAACTAAGTTAAAACAGACCGACCTCTCGACGAAATATGCTTAATACTCTCCAAGATTAATTCATCACTTTCATATAAAATTTAAAAACAGATGTCCGGATATTTTGAACTATGCTTCAGCCAATCAGTAAAGGTTGTTCCTGGCCAAGGGGCAGATATCCTCTTAACTAATACAGCCTGAAAAAATGTATCGAAATTCAGCAGCCTAACTTCCAGGTTAACGATCAAGTAACCTGCCTAAAAACTGAACTTGGTTTCAAGCCAAGTGTAATGCTTGAATAGATCACGAGCACAGAAACATAGCTTTTTGTATAGCTTCAAATTACCAATTTGAGATTTATTTGGTCAAAATGCTTGGCTAAAAGTGAGTGAGCTGCCACAATATTTTGCAGTGACTTTGAAAAAATAAACCAAATTTCCCTGAAATCAACTACCTGCAAGAATTTAGCTGTTGCTGGTCACAGTATGAAAATAATTTCAAAATTCCCACAGTTCCATTAGTTTCTGGTATCTGTCCTTCAAAATCGTTTCAAAATGTTGCGAGTTGATCTTGTAGTTCAGTCAGTTGCTTGGAACTCGATGAATCCACAGATTAGCAATTCAGTGTAACAACGCCTCAACTGCAAATCTGTGGAGTTTCTGAGTTGCAGGCAACCAACCAACAAAGCTACAAGCTCAAGAAATCATGCACATGCAAAGTGTTCCTCAAAAGAATGACAGAGTAACTGATAGCTGATAGATATGTGCTTTTAACGAACAAACGTAATTAAAAAAATTTTTTAATAGTATCCATGCACGCAGCCTGCGAAACGAACGTTATCAATAACTTAAAGCTGAGCCATTGCTATTTAATGCTGCCATTTAATAACCAATTTTAACATTTAATTACAGCAGCCATGCCATAGTTTTTGTTAGTCTGTCAAAATACACACCACACTATCACATGTAAACATTAGATACAATGGTGGGATTTATTCTGTGATTAATCAACATATTTGATAAAATATAACAAATTATTCCATGCTTAGACAACAGTTTAAATATTGTGGAACATTTGAGAACATAATTGGCCAGTTATGTGTGATGATTCAAGCACAAAAAGCACATGCCAAACTATCACTGAATCAGCAATAAATGATATACACTGTGTCTCAAAAAAACATCCCCGACATTTTCAACTGAACTTGACAAGCAATTATCAGAGTCTGACGATTTTTGTAACAAATATTCTTGACACAACTTGCGATCAAAGGACTAATCAGTTTCCCACCTCACCAAACACTTGTTTCTGCACTACCTGGGGAAAACATAACCAGCAAAATATCACTTTTTTATCCAATGCGATATGATTGCTTAATTAACATAACACGTATAAAAACACATTTTGTTCACATTTCTGACAATTTGGCTGACATTTCATCCAGTAGTCCATTTTTCAACTGCCTGCAGTGAAATTGCTTTAAGTGTTAGCCCACTATGTAAACACAGGCAAATAGATGCCTTCTCAATTCATTGACAGCAGTATCGATAATGTTCTGCTCCAGACAAATCCAGGCTTTACTAGTCGCTTTTTGATTTCACAAACATTCCTGAACTTTATCTGGTAGACACACAGACCGCATGAGAGTCAAACCTTGTAATACACTGGCCCACAGATTAGGATAGATGGAATTTATCAATGTTTTTTCATTCATTTTAACATTTTGTCTGCTTTCCCCAGGTAGTGCAAAAGTAGACAATGGGTGAGGTAGAAACTAAAACACTTATTTAATAGCCAGTGGTGTCAGACATTTTTCTGCCAAAAATTATTAAAATCTGCTATCGTTCTTCAAATTACGATCGATAATGTTGGGAATGTTTTTTCAGTTTTTCTGTTTATTTCAACACATATTTCACTTGATCTGCTTTCCCTAGGTAGTGCAGAAGCATACATTAGGTGAGGTGGGAAACTGAACAATCATTTGATGGCAAGTTGTGTCAGAAATATTCGTACCAAAAATTATCAAAATATGAAAACTGGTTTTCATGTTACAGTCAAAAATGTCGGGGATGTTTTCTTTTAAGACACAGTGTAGAATAAGCCACGACATGAGAAATTAACAGCAGTAGGTAAAAAAAACTATAACTGAAAAATTCATAAAACTATGCTAGACTATAGTAGAGCTGTTGGAAGTCAACAGTCTTGTTTAGTCCCCTGTCAGTCAGCAAATCCTGTCAAAATTAAGAGTTGCATCAAATATACGAACTGCAATATCCAAAACGAATACTGTTACGTACATCTTAGCAAAAGCATGCACTCTCCGAATGCTTCTGATTGTTAATACACTTCTTGCAATTGTCACTAAATGCAATTCACTTGTAGTCAAAGCCACGTACTGTTTACATTGTGTTAAAAACACCTACTCATGTTTTCTTTTATATCTCTGTGGAAAATGTTTGAATTTCCATAAAATTTTCAGAGATTGTTTAGCAAGACACAATTATTCTACTGGTAAAAAAGTTAAATATTCTTTGCTATTGGTGACGTTATGCTAACGTCATATTTCCATGTTCGAAAATTATGGGTTTTACCATTAAAAACAGACATCTGATAAAATGTCTACAACTCAGCAAAGGTTATGAAGCCACAAGTTTGTGCAAGGTGTTTCTGAACAATGGACAGACAAATGAATATTAATAGAATGAACACTTTTGAATAAAAAATTGACATGACCGGCAGTATCTAGCCGTTCGACTGATAGCAAGCAAATGTTCATCCGCGCAGTGACGCAGTGTGCATACACCTGCGAACATCAGCAAAGTTGAGGATTTTGCACTCAGCCAAGAAGATAAACTACGGAAACAGTTCACAATGGAAAATTGCATGACAGATTAGCATATTTTTGCATTCAGTCAGCACAGTGATGTGTTTTAACATTTCACCAAATGTCTGTCTTCGATGGTAAAACCCATATTTTACAAGCACAGAAATACGGCGTCAGCATGATGTCACAGATAGCAAAAAATATCTAACTTTTTCACTGGCGGAATACTTGTTTTGTCCTAAACACGACCTGAAAATTTTATGGAAATCTAAACATTTTGCATCGAGATCTGAAAGAAAACGTGAATGGGTGTTTTTTCTGAACACAGTGTAGTTGCATTTAAGTCAACAACTTTTGGACAATGTTGCTGCCCAAAAGGTTGGGGGCTCAATGAGAATATATGCTAGTATACAAAGCAGTCAAAGGCTGAAACAATATCGATTAATATTCAAACTGGGTTCTGGCCGTCATTTCAACAGCTCTGCACTTATCATCTACGACAGAACTACAATGACCGATATTTTATGACTTGTCATCCATCCAATCATAGTAGCAAGCACTTCAAACATACGTTACTCAATATTGTGATAATAGAGAAGAAAAAAATACAGCAGAAGACTAGCAGGCAATCAGATTGGTACCTACGTCGGCCACGGCACATAGCGAGTGCTGTCAAACGCACTCTGTGGGTGGTCCTTTATGTTTTTACACCACCACCGCCGGCCCACACAACGTGGGTGGGCCGGCTCTCGTCGTGGTGGGTAGAAATTCTCTTCGCAAGTTTTTTGGGTCGCAAAAAGACCCAGAGGCTACAACAGCACCAGCTTAACGACAGCGAAAAAACAGAGTGCCTACTTCTGTGGCCCTGGCTGGTAAATATAAACCTAGCCTCCCTCCCTCCCCCACTCCCCGAGCTAATGCGAGTTTACTTAAATTTCACTGCTAGATGTCCTAGTACTCATTACCCAGCCACCTAGCAGGTAATAAGTAAAACAGACCAGGTAAAAACAAAGGAAAATCCCATAGTAGTAATAGTAGTTGGTGAATCAAATCCTATACGGAATTGTGGAATTCTATGGACTTAAAATTTTCACCGCCACATCCACATTTTTTGCAAATTTTCAAGCGTATAGGCATCTATGGCACGCAATGCAAATGTGGCGTCAGCTGCTTGGTAATAGTAATGAAGAAAAACGTTAAATCACTGAAATAAAACAACTTTAAACCACAACTACCCCACCCAACTAACTTTCGAATAACACTATACATATTAGAGTAATAACTAAAATACATATAATATCTACATACATAAGGTATACAGAAGATTATGTTAAATAAGTACAAAAATAATGAATTGCGTTGAACGGTTTTATACGAAGTTTAGTGATATGCAGTTAAGACCAGTTGCACCAACTGTAAATAAATTGGCACGAACATGATGGACTCATATCACTAATCAAAGTTAACACAAGTAATGTGGCAGCTCCCATTGTAAACAAAGGAGTAGATATACTTTTAAAATGAAAAAATTTCTAACTTTGTTTGACCCTGAATCAGGTTACTGTAATTCACCTTCGTAACAAATTTCATAAAGTTAGACAACCTGCAAAAATTTTTGTGTAAACGTATGGTCAAACAGAAAAGGTGTAGATGGCAAACTGGCTTTATTAGGTCGATTCAAAACAAATGTCCACAGATGTCATTAAAGAAAAGTTATATAAAAAAAGTCAGGTTAAAACAAATGAACATGCACAATTATAATGTCCATCACCTCATTAAGAGAGCCATAGTCCACCAACACTGAAAGCAAAAAATCCCCAACAATAGCAACGGAGAACTGTTTGATGCAGTAAAGACAGAGATATGACAAAAATTTGAGCTCACGAGATGCACGAAAGCCTATAGCAGTTCCTGTTCGTAAACTGTCAGTCTATCTCCAGCCATTTCGTCACGACTTTTACGGGGGTACTGCTCTTTGATGAGCTCGTGCGCAGATTTCCTTGAACCTAGAAAATCGAGACTTGGACCATAAAAATCTACATTAAATGCTGAAAATTTCATACGCAGCTTGTCCATGTCTATCTCAATTGGTTTCGGTGCAATTCGCTCTTGCAATGTGCCTTGCAGCCCGAAATCGCCAAAAATCCATAAAACCCCCTATTTTGGCGTTCATATCATTCCACGTCATTGAATTAAATGCCAATCGAGAGCGAGTGTACGACTTCCTATTAGTGATTAATAGTAACCTAAACCATATCTCGCACCGTTACTGAGATACAGCAACTTATTGGCTAAAAATCACAATTTTTCCCACCCCCTCTCATTTAGTGCCCTCATTTGGGGTGACCCTCGTTGAATTTATGGAAGAGCTTTACGGTTCCTAAAACTAGAGTCTTCCAGGCAGCAGATAGTGAAAATTTGGTGATCATAGCTTACACCGTTTTTGACTGAATCACCCGTGTGACAGACAGACGGACAGAACTGCGATGGCTAAGATGTGCTGAAAGCAACATTGAATCATTTTTTGAAGGGGGTTAATACAAATTTGCTGAAAAATAAATGTAGACACAACCCATGTCGTTTAAAATTAGTCCCTGCTCCGCACATCAAGCACCTTGTAGCTAAATATTAAGACAACAGCAAAGCTGACTGATATGAAGCAAAAAGTTTGGAACCGACAAAAATACCCATGCCAGTGCAACTGGTGCATAGTTGCGTATCACTAGATGAGTTTTAATTTCAGCGTAAAAATTCACAACATTGGGGAAAAACAGCATTAAAACGAAGCAATTAGCAGCAACAGTTTGAGCTGCAAATAACTAAAAACAAACAACGCATGACGCTAGCAGTGGGCATCTCGCATATTAATTATACCAAACGGCAATATCACTTGTGATTTTTGCTCAACTGGATAAATTATCCATAGTTACTCTTTTTTTCCAGTAACAGTTTGGCTTTGTTGGTAGTTGGTCACATCAATGAAGTTAATCGATGCTGGGTCTAATTAGTGCTTGGATCTGTGATCATCGGCAAATGGATAAACCATGTCCGTACATAACCAGCCACCCACTCAGCCTGGCCATCCCCTTGTGCGTAAATGCAATGAGTACCAGCAGAAGCTGGGCACGAACATTGTTTAATTTTAAAAAAAAACAAATGCAACTTTCAATGCATCCATATCTGTGGTTTTGCAGTGTAAACCGGTGTCTGGCTGAAGGCTAAAGAAACAGAGATCAGTGTCACCTTATGTACCATATGGCTTCTGAAAAATTTTACGCTTTTACCCTATAACTGGCAAATCGCCTGAAAGCAAACTAATAGAAGGATGCCTTTCCTTTGGCCTCAGCAACAGCAACAGAACACTAAAGCATTAAAATAGCAGATTTAATGTTACAAAATTTCTGTTACAAACATGCAGAAAAGCTTGTGATAATTTATCAACAAGGTTATCACTTGAAATTTGTTGGAAAAAACTTTAACAACTCCGGAAATGACTGGGATGCACCACAGCCGGTTGGGCAGAGCAAACAAAAACTACAGGGTGGACCAAAAAACGTGCCACTTTACTTTTGTTCATATCCTTTGCCAATTATTGACCAATTTTCAAAATTCTTTCACTGGCACACTCTGCAGACAACTATTGGTAATGCAGTTATTATGGATCCCACCACACCATAAATGCATCTCTACACTACCTTGTGAAAATATCAATGAAATGTGAATACATAACGATAATAAGAAACATTATGATAAAACTGAAAAAAAAACACTTCAGACCAACATTGCTGTGAATGGTCTGTATGACACTAGACTGTGTGGGTCTAACGCAGTCTAGTGTCATATGAATCATTCATCGCAATGTTGGTCCGAAGCGTTTTTTTTTCATTTACCTAAATTTTCGTTATTATCGTTAGTTTTTGCTTACACTTATATTTCACAAAGTAGTGTAGAAACACATTTACCGTGTGGTGGAATATATAATAATCGCATTATTGCAAATTGTCTGCAGAGAGTGCCAGTGAAAGAACTTTGAAAATCAGTCAATAATTGGCAAAAATATGGACAAAAGTCAAGTGGCACGTTTTTATGGCCAATGGTGTAAAATTAAAATTATTATTAGTAGTAGTAGCAATTTATATTTTAAGCATATTAGTTAAATGGGTCTAGGCAGCGGCATGCAACATTTATACTGCAGCTCATTGCAACATGCTCCATTATCGGTACACTGCAAACTCTTACGGACCAAAAACAACCCTTGGTTTCTCACAGGCTTACCTGCCGACAGCCTTAAACTATTTGTCGGAGCTAACACAGAGAGATTAACTCTGCACCCGACTGCTGCATAACAGCCTTGGGTCTCTGTCACCAACCAGAAAAATTTAGGATTTCTCATTATTATAAGCGTAGAATAAAAGACTAAAAACTAAGACTGACACAACTAGACTGCAAAGTTGCATTATCAATATCATTATTACTATTAACTTTGCTGAATAAAAACAAACACGTTTTCACCTGTTTCTGTCTATCTCTTGAAAAGTTTTCTCCGTGCTCCAAGTTGCCTTAAATGACATATGGCAGATTTATGGCAGGTGCTTCTATCGTCTATTTTTTGCTTCATATTAACATAATCTTTGTTTGTGATGTTGTTTGGTATTTGTAGATGCTGCTTCAATGCTCTTGTTGCATTGAACAACATACTGCCCTCCATCATGCCCCGTAGCAGTGAATCACGCTTCAAGAAGATGGCTAGTTACCTTATCGGGTTTTTGTTGACCTTTTTGGCACAGAAATTCCCCAGTTTGATCCACACACCAAAGCAAGCTGGCCATGTCTGCTAGCAGTTTAGCATGCTTTTAGACCAACCGACCAACCGTACGGCACTGGGACTAATAATACGACAACTGCAGTGGCGATGGCCAGCGATGTTTAGCGTCATACGTTGCAAAGTCATACAGATAAACAATGGTGCAGGTGAACAATGGTACCTGGTCAGTACACCAGTACCAGATGGAAGCCGGGGTTTGGCCGAGAAGGAATGCCGGCCAGGGCATGTCGGAGGTTGTGGCATCGCGTAGCATAAACCAAGCATCGTCACGTGGATGTCCGCATGTGTCGTTTGAGTTGGCCAGCGTTGTGTTTGGAATGGCCATCATGTAGCGATGGTATAGTTGCTCGTAGCCGCCAACGTGCACAAAACCTAACGACATAATTGTACAGCAGATGTATTATTGCACAGCTAGCTGTCATACGATACATTCATTATACAGCAAATATCATGTTCCAGAGATGGCCAGATTTGTTTGGAACGGCCACTATGCAGCACTAATAAAAGGTGCTTGCATCCAGCAACAAACATAAAACCCGATTCAGTGTACAATCACAACTAGGGCTCACAGTTTTCCGCAGGCCGCGGAATTTCGAGCCGAGCCGCAGAATTTGCCCTTTTCCGCAAAATTTTGATATATCCACGAAATTTCATGAAATTTCACCAAAAGTTGAAAGATGACCATCCAGTAGTAGGATCGTTGTCTTGATGATGCAATTTTGTCATGAAATCCAACAAAAAAATTCAAACTAAACTGCCTAAAACTGTGGACCTTAACAATAGCTATCGCAATATGGCAAAATTGTATGAAGCAAACACAATGCAACTTGACAGACTGCACTTCTAAAAAATATTGATAATTTTCTTTGCGTGTCGCTAGCATAACTGAACACAATGACAGCGTCCAATATCGGACGTTTCTGAACAGAATAAAGCTCAGTTTACCCACAAATGGAAGGCCGCGGTGAGCCACGAAATTTTGCAAACTGGCCTGTGGAATTTGGTAAAATTTTCCGCGGAAAACTGTGGGCCCTAACCATAACACACAATGGATGTCAACTGGAGCAAAGCACTACAAAATGAAACCTGGCATAATGCACAATGCAGCAGCATCGCTTTCACTAATTCTGCTTAGCCACTATGCATCCTGCTTTTGGGAGATAATTCAAACGTGGCCAGGTCGTCAGGAGACATCTTTATAGACTATTGTTAGCAACAGATGTTGGAGACAATTTAACAGACAACAGTAAGCATATGCTAAACGGGCGATCAAATTAACAATATGTGTCAACAGGATGCAATAATGAATGCATGCCAAAATAACGACAATCCATAAAAAAATGCTAAAAATCAAGCAGTAAGAAAGTCTACAGTTTACAGACCCTGTGCATTCTGTGAACAAAATGCAGTTAAGCTAATGACGACGACTAACAGCAAATTAGTGAATTATGGTGAATTATTAGTCAACTATTTACAGTAAGTTAATACTGACTGATAGAGACATGAGTATGAAAACTCCAATGACCATAAAAAATGGATAGATAAAGCAGTAAATTATAGTGCATTATCATTAAATTATTAGTAAAATAAAAATGAAGTATAAGTGAATTATAGTGAGCTAGTACTAACTGATAGCCATGAGTATGAGAGCTCCAATAACCATGAAAAACGTCTGCAGAGTATCAGTGTAGATGACCGCAGCCAATCCGCCTACAATCACACATATTATACACAGTGTTTCATAAAAAGGGACCCCTTTTTCTTTTTTTCATAATTTACGCAAATGATGATCAATTCACACAAAATTTTTACCAGTTGTAGCTGAAAAAATTCTTATTGAAAATATTTCAACAAAAAATTGCCGTTGATTAAATATTCTTTGCTAGTCGCGATGTAACGCTGACGTCATAATGTGTTGTGAGTACAAGCTTGTTTGTCTGAACTGGTACTATCAGTTGCTACCCTGCTTCAATGGTGAACTTAATCTGGTTCATTAATGAAAAAATATTCATTGTGTCAGCACTAAGCAAAACAGAAGCTAAAATCACGTGTCTTTCAAGCCAGAAACTCAACCATCACACAAGCTGTGTGTGCTGTCATAAGCGAACCAGATTAAGTTTACCATCAGAGCAGAGTAGCAAACGATAGCACCAGTTGAAACATCAAGCTTGTACTCGCAGCACATTACGATGTCAGCATTATGTCATGACTAACAAAGAATATTTAATCAACAGCTGTACTTTGTTAAAATATTTAGAATAAAAATTTCTTCAGCTACAACTGGTAAAAATTTCGTGTAAAGTGATTGTCATTTGAATAAATTATGAAAAAAAAGAAAAAAGAGGTCCTTTTTATGAAACACCGTGTACACACCAATAACTAAACACCATACAACCAGTAAATTACCAGTACATCAGCTACATTGCACCTTCTAAATAATCTTACTTACTTACTTACTTACTTATTATAGCACTGCGAGTGGCTTATGGTCAAAGGTTTCACACCTGCTTCAGTCAATGTCACAAATATTTTCTTTATTAGGCCTTCCTTATGTTTTCGCTTTGTTTTTTTGTACTTTATTTTAAAAAATTTCTTTTCTTTATTTTCCACTTCTTATCCAAAACTGAACAGTGCACTGAAACCAAAATCAGAGGGGTATTGATAATTCTTACCTGGGAGAAATGCAGGCCAAATTTCAGTGAAATTCGTTGAGGGGTTTTGGGAGAGGGGGCATTTTACCAGTGACAGTTTGATGTATCAGCAGCCATGGATGAAAAAAATCGGTCTTATAGCACCGGAGTCGCCTCTCGTTCGGCCCTGCCACTTATTTCTAGTAGATTATTACTGCAGTGAATGACTGGATGTCATTTTAGCTTCGAACATGCAGTCTAACCGAGTCAAGAGGCAATCAGTTACGGTACCAGTGACAGTAGTGATGGCAGTCGCTGCCAGAAGCAGCACAACCGACACGTAGATATTCCAGTGAAGAGCTTGCTGGATGAACAGCGCCCCGGAGTAAAGATTCACCTACACTCACATGCAACAATACAACAGTAAAGCTACATCCACATCAGCACAAAACAATGCATACACAAACAAATGCTACTGTGACGTAAGGAAATTGGAGGTAAAAATTGTGAAAATTAATGTCTACTCACATTAAAATTAATGACCGAAAAATTTACGATAAGGAAAAACTCGATCAGCAAATTTTCGATCAAATCACATTACCAAGAAAGCATTGCAATGTAGATACAGTTCAACATCTGTGCCATGTAAATGACTCTTCAGCTCAGCTGGATACGTTGTGAAAAAATAATCATTGATTTTCCACAAAATGTGAGAAATACTTAGGGTACTGATTGCGTCTTAGAGCTTGTGTTCTCGGACAATGACCAGTTTCGTTTCTAATCAAAAGTAACGAATCAATTAATCACTGCTTTCTGAACAGTAAATTATGAAAAAATCTAATCACCTTCACCTCTATTATTAATTAATTGTACCACAACTACTGTGTAAATTCCCGCAGCCCCAAGTTATTTTAATATCACAAAACCCAGAAAAACACAATTTACTAACATTTTACAACAACAAGGTAAAAAAACCGATTGCAGGCTGACCGATATCTTGGTAAAGATGTATAAGGACAGTGACAGACTTGCAAGGTAGATGCGTATTCTACGTCCTCCGAAACGTTTCTTCATGTACTCAGGCAAAGTGCACACCTGCAACCATTTTTACACACCACCTGTTAAACATTTCACACTCCACTGGTCACCACCACAGGTAATGTACGAGGGAGTATAGTTCAAAGTTATGCAACTATCCTAACAGCTTGCAAAAATAAACAAGAAGTAATCAACATGCCAACCAGGGATAGAATCATTCAGTGCAATGTACAGCGCATTTGGGGTGAAGCAAAAGTGTGCTATATAAATGTCCTTAATAATAATAATAATAATAATAGTAACTAGAAAGCAGTCATAGCCCGCAGGTACCTCCACCAAGGGAATGTTGTTCGCCAGGTGGCGTCACCATCTTCGGTTTTGCAGCGGTTCCCCTATGCCCCCTTTAATGCAATGGTAACGAAATTTCAAAGTGATCCAGAATCCAGGATTCCTGCCGGATCACGCCCAAAATTGAGTCACTTGTAGTTTATGCCATGCTCGACACACCCTCAAAATTTCAGAAAGATCCGTCCATAACTTTTCGAGTTATCTTGCTGACTCACAGACAAACAAACAAACAAACAAAAACTGGCAAAAACATTACCTCTTTGGTAGAGGTAATAATGTGTAACAAGGCGGATGACCGCACATTATGTTGGCATTGGACTAACAGCTTCACTGTTTCAGCATATAGAAAGCTAAAAATAATGTCATCGATATCAAAATGAAAAACTATGAATATGCAGCATTACCATACATACCCCACTGGCAATGTAGACTGGAAGAAAGACCCATCCAAGCAACTGCAGAAGTATGCAAGCCTAAACAACACAACGTAATTAATATTCATCGAGTCGGAACAGAAATAATTGCAAAAATGCAGCAATGCACTGCACCGATACTTCAAGTCTGCATCTACACCTATTATGCCATATTCATACGAAGCATTTCTAGTTTGGTTTATAACACACAATTGTGACAGTTATGGGTAGGCCGAGTCGATTGAATTTTAAAGTAAAGATGCCTATAAAAAGAGGCCACTGCAGCACAACACAATATGGTAGTTAAAAACAGTTAACAACCTAAAGATCATTACTTCATGCAGTATAACGATAATTTGGCCACAATAGCATAACAAGGATCTGGATCTAAGGGGCACTTGAGGGGTGAGGTGTGGGGAAATGTTCCCTCCCCACCTAGAAAGAGGTTTAAGGAGAACTGTGCCAACTCCCCAGAAAATTTTTCGAATTTTCATTTGTGTAATAATAAAATGTTTTGGTGCATTTTTGGCATTAACTGAATAACTCAGCAGGTTCCTTGGGGGAACGTGACCCCAGTGCCAGTGTTTGGCCACAAAATAATTCACAATGCAGTTTTACTGCTTATCATCGCTGGCGATTAAACAGAAATAACAAAAATATAATATTACTAAACTCATATTTGTGAACCCAGTCTCTGGTCCAACGCAGTACTTCTTAGTCAAAAAAAAAAAAAATTATGAAGCTAGTTATCTACAAAACCGTCTCACATTGAGTTCAAAAGCTCCGACGGCAACTCCGGATGCAGCACCTGATCCCGCCAGTCCAATGAAGTGTTCACTGCCAATGTTACTAGCAAACAGTGACGCCCCAACCTGTAACACACGTACACAATTCACTACAAAGTAACGTACAAAACGTGAAGACTGTCCTTCCTAAGCCACAAGACTTATAGGGCAGCACTGATCACCGTTACCATAGTCCTCAGCCAGACACCAGTTTTTACACTGCGAGACCACGGATATGGGGCCAGTGCATCGCGCGGTGTGCCTGTTTACGTCCCAGCTTTCCCTGGTACTTATTGCACCTACCCACGGAGGGATGGCCAGGCTGAGTTGACCTGGGTGGCTGGATACATACCTGGTTGGTCACCCATCTAAGTACAAACCTGACTCAGTGTAAAGTAACTTAGTTGACGTGACCAATGACGTTACGACTATAAAACTGTCAACCATAATAATAATAATAATAATGTTGCAGACAATTTCTAACGTGCCGTAACACATGAAAACCACTACAAGGGCGCAACGTGTCTGGTCTATACTAATAGTCAACTATGGAACAGAAATGTCTTCAAAGCGGTTCAAAACGAGTTGACAGAGTCAATCGCGCGAATGTCTGCCGAAGCTGATTACAAACTTTGGGTCCTGCAACAGCAAACGACCGGGCGCCCATGCGCACAAAGTACGCTAAACTAGGGATTACTTTTAGCCATTGATAACTTAGCACGTTCGGTAAATGGCGGCGAAATGGACAAATCTGACACACGTTAAGAGCGACGTAACTGAACCGAACTGAACTGACACTGTTAAGTCTTTGATGAACTGACCAATGGGCTCGTAACTGACCAATAAATGAGCAGGATGAGCCCATTGGTCATTAGTTGATGTGTACATGAGTGTAGTCATGTAGTCACCAACGCCGTTAAATGGTGCCTACTGTAATGCATTACTGCCTGCCCATAGATCAGTTCATCAAAAACTAAACCATGTCAGTTCAGTTCAGTTACGTCGCTCTGTACACGCCTTTAGGCACAAGAATCAAATGCGGTGTGTATGGGGCAGAATTATTCCAATGAAGAGATCTCTTCAAAATTACCAGAGTGACAAATTCATAAAAAAAACTGACACTGCACACTGCAGAACAACCGGATGGTTAGAACTTGATGTTCTGTATGCCGTCACCCGGTGAACCTGGTGTTATTATGACACAATACACTTGAACAGTTGTTTAATTGACGTCCACACAAAGACGCACGACCACAATGAGACACATAGCTGAAAGGCAAAGAGCGTCTGTCATACATTTTCACTGGGCGTCAGCACGGTTATCGCTCTGTGAGAATGTATGTACGTTGGCTGTGGTTAGACGCAGCATCATTCGTTTTTAGCCAACTGTACTTTAGTAACGGCCAATCTGTTGTCATGATTGTCGTCCGTCTTAAAAAAATATAAAAGAAAATGATGCAGCGTGAGGAGTACATCAGATTTGCCACAATCTAATAATATTTCTTGTTTAACTCTTGACGCCAAGGCCTCATATGGCACCTGGTACATCCAGGGTTCTTTCTACACGTATCAAGATGAAACTGGCTCGTTAGCATGCTAGCGACGAGCTCAGCTCTAACTGTAGCTGTCCGTGGCCATTGGCAGTAAACAACGGCGGCCGCAAAGTCATCAGGACACACACACACACGCACAGTTTTAGAGAAGACCTACACTAGCCACGGATCTGCTGCAAACAGACGGACCTCCTCCCATTAAACGTTTCAACTCCCAACTTCTCCCCATCCCACATTCCGGGTCTGTTTTAGAAGGCCTAGAACATTTCCACCCCTGGCCTGCCACGCAACAATGCAACATTGAATCAACATTTAACATGAAAATGAAGGGGGGGGG
>Ga0056128_1003445_pt1 | contig 19395 bp, 12 predicted proteins | sample WorMetLIZISLAND2_FD_71113 | JGI IMG/M metagenome (GOLD analysis project Ga0056128, IMG submission 71113) | Marine gutless worms symbiont microbial communities from Max Planck institute for Marine Microbiology, Germany - Olavius geniculatus... ... | reverse complement strand
TCTGCTGTCGTTCATTCTGCAGATATGGCCGAAGAGGCGCAACTTTCTCTGTATCACTTTCTGCAGTAGGGTTTCTGTCAATTGAATCTTTCTGTACAATTCTTCATTAGTGACCTTTTACGTGCGTTGCGTTGCAAAATTATCGTGCGCTGTACCGATGTTGTAGAGTAATTCGCGAGATGGCGACACCCGTTCACCGACTCGCAAAGAAATTGCTATACTGTTCGAGTAAACTAGCCAATATTGTATACGCCTTGGGCCTTGGCCTTTAATCGGAATTAAGCCTAAAGCTCCAAAAATAATGTTTAAAATCCAGAGATCTTGCTATGTTGGGCCGTAGGGTAGGGCTGTATTTGTGAGGGAGGAGGGACGATCAGATCAACAGTTACGTAGTCTATGAGGCATCGCAGTTCTCGGACAAAGTCGTACAGACTACGAGCGTCCCTTAGGCCTACGGAAGTCAGGTGCATGACAGTTTTCACAAACGCAGCATCTTTTGTGTTAGCGGAAGCCTAGCCATGACAACATTTAAGCGCGCCTGTTTTAAATGTTTACAGTGCTTACAGATTAGGACATCGTCGTTTTTGTCTTGATTCAATTGATAGCCTAGGCCTATATGAGCGAAATTAAACCCGAACGGAACAAGAAAAAAAGAGAAAAACATTACGTGGATGTTTTTCGTTATTAGTAAAATATCTCAGGAAAAGTAGGCACTAGCATGCGCAGAATTCATCTGGGCGACTACAAAATGACCATCGTCCATCGCAGTAATCAATTGACTTCATACGCTGCATATATAGTCTCCGTGTGATCTACTGATGACAGACTCAGACTTCGAACGAAAATAACGCTATTCACTTCAGAGGAAATAAAAAGCGTTCCGCAAATTCTTTGCGATCGTCGAACGCCTAATAACGATAAATATGATATACGTAATAGCCTAGCAATTTACAATTAAGCTTAAATATTGCAAGTATAATCTACTCCGTGTAATATGCACTGTGAGAGCATTATGCTACACCGTGAGTCATAAAAAGGTGCCACTTATATTTTTTGAATATTTTCGTGAAACATTCGCCGATTTTAATAATTTTTGGCACGCAACATTAAGAAGAAACTTGACGCAAATGATTTAAGTTTTGGTCACCTTGTCTTAATGCTGTCGCTACACTACCTTGTGAAATGCAGAAGAGGTAGTTTGGCCGTTTACGACAATGAATTCATACTGGGTAGCGCATGCGTCGGTTCAAAAAATTGGTAACTGAATAGGGACAAACAGGATTAGCAATCATTGCATCTCAAAAAGTCACACGTGTCACATCACATCATTTTTATTACAGTATGTGCTCAAAATGTCCTCCGTCACGAACGCAAGCGGTAGACGTTGACGCCACTCGCCAACAGCACGCTTAATAACTGCATGACTCAGAGCGATTCACTCGCTGTTGATGCGTCATATCAGTTCGTCGACGAACGATCTTAAAACGAAGACAAAGATTCATTATTTTCAATGATTTTGTAGTCTCAGTAATTTTCTGAGCCGACGCATGCGTTACTCGTTATGAATTTATTGTTGCAAATGGCCAAACTACGACTTATGCATTTCACAAAGTGGTGTAGCGACAGTATTAAGGTAAAGTGACCAAACTACAGTCATTTGCGTCAAGTCCCTTTTTAATGTCGAGTGCCAAAAATTATTAAAATCGGCCAATGTTTCACGGAGCTATTTAAAAAATTATAGTGGCCTTTTATATGGCCCACGGTGTATAACGCTGACTTGGTGCTAACTGCTAATGGAGTGCGCACTGGATGCCTGCGCCACTGCGAGCAGGAAAGCATCACTTGCCTACTGTTGCTCGCTTGGATACAGTGGACACAGTTTGACGCACGCTGCGGCTCGGTCATTGATGTTGGCTATTTCCTGGCAACTGCAGCAGCTGCCGGGTAGAATAGCGGTAGTCTGCATCCGCGCTGTGCATTAAGCCCGTCGGCTGTCATTGAAGTCGGTCGACGAGTGTCTTGTGCAGACTGCAAAGCACTCTACATGCTTGTCGTCGCTTGCTTCGCTGCACTGCCGCCGCCGGTGGCTTTGACGCAACCGACATAGCTACTGCTGCTGTTGCTACGTCATAACCTGCGCCTGAACGCGCCTTGAATCGCTGACACGTTAGCAGTCGCTGACTTCATGCACACGGAAGGCCTGGCCACGAACGGTTTCCGGTCGCGTGACCGTACGCTCGCCAGCACGCCAGCGGCGGACTTCCGGTTCCGCAAGGCGGTGTGTCGGGTGTTGATCGCTCTGTCGTTCAAGTCGTTCCGACGTCGCAATGAGCGCTACCGGCGCCGCGAGCGCTCCGACTGTTCGGACGCACGCATTCTGCCGATAGTTGAGGAAGAACGACCCAGTGAACCTGATCTACTCGACAACGACCGCTACATCGCCGTGGTAAGCAAATTCCATGAGTGCGATTTGGTCCGTCATTTTCAGGTTCTGCAATTTCTGCGCCGCCGTGAGCAAGCCGTCTACTGACGACGTACTCTGGCTCAGTCAATATAATCCCGCTTCACGATTTAGAACTATGGTTTTATTTTACCTGGCGAACTATAAGAGAGGCCTGTGGGAATTTGTTTTCTGGACTATGTCATTCAAGAGTCAATTATAAAAGAATGTTTGTAACTCAGAAATGTTGACTTTCCTGATTGCCAGCACAACCAATATGCAGACTGTTGGTAGTGCCTCAGATTCGGCGAGTTTCTCGCCGAAATTATGGTGCGCTATAAAAATTTATTTGCTTACTTACTTACTAACCAATTTAGTATGGCATACAGCGATAATTTCAAAATTTGGATATGATAGTAGGCCTATAGAGTAAATGCGATGCTTTTCTCGCTTTCCGCTGCATTGTACTGTTACATTGAAACGGAGCAAGTCGAGTCAGACGAGCGGAAAAGTTGCTGCAGGTTACTTGGTTGTTGTTTGTTTGCTTTATTTTAACGCTTTGATGAAGTTTATTTGTTATTCTGGCACGTATATTATGCAGGAGTTCAGAGCCAACAATGCTTTACGTGATTCTCAATCACATTATGCGTGCCTAAATCTATACCGGTTTTGAACCTTTTAATGAAAAAGCGCCACGAACAAGAGAGTAAAAAAACTGTATATACTTATGCCTACAGTTACACAGTATTGCCTCTTGGCCTTTTATAATTATTTGTGGTTTACGTACCGATCGAGCTACGGGTTTAAATAGTTTCTGATATAAATCTTACGACGCGGTGAATTTCCCGCTGAAATAGCGGCTGATTGCTATATGGTTACTGCTGATATGAAGAGCCATTGCCGGACGAGGTTGAAAGTAAGGCAAAGTAAAGAATATTGCAGATAATGACAGCTGGTCGGCGTAATGACGGTAATTCATCGCGGAAGTCGACAAATTGCGATGTTCTATATAGAATATAGAGAGACGCGCGTCTGAAGGAAATATCGACAAGCGACGAGCAAGAACAGCTCAGGAACAGGGAGTGGCGCGAGATGTGGAGTTGTATTGTACGACCGCTGGTAGACACAAGACGACTGGGACTGCTGCGGAGTAAAGTGACTGCTGAATACTTTGATTAGCAAGTCGGCTAGCGGACACGCCCGCGTCGTTTTACGTCGTCATCGGCAAAGACGTAACGCAGAAAACGAATAAACATCATTTGGCGGCACGACTATGGCGATTGTGTTGAAGATGAAACTTTGTAGTTGTAGTGGTTTATTAAGAGCGATGAACGGACAAACATGCGAGGCCGGCGCCGGCGCGTATAGCCTATATGAAGACAATTATTGATTCCGTAACAATAGCATTGAGATAATCGGTGCCGGTGGCGACATTTCAGCAAATCATTGGGGGGGGGGCTCAGTTTACGTAACGTATTGTTTTTGCAGCAGTAACACTGTTTCAAAGTACGATTCACAGGGAATAAATGAAATCATAAATTCTTTGGGGGTCCATAGACCCTTCCAGCCCCCCTGAATGACGCCCCTGAAGATGATGTAAAATAGTAAACCACGTGGAGACTGGAGAATGTTGACGTGCGGTTAGTTAGCCTCTTACCAGCTGAAAACCGTGGCCTGTACGATTTGCTGCGATACGCAGATATTATATTTTCATCTCCAAATTTCGGCGGAGGTTATATCATTTGGACTCTTCGTTCGTTTGTTAGCTGAATCAGTCAAAATGTCATCAACGGATTTTGACAAAATTTGGCATGGGCGGAAGGGGAAGGAGTGACTCAATAATGAAGTGATTACTTTTTGGTTTCGATCCGGATCCTTCGTCCCCACATCGCAAATGTTTCGTGGTCACACACAAAAGTGTTTGGTGCAAGGAAACTTTAAAGATATAATCGGCATACAGTGAGATGGAACGCAGATACGGTATGATATTTGCGTTCGAAAACCAGGAGACAAACCGCAGTGTGATTAAACCGAACCAAACTTTTCTAAACGAAACTGAAAATTAGAACAGTGAAAAAAAGTGTTGGGATGCAGAGAGTCAAAAATAAGAAACGATCTACAAATACATGCATAATAATATATTTACAGCAAGGTAGAGACAGTTTGCAGAAAGGCTTATCGTGCAATTTTGTTCTTCTGATAGGTGCAGTGTGAATAGGCTACTGTACTTACGGGTTGTTTTACCCTCTGACAAATCGTAGACGTCGATTCGGCGGTCAAGCGTCAGTGGCAAATAACGAGCGCCGAGCGATGAGATCAACCGTGCATTTGCATTGGTCCGTACACTGGCTGACGAATTTACAGGCTACTTACGGCGATTACGTTGCTTGTTTTGTGCTACTCCGAATCCAGCCGTTAACGTCCGTTTTCGTCTTGGACAGGTCTTTTTTATCGTTCGGTGTCCAGTCGTCTCTGCATATTTATGCCCGGCGGAATAGCCGACACTGCGTCCCGATGGAGCATTGGAGAGGAAATTGATTGCAAATAAAAGAATGTCTCTGAAATAGTTATTTATTTTGCTTACGAATATCGCTACGGACACTGATGTAAGAGCAGAGTCAATATTGCTTTACTGTCTTTTTTCATAGACAAAACGATGTTCCTTTTTTTCTGATGGAAACTATGTTATGGGTGAAACAAATACTGATGAATTAATTACGGCTAAGGATAGACGTTACTGACATAATTTGTTATCCAACCTCTTGCCTGACGTCTAATAGGTGCAGTATATCTGGAACTAGAAAAAGAGAGAGAAAGAGAACTGTATTTTATTTCAATTCAACCGTGTGGTCAACTATCACTGGACTAACTAAGTTAACTACCATCACTATGGCCTATTAATTCGTTTCTGTGTTTTTAAAAGTGCTTCTCGCAGTTTGTAGTGGGATTTTCGATGCACGTTTTTGAAAAAAAAAAATTAAAAAACGTTGACAAACTTGAAAAAAACGTTTAAAACGTAACAATGTGGCAAAAGTAAAAAATGTTTTTAAAAACATTTATTACATCTATGATTTATCCGACACTTTTTGGCAACTTTTGACCCATTTGATCACTTGATTATTCTCCCGTGTACGCCTCTGTGAAAGTGATCTAAGCAGGCTGAATAGACCAATGCACAGATGTTGAGGTTGTCAGTGGCATGCAATCAAAGAAGATGCGACAGTCAACTGATGTCTCTGAAGAACTTCGTCCGTTCACTTCACGCTGTAATCACGTTAGCTTCTAGATAGTTGTAATGCAAGACAGTGTGCTTGGCTTGTACGTCACAAATCTTAGCAAACAAGTTTCTTTTTTGCACCAAGCTACTGCTGTGTACATTCACTAACTTGGAGCTTTGCCGACAAACTAACCAAAACCCAAACAAAAAAGGTTTGCGTTGCCATTGTGCTCATATTGCACAGTACACGAGGCGTTTGTATGCTGTAATGCGTGTTTTTGTTATACGCGTTTTGTGGTAAACAAAAATAATCAAATCGTTTCATTGGGTTTATAAATTTAAATAAAGTTTTTAAGCGAAACTTTCTACAGGATATGCTCATTACGAACACTCAAAAAATCGAGTGTTTTCGTGTGCACCTTTGATTCGTTTGTGTCACATGACGGTATATACACTGTGTGCCAAAAAGTCCCACTTTGTCACTGTCCATATCTTCGCTTGCTGCCTATTATTATTGGTTTTTCGTACATTTATATCTCACAAGGTAGTGTAGCGATGCAGTTAAAGTGTGATGGAAGGTTTACTAACTACTTTATTGCTGATTGTTTACTGAATGTGGCAACGAAACAGTTTTGAAAATCTTTTAACATTTAACGAAGTATGGACAATAAAAAGTGGGACGTTTTTGGGAACACAGTGTGAATAACGTGTTGTGATTGATCGTTACTCAGAGCTACACAGTTCCTTGACAACGACGAAAGAAAGTTCAATCACAACTTAACATCGAACACGTAAACAAAAGCAATCGTCGTTTTTCGGGGAAGATTTGCGATTGTTGAAATAAGCTGCATTTTCGTGGTGAGTGGTGCGTGCTGCACGCACGTATAGGCCTACACTTTGCTTGCTTCCTCTCTCCGATTGTGATCTGCTATTGCTGCTTGAACCGACGTTTAGCGTTGGAATTTGCAGCCAGAACCGTCCTCACAATGGGATCGCTGAATTTGCAAGGAATGGAATTTGCAAGGAAGGGGGGGGGGGTTGAAAATTGCAAGGAAAAGAAAATTCAAGGAAAGGCTCCAAAATTGGCATCCGTGTGAATTTGCAAGGACTGGAATTTGCAAAGAAATCAGCAATTGCAATTTTCTTTCCCTGCAAATTCAGTTTTATCTTTTTTTTGCAAATTTTATTTCTTGCAAAGTGAGGCGACCCCTCAAAATACTATCGAGGCTCGAGCTTTACTGACGAGAAAGTCAGTGTTATTTCAGTTCTTTTACTCTATGTCTTTGTCCAAATCATGCGTGAGAAAAATGTCACGGTTTTTGGTTCAATTTGCATGTTATGTTCCCATTTGATTCGGTTAAATTATAGCGTTTGTTTTTTTCGAAGTGGAGCTTTGTCAGTGTGTTTTTGTATATATTTTGTGCACTTTGATGTTTTGTGTATTTCAATATTTTGTGATATTCTGTGGTACATATTCCAGGCCGTATTTCTTTTACATTTTTGCTATTTTCAGACTGACTGAGCTGCTTCTAGGCGATAAATAGACTCACTTTGTGTAGAGATTGATTGACTGAGTGACTGAATAATAATAATAGCCTAATAATAATAATAACAATGCCATTTTTATAGCGCCATAACGTTTAAAAATACAGGAACGAATATCAGTTCGGCGTGATAACATATCGCCGGCCAGACAGGTAATGAAATACTATAGTGGCATACGCCGAGCAATTTCGGCGACCTTTCAGAGTGACAGTCGGCGACCGCGGTTTCCTGTCTAACTGCGGACAGCGTATCCGACGACGTCGACGACGAATTGAGTTGAGATCGTGTCGTGGTCGATCAATATGTTTCTCACATTGCGGCTACCGCACGTGCCGTTTTCTCTCTCTCCGTGCAAGGCGTGCTTTCGTACGCGAACATCACGTCGTCATTCTGAGAAAAAGCTTCGCCTGGAAGTGCGACTTCGTCGTTCTGTTCTTTCCATCTGCAGTGCTCTGTGGCCTGAAGCCCCGTTTAGACGATGAAACTGGCTCGAAGAGCTGGCTTGACGAGCGCTTGTTGTGCGCTCAACGAGCTGGCTTCATAAGCTGGTTATCGCGTCGTTTGAACGGCGTAATATTGCAAACATTTGCGAAGCTAATTTGAGCAGCGATTGAAGCGCACTCATCGTGCGCTCGTCGTGCGTTCGTCGAGCCAGCTCGTCGAGCTAGCTTCGTCGTGTAAACGGGGTTCAACTCAGCCTCGATCGTTACGTTTATCGAGCTATCGCCGCCGCCGAGTTTTGCTCGGGATTTGCTTTAGAACGCACGTTATTGTGACGTTAAGCCGTGGCCCCACTAGCAGGGATGCGTTGTGCAAGCATGCCTGCATGCGTCCCGGGACCCGACCGGCTTTAAGCGTTTTTAGTACGTTACAATGTAGTAGGCCTAATTCTCGCTCGTGCACTAAGCGTAATCTGCAGATAAATGTGGTTTTACGGCGCTATGTTTGTTGATGTGACGATTTTTACGGACAAACACGGTGAATAAAAACCTAATTGTACTGTGTGGTCATTTCAGCATCTTCGAACTGTGTAGGTCTACGACATTTTTGTTAATATTTGAGCGAGTTGACATAATTCTACTGCACGACGATGACGTGACTATGTAGTTTGGGATATGCTACAGCGCATCTGTTTGTTCGGCTGTCACGTCTAAGTTAGTAAGTAAAGTGTTTATCGAACGCGTAAGAGGCGCACATGCTTGCAGTAAAACAGGTTTTAAGGACACACGACAATATAGCAATCACAAAACATAACTACAAGAAAGCAGTGACAGTAACGTGATGCAACATAATCTACATGTCGAAGGCTACAAAGATCGGACGATGAAGTTCTTAGGTTTCTTTTTTTAGCGAAAACTACTTTTAGCTTTTATTTTCACACGAATCATTTAGGCTACGACATTTTTAACCGCATAATTTCGACTTAGCTATTGCCGTGAGAACAGTCACAGGTGAAAGCAATTATCACGCTGTTCGATTTGTACGTACTTGCCGCGACAGTCATAACATGGACTCCAGCTGCGTGTTGGCCAAGCTCTGAGCATTAGACTATATGCTAAATGGATCGTCATAAATTTATTGTCTTTCAATAACATTGCCGTTCGTGATCCGGCTGCTAATCGTCTTTGGCGTCGCGTGGCTTAGGTGCACCGGCGGCGCGGCTCGTAACTCATAAAGCTGCTTGTGACGTCAGGACTTCCGCCGAGACCGAGATTGGACCGAGACTAGACCAAACCGAGACCGACCGACGGCGCTTAGACGGCTCAACCTGCCGCACGCATATACAGCGACACACAGCGAGTGAATTGAGAGCAACAACACCTGCAGCTTTATTACAATTAAATCGACGCATATACGATGCCAGTGCCACACGGCCGGCCAGTCAGTCAGCCGCTCGGCCTCAACGATCGCTTTGCACTACTTCACAGCAGCTACCCTGGAAATAATAGAAGTATTCAGGCTGACGACTGACTAGCAAGAAGACAGATGCAGTGGCGACCGTGAAACACGCGTAAGTAAGTAAGTAAGTAAGCTTATTAATCCTCACACAGCGCATCTATAGCTGCTTACAAGATTCGTACGCAGCAGACAGTCAAAATAGCGGGTTTAAAGGATGTCATTAACAGCGACTGTAAAAAAGAATATTATTAATTCGGTGTCTAAATTTTGCCATGCTAGGATTTTACGATTTCTTTATTGGGCTTGAAATAACGTTTTTAAAGCTTTGCAGCCCTGTCTGCTGCGCCTGTATACATCGCAGTTAACCGATACCTGTTAATTTAAGCTAACGCTATAGACATTTATGACAATCTCGGTCCGTTTCAGACTCTTGCAGTAGTTCTTTCCCCTATCGCCTGCCTTCTGACGTGGAACTCACTGCCGCGACATCCGTGTGATTCTGTTCACACCGTCTGTGTTTTGGACGATCACCGAAGACATTTTTCTTCTCCGAGTATTATTGTATGCATGGCATTGGGAGCTTTTCGACGTTGATGTGCTATATAAATTCGCATTTTACTTAGGCCTACTTGATAAATTCTAGTTTTTTAAATGAGACGTAACTGGTGAAATAAATGTACAAAGTAAGCCAAAAAAAATCCTCGAGACGTTTAGTACTAGCAAAACTCAAACATAGAATTTGATGCTGCCTCGCTTTGCCAAATATTAACTAAATGTAGCCAAATTACGAAGCATTGTGTGCTAGACGAACGAGAAGAACTTCGGTGCAAAAATGTTGTCACACTGTACAGTTATATGTGATTTAGTGCGGGGGCGTTCTACTTTGGTTCATGGCGTGTATTTGGTGTGTTGTGTTGCGGTTATCAGAACGGTCGGCGTCATGACAGTTCTTGTGGTCGAGGTGGACCCAGCAGTGCTTCAGAGGATAGTGATGTTGAACCGCGTACCGACTTACCACGGCGCGGACGACGTCAGGCCATTTTCGACTCCAAGGCAAGTAATAGCCAAGCCAAGTATACCGCACGCCGGTGTAATGTATAGTTTACGCTCCCCTTGTATAATATCAACTCCTTGTGTGATATTACGGTGACTAATACAAGTTTGTTTTGAAAGTCGTTGTTGCCGCTTATATGTTCATAGCTCAATAGGTATAAATAATGACTGGGGAAGTGTAAATTATACGTATAATATTGACTGAAGATAAGGGAGTCATTATTATACATTAAAGCTTTCGTGCGTGTTTTATCACCGTTGCCATCGCCATCATCTACTATTTAATTCCTACCCAGTCGATTTAGCGCCATTTTACAGATGTCGTGCTCTTTTTGCACTTAAGCAATGGTCAAGCTAGATTTCATCAGGGTTCTTTTACGATTTTTGTCAATTGCGTTTTGTTTCTTTTCGTTAATTTTGCATCGCTTTGTGTTTTTGCGTTGAAGACTTTAAGCTTTATCTGATGATAGCCTACATTTTCAGTTTAAGACGGCAAGTTTCGTTTATAAATCCGAAATTCTGAAGATACGACCTGAAAAAACTTCTGCAAAGCGACTAACGTGCAAGAACGAAATAATGGAATAAAACCGGAGATAGAACTGCGTGAAAACATTGATTTAGCGTTTTATATGAACGACATGTGAAGCGTGTAAGGAATAAGCCTGTCATGGTGTCATGTAGGCCTAATCACAGTAGACTAATTGACAGCTGCTGCAGCGGGGGCACTGCAGTAGGACGCGTTAACCCACATGTCAGTATGACAGTTAACGACGTCGACCGATGGAACGGTCTGGTCATCCGTCCAGCTAGCCGCCGTGGGCGAAATCGTCAACTGAGCGACTGAGTGGTTTGCGTATTTGATCGTCTGCTCCTCGCCAAATGACCAATCACACTGCACGTCAGTCACAGACAGTCTTGCCGTGAGATATATGGGAAAGAAATTGTACTAGACCGAGGGACAACAGAACAGTAGGACGCAGTGATCGAGCGCTGGAGGGCTAAGTTCTACCAACGCATTATTGATCAACATCGCTAGCGTTGTTGTGAACACCTCATCACATCACCACGTCATATGTCGGCAGCGTCCAGCAAATTGCTGGGAAAAAACGTTGTCTTCGCGTGCGTGCGTGTCGCAGAGAAATTCGTCATCGTAGATGTCGATGGCCAGCGGGCGGCGCCGGGCAGTGGGCAATCAACGACGATGAACGGAGCTAGGACAGGGCACGGCACCGCCGCCGGGATAGCAGCAGCAGCAGCAAGAGCATCAGGTCAGACCAGCCACGGAGCTGAGACGGTGGTGGTGGCGGGCCTGCGGCGAGATAGAAATTAACGCACGACTTTGAACTGCGATGCGCCGTCACCGCCAATGTGTGTGGGGCCTAACAGGAGCGAGCGGCTGCCTGGTGCCGTCGGCGACGCCGAGCTACAGGCAAGCGCCAGCGTCACGAAGCGATGTCATATTCCACTCGCGACAACGAGCATCCGTGAAACGCTTTCTCCGTGGCCAGGCCAGTCGTGTAGAACGGTATTCCTGCAGCAGTTCGTGCAGCATACACTGTCACCTCGTTCAAACGCAAACTGAAACTTTCCATATGTTTTAATAATTTTTAAAATTTTCATTACTACTACTGTGTATCTACCGTTTCGGTTCCGTCGTCCGAGGCATCCTGTAGCATTAACATAGCATTTAGTTATTGATTTTCAGTCTACACTAAATAATACCGAACGCAGCATCGAACTAAGTAAGTGAGTGGGCGAGTTACCGAAATGGTTTACCTGCCGGCAAGCAGTCACCCATCGCAGTACTAACCCGACCCGGCGTACAGTAACTTCGTTGATCGAATGAAACGCGTTACCGCTACGTCAAGCCACCAACGTAGTCATGCAGCAAAATGTACAATATCTTGTCATGTCAAGAAGTTGTGTATTTATTGTAGACTTTCGATTTTTTATAGACTTTTTTACAACTTGTAAATTTGCTGTAGATTTTAAGTTTTTTTGTGTGGATTTGCTGGCTAACGAAAGCACAACGCATACAAACAAGTGGAAATGGGCTTGAGTCTGCGGCGAAAAAAGGCCGGCAGGGTGTCAGACTGATATTGGTGGAAAATTGCATCTATCAGCTGGTCGACACGAGCGTCACTTATCGTGCGACGCCAGACGACAGCTATACAGGCATGCGCTACGCACTCACTGTATGTGACGTCATCAAGACGCAGACAAAAGCTGCAGAAAGCACGCGAATTGGCGACGCTGCCGTCGACAATGCTGCCTGTCCACAGCCAACTCATACTGTTGATACTCCGGCTTAGCACGAGCAGTAAAACAAGCTGACATAATATCATGTGTCATCACCGTCGTCGTCTTTCGGGTGCTACCTAAATCCTCTTTTTTCCTCTACATCGATCGCTAGACGGTCAGGAATTGCATCGGTTATTTCACCAAATTACGATAATAATTATACTGCATAGTGCCGAGCAGAATAAAACATAGTAGTAAATTAGTAGTAATAATACGTAGCAATAGTTCAGTTTTTTTATCTCAGTTTATCTCAAAAATAATTTTTTTAAAATAATTTATTAGTGGTGGCTATTTTAAGTGTCAAGTTCCGGCGGCCCGTCGGTGAGATGCTGACAGTAGTGACACGAGGAAATGCAGTAGAGTAGGGCCTATATGACTGATGGTACGGAAGCAGCAGAGACTGGTCCTAAATCATAGCAGCGTCTCATTCTTCTGCAAGCCAGCCGGCCGGCGAGGATTTACTGGATTTAGCGTCATCGAGTTGAAGCAAAAAGTTCTGTCGACGGCTAATGAATAGCAAGAGATCACAATGCCAGATGGCAACGAACGATTGGATTCAGTTAACAGCAGTCGCGTCGTGGCTCCACCACCCCTTTTCTTTTCCCCATTTCCTTAAATTTGGTTCGGGCCCGCCATTCCGAAAGCCGTCGTTTATGGTCGTCACTGGGTACAGATCTAGGGTTAAACTTAACCCTAAACCTCGGGATGGCGGCTCTTTTGATTAGCGGACGGACACCCATAAATTTCGGGCTGTCAGGAAATTGTTGGACAATCGATTTGTCGGAAAATCCACATTTGAATAGCAAAATTTGGGATAAAAACCCCGCTTTGGGAAAATTTAGGGACAAAGTTACAACTCTGAGCATTAACTTATAATTTTCTTTGTAGGAAATTTGTAGTGTCTGTCGGAAAACTGCAACTTCCTGTGCCGCTTCCTACTTTTTTAACGCACGACGCCGCTGGTGAGCAGGTGGTGCTCGTAACGTTGTCTGCGGACGACGGACGGACGAACGCCGAGACGATTCATGACGCCAATACGTCAGTGACCCGGGCACAGACGTGCTGCTCGCAACAGCATCCGATCATCGGACCTGACTGACGCTCAGTCAGCTGAGCCCGGCGCTAACGACTGGCAGCAACAAGTAACTTAGCCCACAACAGAGGTCTTTTATTGCGAGATGCGCCAAACACTCATGCGTGCATCAATCGTCACAATACTTTGATGAAAGTGGCAGAAAATAGCAAAATAAGTTACGAATTTTTGTTTGCGAAAGGCTCGGATTCGATTGGGTGACAGAAAAGAGTTATACTACGCTTAAAGGGGGAAATAGAAAATTTTCGGTGCATTTGTCAAAATGTCTACTGTTTGGTGGCGCAAACCTTCATACGTCGAATTCGTTTAGTTACTTGCAACTCACAATAGTTAACTTTTGAATACGTTTTCATTTTGCTGTGAAGAAAACCTGGCAGACTTGATGTGAGTTTACACATATAGTGATGCAGAAAAATGGTACTTTGAAGCAGTCAGTACTTTGCAAACTCGGTCAGTGGTAGTTTCGTACACATTTGCACGTTGAAACGATCAACTATAGGGGGTTTGATTTTGGGCATATTTAGGGGACTATAGCTATTCAGAGTGACGTATTGCGAGTAATCTGTCGAGTGTGTTGTGACTTGTGTATTAGAGCCTTGGTATGGTCGATGTGCCTGATGGTGGCGATCTCTCGCCTACTTCCTGCGACGAAGCTGATGCGAAGTACGTTATTCTGTCAGTCTTTTGTATGTGCTAAATAAAATAGAATAAAATATTTAGAATGCTAAATGTCAGCCAGTGGTCAAATCTGAATGACGCGTTACAGTTTGCAGCGAAATCCGCCAAGACTTGGCGCATGCTAGGCCTACTGTAATCAACTCTGTCGCAATGAGTTAAGTGAATACCGTATAAACCGAAAAAGCAACAAGTATTGGCGGCGTGCTGTAGCCTACGGTGTACGTGAGACTTAACAGATCTCGTCTAATTAAGCAACAGACACCTCACTCACGCACACAGAAGTTAGTTACGACGCGTTTCAACCGTACGAGCGGTTAAGCTATTCGGAAGAAAGCAATTCCACCGGAGAGCAAGTGTGCAGCGACGACGTCGGATCGAGAAAGATCTATTGAGTGACGATGATTTCATTACCTCTGCCGCCTACTGAGACAAAAGACGAATGTGGTGCGAAGCGCTGACGGCGGCCGGTAATTGAAAGTTACGTGAGGTCGCCGGGCGCACCGGTCCGCTCGTCATGCGCGCATTATTACGTGACTGACTACCGACGATATATACGAGCATAGTGGGTGGCCTAGGACGTGCGGAATCCCCAGAACCGTCGCTGTTTGCTGCTGCCGCCGCCGCCGCCGATAAGCTAATGGTTTTAGCTGTTTAGAAAAAATCAAACAATATGTTGTGGTCACACTGCCGAAAGCTGAACCGCCAGCGCAAGCGCACGTGTCTTCGTAAGTCGTCACAGTACCAGTGGTGACAATCAGTAAGAGAATATTAGTTCTGTAGTGTACTATAAGATTTATTAATTAAGTCCATGGGAGAGGACGCCGCCACAGAGCGTAACAAGTTGACAGCATAGAATTGTTTGTAGTTCTCTGCATGATTGACAGAGAGATTTTGAACCGTTTTAATTAGTCGTGCACTTGAAGTTTTATTTTTTTCTCAATCAAACATGTTAAGTAAGTAAGTAAGTAAGTAACTTGTCTTTATATGTAAGTGTCAATCGCACACGCATTTCATGGATGGATAATACAAAGTTGCTAAAAAGGTGGTGGTTTTTACGCACGACAGTACGTAGTGCTAAGCGCGTCTTAGCCATCGTTTAGGCGTCCGTCTGTCCGTCCGTCCGTCACACTGCAGTATTGTGTCAAAACGACGCAAACTAGAATCACGAGATCTTTACTGTGGGCTGCCCCAAAGACTCTAGTTTATCATGACAAAATTTTGTGCTCGTGCGTGAGGGGGTTCTCTTTGAATCAAAGCGTCAAAGAGGGGTACCCCCTTTTAAAAGACGTTATTTTGCCGCTATTGGCTTTTATAGTGTGAAAACGGTTGCATGTAAGTACAGATTTGCTGCATATTATAACAAGCACTGGTGACGGGCTTCTTAGATTTGTCAACATAGATGACATTGAACGACCTTGAACCCCCAAAAGAAGGGTTTTGTCAAATTTTCAGCAATTTTTGGTTGCAGAGCACATTTTAACAGTGAATAGCGACGAAATGGCTAGACGAAGACAACCTGCATATGTAATTTCCAGCATTGAACGTAGATTTTAGCTGTTCAAGTCCCGACCCCTTAGGTTTAAGGAGCCCTGCGCAGGTTTGCGTCAAATGCGGCTACCTTCCTAAAAGTGGCTATTTTACTATTATTGGCTGGTGTAGCGTGAAAACGGTTGCAGATAGGCACAGACATGCTGCTAATCATAACAATCAATAGTGACAAGCTTTTTAGTGGTGTCAACATCGATGACCCTGAATGACCTTGAACCCCATAAAAGGTGGTTTTAGTGTTTTTGTGCAATTTGTGGCTGCGGCGCAAGCAGATTTTAAGAGTGAATTGGCACGAAATTTATGGAGATAAACCAACAGGAACTGCTAGGCTGTCGCGCGTCTCATGAGCTTTGCTCTGATTACTTGTAGAAGAACGAGGGCGCAATTAGGTATAAAAATCTTTTACTTTTTATCAATGCACATAGATGGTCAGGTCAGGTCAGGTCATGTGCCATCCGTCATAGACGGGTAGACGGCTCGATGGACGTTTTTTCTCCAGATACTTCTTTGGCAGAATCGTTGATAGTGCACATAGATGAATTTGACCTAAATTGGGCTGAAACGTTACATTCAAGACAAGTAAAAACAGTACAGATTTCCGGCACTAAAAACCTCCTGTGACTTTTTGCACAAACTGTCTACCACATCTGCGACGCTGTGACGGTCATTTAAGAGAGTAGGCAGGCTAATTTCTGCCGCTTGCTAATATCGATGCTTTCACCGGCAATTCGTATTCGTCCAGTGAATCGGCGAATCAACTTCGCACCGAGCAATGCGTTTTACGCGTCGTAAAATCCGCGCAGCTTAAAAGATTGCTTGCCCACTCTCTGATCAAGCCAAGCACTGCTCGCGAACGCCTTTCACACAGGCCCGTCGAGAGGGGGGAGGAGGGGCCCCGCGACGTTTGGGGGCCCCGCCGTCGCTCAAAAAGATAACGTACGCCAAAATGCGTCATTTTAAAAAGCACCATAATTCAGAAAATTTTTCTGCAGACGGGCCCCAGGAGAATGTTTTCTTCTGGCTCCGCTGTGGCTCTCGACGCTCTTACACACACTTAGTCATGACTGAAAATGCGACAAACGCACGAACACACCCTGTGCGTGCTAAACGAATAATTTCATTTCAACATATTTTTGAACACAGCTGCCGATGTGACGTCTCCGCAGCCTGAGAGTGAAGCCATTTCGCACATTTTATCATGCGATTTTTTGGCGATTTTCCCATTAAATCCTGTCGATTATAACTAGGCCGCTTGTTGTGTTTTTGAACAATTAACTACTTCGTCGTCTCCACTTCCATAATCGGTGTCTCCGCCCTAGCGGTCAGTAAACGCATACAAGGATGATGTCAGTTAGACGGAGAATAACGATGTTTAAATTGCGTTTTGCAGCGAGAGACTGGACATTTAGGATCATTCGTTGCAAGTTTGTTTGGCTGTACAAGTTTTTGGGTAGGTGGCGTGGCGTAGCAGTAACACGTTTCATCCGATCAACGAAGTTGCTCTACGCCCGGCCGGGTTAGTACTTGGATGGGTGACTGCCTGCGGGATGTAACCAGCCGCCTAGGTCAACTCAGCCTTCGATCCCTCCGGCGTAGGTAAAGCGAGTACCGGCCTATCTGGCTGGGGTTAAGGAGGGTTGCGTTCACGTGTGTCGGGTGGCAGGTAACACTGTGCGATCCCATACGGCGGGTGACGGTCCGTGGCTCTGAGATGGGTTTCCTACTTTCCTATGAAGAGCTAGGCCCTGTAGCATTTAACCATGACGTCATCGCATTGCCTCGTCATTTGCTGACCACCAGTAGTTACTTTAGATCACTCACTCACTTACACATGCCAGCTTCTTGTGACGTCAAGCGGCGTCGCTAGCTCTTTCGGCGGGAAACTGATCAGCGACGTGCACGGCAACCGGAAGTTTCCCGACATCATCAACGTCGCGACGGAACTTCCGGTTCGGAAGAACGGCTTTAGCGATGAAATCCGCGCCGGAAATTGATCCATATTGATCGGTTGGCTGTCAACACTACATGGCTTTAGGATGCAGTTGCTAACGCGACACTACCCCCCACGACTTGCTATAGTTCTATTTTCCAATTTCCACAGATTGATTCGCCTGCTGTTATTCTGTTTTTATCGCATGAGCTCACATTGTTTCATTCTGCTGGCTAAGCCAGCATCGTCGTCCTGCAAGTGATGATTTTTTGCTTACAAAGTGGTCAAATATGTTTGGATTCAAATATTATTATACTCGTATCATAGCAGTGTCGCGTTTGTTATAGGTTTATGTGCAAACGGTGTAAAAGTCACCGAACGGAACGAAAAATTCTGATGAAATAATAAAGCAAATTTAAAACCAGTCTGAATTCCGTGCGTATCAAACTTTTGCAAATGCTGACACGGCTGCCACGAAGGACGACTGAAAATGCAAGATTTGTCAAATGCAGGAACACGAAAATGACGGAAGAACGGCGGGGCAGCTGGGGTCCGGAGCGGAGCTACGGCCGCAAACGCATTTTGACGCATTTAAGGTTCTCAAAACGCATCTCGTGGCAACAGATTTTTAACAGACAAACAGAAAAAGAGACGACAGACCACACTACGGAATATGGGTAACTATAGGCGAAATCGCTTGCGTTAGAGAACTTAGAGCAATTTCGCTCAGCGGAGTCTTGGGTTACTAAGTAGTTGACGCAAAAAGTTGTATTTGCCGATACGGCAGCTACGAATTTCCGATGGAGATGATTATGAATGCTCAAAATTTTAATTTTGCTGCCATCAAATTTTTCCAAGATTGAGAGTTTTCAGCTCCTAATGGACAAAAATTAAAAAAAATTAAAAGGTTAAAGGTGGTGTATAGCTTTTTGGAGGAAACGCATCTTAGAGCTACTGAGCGTCACCTGCCGTATGGGATCACACAGTGTTACCTGCCACTCGACACAGGTGAACGCGCCCCGTTGTATAGTCTAGTATTAAAGAAAAAGATTCGAAAATTTCTTGTTTTTTTTCTTGGGGGGGGTGAGTGCAGTTGTTATGAAGAGACTGATTTCGCCTAATAATGCACGTGAATTATTTGTGTTAGTGGAGCGGTAAAGGAGACTTTGTGCGGGGGAGTTGGCGAGTCGACGTCACTGCAGGCGGCGGGTGGCAGGCGACGCAGTTCCGGCGACTTTGACTTTTACAGCCCGGGAGATCTGCTGACGCACGCCGCCGAGGCATCGTTGGGTACCCTTGGCGGCAAAAAACGAGCCGTGCCGCCGTTACTCAAACGCAACACCATCGCAGACTTCGCCAACACTCGCGCATACCAGGAATCGACCGCCAGTCTGATATCCGCCACCGATCAAGGTCAGCAGGTCGTCAACATCTGTAGACAAATTGCTGAAATCCTCTTGCTGCCACTGTCGAATTTGCTTTTTCATATTTTGACTGATCTAACAGCAGTTTTGCGGTATTATGAAAAGCCTGGATAGACTACTATAAGGTGTGCCTAAAATAACTAAAACTGCGCTAGTAAGACTTGGTGATTCTCTAGCGCGTGTAAAAATTTGGGGGCGCAGCACCCCCTAGGGGCCGAAATATGGTCTTCCGAAAAATGCACTTTGGGTGGGTACGATTCAACATCG
>Ga0056128_1003443_pt1 | contig 19399 bp, 11 predicted proteins | sample WorMetLIZISLAND2_FD_71113 | JGI IMG/M metagenome (GOLD analysis project Ga0056128, IMG submission 71113) | Marine gutless worms symbiont microbial communities from Max Planck institute for Marine Microbiology, Germany - Olavius geniculatus... ... | reverse complement strand
CAATAAAATAACAGTATACATCAATGAATGTCACTGATAACACAATACAACAATAAAACTACTAGAAAAAATAAACTTTGCAATAACTAGCCAAGAATGTGGAAATAATAGATCGTTTAAAACTATTTAAATTAGAAAAGTCAGTATTGTACTGACTTTTATAATTTAGATAATAAAAACATAAAGCCTTATTGGTGTTAAAAATTTTAATTTGCTCATAATTTTCCCAAAATGAGGCGCGTTAGCCCCCAAAACTTCATATTTTAACGAAAATATTCCGGCAAAGAGAACATTTTGCAACGGACTAAAATTTGAGGGAGTGGGGCAATTGACCCATTTTTTCCTTCTGTCACGACGGCACCAGCCCAGTGCGGACATAATGTGCGGTCATCTGCCTAGAGCTGCTCGAGCCCAACCTTAACCCTAACCGTTGACTTTTTAAAAATCATCACGCCATTTACTCCTAGCTGCTCTACAGCGGGGAACGTTTACGCCGATTCTGGCTTCCTGCGTATTTTCGCTCACAAGTTAGGGGCGGGAGAGATAGGCAAAATTTGTAACGCAACATATTCAGACGGCCACGTAATGAGCAATAAGATGAGAAGAACGTTCAAACTAAATGAGCACAAGTAGGGCTGAGCAGACTCGGTACATTTGGTGACGGTGCACGATATGGTGCTGCGCTGCAGTATACGTGGGTAGGCAAAAGTCATGCGCGTTGCACTGGCAGTAAACAGCGACTAGGAAACAGCAGCAGCAGCAGCAGCATCGTCAGCGGCATCAGTGGACCAGCGAGTCACCCACTACGAACTAGCGATCAGCTCACTTCACTGCACTGTCTCTGACAACGCTAGCTGAAGCCGACAATGACGCTGTGGCTGACGACGGTCACGGTCGTTTCCGTGGCGTGGTCGACCGCCTGGAAGGACATCATCAGTACGTCGTCATCGTCGTCGCCGCTGACTGGCGTCGGCGCGGTCAGCGTTCTGCGCGGCGTTCCAGACGAACAGCGTCTGCTAACCAAGATCCAACGCAACTACGACAATCGCGTACGTCCGGTGTACAACTCTTCTCACCGCGTCACTGTCAAGTTCGCACTGACGCTCGTGCAAATTATTGACATGGTGAGTGTAAACCGAAAATGTTTTGAAACATTTTACCTATACAGTTTAACCTTATGGCGCCGGGAACGAGGTTGACGACTCTATAGAACACGTTTGAAATGTCATAGAGTTGCATGTGCAGCGCAAACCCGACTTTTACTTTTGGTTTTTTTAAAACTGAAAATTGGCATAGCGGTCACGACCGCTCGCGTAAAACGTTAACACCAATTGGTTTTTTTTCTACACATCTTTTCATCTTCGTGTCTTACAGACGGGTGAACGTGCAGTGCCGGTATTGAAACTTATTAGTACGGCAGTACAATTCGGGCAAGCGTTGAAGCTGTCTGCATGCTCAGTAACAATGTCTGATCAATTGACTGTGGACGGGTTTATGGCAGCCGTTAGGAATATAATCGATACAGTGCAGCGATTTTATGTTTGCTCGAAAACTGAACTGACACTTGTAGGGCACAAACTATACCTAATCTTATCAAAGTAAGGTAAAACAACAAATAGAATAACCGTGAAAGATTACCGATCAGACGGAAAATCTAATAAACAGTCCGGTAATCACCAAAAAAGAAATAGTGGAAAGGATTTGTGAAAAGAAATAAAAGAATAAAGAAGTGATGGATGGCGAGAATGCATGGTTACAATAACAATGGTAAGCTGAGCCGGACGAGAAATGAATTGGACTGAAAAGACGGATGCGAAAGTCGAGGCTGCACGAGGATCTGAACTGAAAAGTCGATTTCAGACTGAAAGATCGATTAGTGACCACTGACAGGTTTACGAAATTAGCTCGGCGACAACGCTGCTATAATAAGCAAAATAGGGACGGACGAGGTAAAGACCGTCTCTATGTGATGATGTTTGATTTCAACATTCGGAAACCAAGAGCCTGGTATTGTCTGTTCGAGGACCATCTGCAGAGACCTGTTGTTTAAACAGAAGAAATACAGAAGCATAATGTATAGGCCTAACTATGTCTTAATTGCATAATATCTAGGTTTCGAGGTCTATTTTTGTCTCCCGTGATGCGCGGTCTCTTTCACGAAATGTTGCACTGCAAATGTTCGATATCAGCGTGTCGTATCGTTTGCAAAGCACGAGGTGTCAACACGTCGCGTAAAACACGTCGGTCCGCGGGCATCCCTAGCACGGATACGGGAGCAGTCTGGGCTGCGGATGGTGGTGGTGGATGAGTGATTGGATCGAGAGATGGAACACACGCTGACAGTTTAGGAGTCTATGCACAGGGTGTCGCAATTAAAATACTGTGGTACGTTTCATTTCATCGATCTGCCGGTCGAACGTCGACAGCGAAACGTCAGTTTTGAACATTTCAGGCGACTACGGAAGACTTTCTTGTTTGTTTGATTCTTGCTTAGTCGCATGTTGTGATATTTCGTTTAAATTGTGCCTGATATAAGTATACTTACTTACTTATTTACTTGCTTAGTTGATACCGTGCATACATCACACACACTGTGAGGGCAAAATGTGTAACATATTGAAAGACAGTAGGCCTATTTATATGCAACCAATCAAAAAGTGTTCACATTTTGTAGTGCATTTCAAGGCAATGATCGGAGCTAATTATTTTTGAAATCGTGATCGAACAAGCATGTGACCTTGGTCCAGATTTTTACGCGTCACCCTGTATGTACGGATCGTCACGGTCACAGCTGTGTCGACTGACTTCAGAGTGCATTTGATCTGCCACTCAGTCCCGCAATACCTCTTCCTCTTCTGAGATATATGCAGCGGTCACGGGCATTGGCGTCGTCATTTCAGTCGGACAATCGTCAATCTCCAACAACGTTTACACAATTTCACAGACACGTGTGATGCCGTGACACGCAACTTACCAGGGGCGCCTATCTCCCCTGAACACGCCGCAAGCCGCCCCTCTCTCATCCCTGATTTTGAAACCCAAACGCTAAACATCATTTTTTGTCAAAAACATTTTGAACAGCTTCAAAAATAATGTTATTATCGCTCAAATAAGCCCTGCTTAGTCTTAAAAATTACCCCTTCTGAGATATGCTACTAACTTAGCGTGTACCAATAGGGGATACAGCGCTCTCGCAAACACTCATACATTCCTCTACATTTTGGGCTAAAAATAACAGAAAAGGGAAAGTAGAAAATAGCAAAAAAGGAGGACGGAAAGGAAAACAAGCGAGGGAAAATAAATGACGAAATGACGAAAAATAAAAAGAAAAAAGATCGCTGCAAGGAGATTTACAAGTTGGCGTTTATGATCACATGGATAAAAGGGGTTTCGTGGTTTAATATTTCAGTCAGAATGTAGGGAATGTTAAAATAGCTAAGGAATCTGGTTACATTTTGTAATTCTGGGGTTCATGCGATGCAGAGAGAAAAAGACAGAGATAGCTATAGGAACGTGATGTTCGTGTCTGAGTGAATGTCTCAATGCGTCACGCCATGGACTAGCTCGTCATGGACTCTGCTCATTATAGGCTATTGAGGACTGGCTTATAAAGATAGTCTATACTATCTATAGTAAGTCCCCTATAGCATCAATCAATGCGTCACGCCCGGCCTCCGGACATCGGCGTCGCTTGGCTCCTATATCATGCTCGTTGACCGAACGCCACTGACCACACACAGTGAGACTGCGGGGACGGGGACACAGTTGTCTCATGCTTTAGGCTATGACGTTTTGGGGGCCCGGCGGAGCGTGCTGTCGTCAACGCTTAAACTGGTCGTGAACAGTGAGGGAAGGCGGCCTGCCAGGAGCGCTTTATCTGATGTTTTGGTATGCAAATCGATCACCAGGTCCAGAATGACGCTTGAAACTCCTATGCCTCTTATGGCTTTCCAGAGTGCGATTATGTCGACTAAGTCGAAAGCAGACTTCAGGTCCAGGAATGCAGAGAATATATACAGTGGCTGTTGAAATTCTCTGTGTATGGTATTTCTGCCAACAACCGTAGTACAAGCATTGCATGTGGTTACGTCGCACAGCAAAAATATTATTAATTTCTACACGTAGTCTATCAGGATCAGCAATTGACAGAACTTCGTTCTTATGTCTACGTACAAAAAATGCTTTTTGCTCCGAGGTCTTTATATTGTGGCTTGGTTTTTATGCTGCACATCTGATAAGTAGGCCCTTATCAGCGGAGATAATATCCTCCGATTTTGCAACAGTGCCGCGTCGTTTAAAGCTTGAAAGCACGATATCTTGTGCTGGTGTCCATTTTTTCGTTGAATCAGCCGCACTGGAAACAAGTAGGCCTGTTGTAAACCAGTCAACGTGTCATTGGCATTAGATCGCAGTGCCGGAAATTACATCGAAATTCGGTTACTTGTGTGGTTAATAACGTAAGATTACAAACATGAACCCCCAAACCCCTCTCCGCGCATGCCAGAGCCGCCATTCCAACCGCTGGTCTGTGGTTTTTTTTGCTGTCACCGAAGCTAACGTTCGGGGATTTTGTTGGTCGTAATTTGTCCCCATCGCCTGGCGATCGGAGCACAGCGACAGAGCGACCCAATGACCTTCAAACCTTGGAGCGACCTAACTCATGTCAGGCGCGCATTCAGTCGTGCGTGTTCGCCAGTCCCGGGCTCTGCCGCCATCGGAATAGGTGCAACGGGACGAGGACACCGCTCTTCCCCACTTTTTCCAGTTATGCGACGCGTTTTTTTACTATTTTACACAGAAAAAATCAACGTAAAATCAATCAATCATCAATTATTTTGTTCGTCCAAAACATATTACACGTACGAAACTGCAATTAAATGAATGTTGGCAGTTTCATTTCTTTACATGCGGGAACATGATCTGTTTCTCTGTCTAGAAAATTGTTCTGAGATTGTAATCTGCCGGCATGTGCAACAGTTTCTGTAGCTCAAAAATAACACATTGGCAATAGTTTTCAACGTGTTGTTGTAATTTTACGTCTATTGCAGATTTTTTTGCAGTATTTCTGTTCACGTTGCAACACAGCAAAAATTCGAGCAATATTTTGCCTTCCGCCACTGAGCTTTAGGCGTCCCCCACTTCTGTGTATCGCTACACCTTTGGTCAGTCGGTCGGTCAGTCCGTCTGTCACCGACGACCGACCGACCTACCCAGTAGATCGTCTGGACTCGCATCAGCGCACAGGGCGCGAGCACACGGCTTCTCTATCACGCCGGTGGCTGGCAGCGGAGAGAGAGAGAGTAGTTTTGAGCATCCAGCCGCACTGAATGAGTTGCAGAGTTTCACTCGTACGTCGCCGTTTATAAATAGACACGTTTAATGTTTGACTGAGCTGAGTTACTGCCGTCGAGTTTATGACATTATCGTTCTGAGATTTCTGCTAATGACGGCAGCTTCAGTGCAACTCAAATGACCGGTGATGTCATACTGAGTTAAGTGCAAATTCCGCTTCAGCCTAGTTTTCATCCAACACAGCGCGAGATCTTTTTGATGCAACTTACGTAGGCGACGCGGGAAATGTATAGGCCTATGCAAACAATTGCACACACAAAATTGACGCAATTAACGCGAGAAAAATTACGCAACAAACGCAATGAACGTCTCGGCTAAAACGCAAAGACGGAAGCGGTGTCTATTCTTACGTTGCGTTGAATTGAAACATTTTCCCAGATTTATTGTAAGTTTATGCAACTTTTTGACACGTCAGTATGCTGTACAGCTTGTCGTACGACTGCGACTGGTTTGCTAGCAAGTTTACGCCAAGTCCAAGTAGTGGAGTTTGAACTGTATACTGAATCAATGCTCAAACTACAGGACTAGGATCTGCATGTCACTTGATCGGTAAAGTACGGAGTGAAAAGACTCATCTTTCCATCTTCATTCTCTATCTTTATCCAGTCTCCCCATCACTCCTACTTTTTTCCATTTCGTTTTCCGTCCGTACTTTTTTCTTTCTAATACGAGGGCACGGGCGCACAGCTTTGATTCGATCGTTCGACATTACGGTAGTCGCTTTGTACAATGCTGGCGTGCTGCGTCCGGCAAGTGTAGATTAATACGGGGCAGAGTCGACCTAGCATGCACCGCGGCAGTCGTCTCAGCTCGTCTCCTGAGGTCAGAGTCGCTGTTCGTGATTCTGTGCGTCTTGGTTGATAAAAGAACGGCAGACGTCGAACTAACCGACGTGTGTCGTATTTGATCAGCTGACAGACGACAGACAGAGTGACAGACAGACAGACTGACTGACAGACTGACGGACGTTAATTGCAGGGGCAATGATGCGGGGGAGAAAGGGGCGCCGTCCTTCAATTTGTTCTAGGGTGGAAACGTGTTCCGCACTATTTTTTTAAAAATCCGTGCAAAAACGTTAGTACTGGTGGTATCGTTAAGATTGAAACATTTAAAGTGTATGCAAATATTTCTCTGTCGTCTCTTTGTCTTATCATGCAATATTGTTTGTGATTTTATTTTGCAACAACTTCTGTAAATAAGTAAATTGTAAATGTACAATAGTTTGCAATGTATTGCAATGATTTTACGGCATCTCCGTATATATAATAATGCTGCTGTTTTATAACGAAGCGTAAACCACGCACGCAAATAATCGAGCAGGACTTAATGCCTTAGGCCTACTCCATTGAGTGCCAGGCGTACGTTTCACATTACTTTTGGAAATACAGCTTTATTTGATCGACGAGACGAAGAGAGGTATATGGTTGGATGGGATAATGAGAAGCTGAACGGAACAATCGCGATAATGACTTCGATGTTTCACACAAATCGCAATCATTTTAAATAATTTGCGTAATCGCCACGACCTTGAGCGTAAATAATAAAAGAAGGCCAATGACACTCGGCACTATAGGCAGCATCGCGGTGCGTTCAATGTCGGTTTGGCCACAGCATGCAATGCAAATTGTCATTGGGAATTCCGAACACTAAATCTTTTTTTGGCTCTGAGAGACTGCACTGGGCCCCCGTGACGCGCGTGTGTTTACACTAAATGGGCTTAGCATCTCATTTCGTCCGACGGTTATAGCAACGTGCACGAGTGTGGCGGACAGACAGACGGACGCACGGACAGACCACTCCACGGTAACATTTGTCGCAATAGCCGGAATTATTAATGCTGTCGGCGGTGCAGCCTAATGGTAAAATATAGCGTAGAAATAATGGTAGGACTTACCGAATCGTCCCTCGCCAGAACAAATATGAAGTGAATCGGATGGTCGGATACAGTCTTACAGACACTGTACGACCATTTGAAATCTTCCAGGAAGCGAGATCGGTCGTCGGTCGTTGGTATTAGTATACTGATGTCGTATATTTCTTTTCGCTGCACTGGGAACGTAGCGCGCGAGGACTGAAATAATATAGGTTATGCGCCGAGAGTAACACAAATGTACGTTATCTCATTTTTTCGCCACAGTTGTTATAGGCCCCAAGTGATTCCTGGGTGCCACGATGTGGCGCCGTCTATCGAGAACATTATTTGTATAATTGAGCCATATACAATATGTTCACAGTATATCATGTATATGGACAACCACAGTCTTGTCTTCTTGTTCAAACTTTTTGCCCAAAAGCATTGCGTACGCGTGAATGTAAAAAAAATCTGCTGATGTTTATTTAAATTAACAAATTGTTTTTTGTCATCAGCGCTAAGACAAATCAATAAAATTAAATGTTTCTTCTAGAATATTTTTATGACACACATTACAGTTGGCATGTGTAGGCCTACAGTGGGGGGCAACAATTAAGAGAGCCCGGGATGTTCTGTCTCTCACTTTGACATTGACCGTGTTTGGTTAAGTTCCGCACACAGTGAAGAGCTTATTTTGCGATTAAAAACTGGGGAAAATGCCCGAGAATGTATTGACCTCCGCTGCAATAGCTATTTGCACTTTCTAGTGTTATGAATATTCATAGGTATGGAGCCTACATTCTTTTGCTTCTTTCGCGCTGCGCACAATATGGCAATGTCGCACGTCACATCACATTGCAAATTTGGAATAATGAAACACATTACACAAATATTCAAAAAGTAGGTGTAAGTTATTTTATTATGCAATTATTACTGTATTTTTTGTTAATTTTTTATTATTTGACAATCCTATATTTTTGTTTTAGGCCTTCGGCGTTAAAACAATGTTTCCACTGGTGACATTGAATTGGCTAATACGTAACAAACGTCAAATGATGTTTTTATCTGTTATTTCGCACTACGTTGATTGATTTTATGGTTACGCCCACGAAGCTTTACAGCAGTTTTGTTAGAAGTTGTAGCAATAAATAATTATACGAGTTTACCAATCACTGATTGTGATTTTATAGACAGTCCAGCAGCGTCAGTTTTCATTTTTCAGAGTTTTTCAATAACTGCTTTCGTTTTTTTCTTTCGTTCGGAGACGCTCGCATCGTTTTATTTTCTAACAGTTATACGTTTTCACCACTTTATTCTTTCACTGTATGCATAATACACCTCAGCATTATCATAAACAACCATAAAACCGCGTGTTTTATTAATAAATCTCTTTGTAAGCTGCACTACAGAACTATACAATATTTCGGGTTTTATTTCCGGCGCTGGATGGTCGCGTTTAGTGTCTAAACGCTATTGCCATTAATTCGTTCGAAGTGTCCGGCGATTGCGGTTTATTGTGCTCGGTTAACTGCGCAAATCCAGACGGATTACGACTCGGATTAGAGAAACGTTAATATGATCAGCTTCTTGTGAGGCCAGCACGCACCAGTCATAGGCCTAGAGCACGTGCTAAAATACCAGAAATAGAACTGCGTTTTGGTTTAGTACCTAAAGTGTTGGCTTTAATAAACGAAGATGTTTTACGCCGGGCTTGTTTAACACCGAAATGGGTTACTTTCTGCGGACAGATGAATCATTATAGTTTTATAACCAACCATCCAAGTCAACTCAGCCTTTCATCTCTCCGGGACAAGTAAATCAAGTAATGGCCTATCTGGCTGGGGTAAGGCAGAACGCAGCCCAGCTAGTAGCCGAACTCTTTTTGGTTCATGCAAGTTGCGACCAGAAATAGAAATTTGTAGTAATTAGTACTTTTGTGACTGTTTGCCAAACATATTGTTTTGTTGGCGGTTTCGCAGGACGAGAAGAATCAAGTTCTGGTCACAAACGTCTGGTTGGAGCACGTAAGTTACTGCTATTATTATAAGTAGGCCTACGTAAGTAAGTAAGTAAGTAAGTAAATTTATAAAGCACACAGTAGTATCGGCGAAAAATTACAATAAAATATTATTTTCTGATTAGTGCGCCATTTTCCACTCATTCTTCGTCTCTGCTCTAAAACTTTTTGCCTCAGAATTTTTAGCTGTTATAAAAATAATTATGAAACGCTACAGAAAAACCAGTTTCATTTTAAATGACACATGTCATGTCACAGGACACTGCTGCGGGAGCTTAAACAACATGCGCGTGCAACTTTACGTTGCCTGATGCTGAGGATTTTTTTGTATAACAAAATGTAATTGTAACTCAATGTAACATATAAACTAATGTGTTTCATCTTCGCTTCTTTCCGTGTGTGCAGGTCTGTACTTTTGTTAGTGTCATTAAATCACAGCTTGATTGCACATCAGAGTATTGTAGGCCTACATCACTGTCTGACAGCTGTTGCTGCAGCAGCTGGAGCTGATGCTTAGACGTATAGCTTATTCTGCTGCTATAGTTCTATGTGATCGGTCGCATGTCTTCATGTCAGTGAATCTGAATGAGTAGGCCTAGTAGTAGCTACGCTAAGCGTCCCACTCGACTCAACGTAACGAAATAAACGCTATTATCTGACTTTCTTAATTTTATTTCAAGAACCGACCCGGGAATATACATTCCTGCAATTTCTTGCGCAAAACAGATTGCGCGTTGCCTGCGTAGCATTCGATCGAAAAGAGGCTTTAGGCTGACGTCATGATTATCAGTGTAGCGTGCTTTGCTGACGTCAGACATGACGAATGATGTGGACACGTGACTTGTGACGCGACTTCCAGTGGCCCTTCTGCTGCACATCGAACGATACAATAATATCCGTCTAGAACTGTTTTTCAAACTGCTTGACTGGCCATGTGGACTAAAAAGTAAACACCCACGTCTATGGCGCAAAGTCAATGGTGAGCATAACTCGTTAAAAGTGCGGCAGATTAAACCGGCTTTGAGGCGCGATATAAATGCTTGATTGCTTACTTACTTACGTTTAATCTATTTGCGAATAAGATAAATAAATTCATTAAACTTCAGTATATTTTATCGTTATTAGTTTATGTTTTAACATACGAGCTCATTGGAGGATACTTAATTCAGTTTTACGACCAATTTTAAAACGCTGCTGAAATGACTGGGTATAGACACCTATGTCTATACGTAGATTGAACAATTTACTTAATCCAGTTTTTAGAGCGATTTCTCCCGCTGTTTACGAGTGACCGTGTAGACAGGAGACACGTCGAGTTAATTGGTTCCTATTCAGTGGGAATTGTTGTTTTCGACTTTTGCTGAATGTTATCAATATTTCAGTAACAAGAGTTTTATTAGTTTAACTGCCGCAGCTAATCAAGCGACTGGAGCTGTTAACATTGTTACATTGCCTAACGGTCAATGCGTCGCAGTCGCAGCAGCCAAAATACGTAAACATTTACGCGAGACATGTAGGCCCTATGCGTCATTTTGTGTACGTTATTCACGTTTTGTGACCTTGAACTTTGACCTTTTGAAAGAGAGTTGGCACTCAGGTTACTTTTGTCTTGAAACGTTCACACCAATGTTTTGCTATGTCTTCTTGTCTTCAAGTTACAAACAGACGGACGGACGGACAGACAAACGAGCGGGCAAGACCCATAATGCGGCTTATTATGACGGTCGCATCGACAGACCGCTAGTTGATTATACAAGAAATCTAAGCTAATGCTCGTGAAACGCGCCAGAGCTTATAGCAGTTCCTATTCGCAGGTAATCTTGGTTTATCTCCACCCGTTTCGTCGCAATTCACTTTTTTGCAACCGAAAATCGCAAAAAATAACCAAAACCCTTATTTTAGGGTTAAAGGTTATCAATGTTGATACCATTAAAAAGAACGCCATTGGTGCTTGTTATGGTAAGCAACATGTCTGTGTATATCTGCAACCGTTTTCACGATAGACAAGCCAACAGCAAATAAATAACCACTTTTTAAAGGGGTACCCCTTTTTGACACTCGCGTGCGCAGGCCTCCTTGAATTAGAGCGTCCGGACTTGGACTGCTAAAATCTACATTTAATCCTGAAATTTTCATATGAAGGTTGTCTTGGTCTCTAAAGCCATTTCGGTGCAATTCACTCTTGAATTGCGTGTCGCAGCCCAAAATAGCGAAAAATCCACTAAAACCCCTTATTTTGGGGTTTAAGGTCATTCAAGGTCATCGATGTTGACATTCCTAAGAAGCTTGTCGCCAGTGATAATAAGCAGCATGTCTGTGCCTATCTGCGACCATTTTAATGTTAAACGAGCCAGTAACGGCATAATAACGTCTTTTCAGAGGGGGTGCCCTTCTTTCGCCCTTTCGTTCGGGGGGGCCCCCTTGACCTACTGGCATGAAATTTTGTCGCGAAATACTATATACTCTATGCTATCATATGGTAAAACCTGAAGTTTCTATCTCACCTGGGCTTGGAACGGTACCGGGACGTGACACCAGGACAGACAGACAGGCAGACGGACAGACGAACGGACAGTATTACCGTAGCTAATACGCGCCATAGCTATGCTAGCCTCTGGTACGTAAAAAGCCACTTTTACTGATTGCAGGCGACTCTATGTAATTTACTTCATTTACTGTGCAAGCCATGTTATACTATAATAGAGACCCGCAGCGTCAACATGTAATGGTACATATTGGATAAATCATTACTGCAATTGCGCTAATAGAAAATGATCGCTGACTATCCTTCTTTCAACGTCCGTTAACATTGGTTTTCTAACGTATTTGATGTATTGAAAAACGAGCCAAAATGCAAAAAAAATGTTGTAGTCAAGTTACAATGTTGACTGTTTTTAACAGTGTTTAATTGCGAATAGAAATGGATTTTTGGTATTTTTTGTATTTTTTACAGTGTTTCATATTAACGATTTTTAACTACGTTTAATCATCAGTTTAACAAAAAGTTTGACAGGCCTTTTCGTGCACTGCGTGGAAATTGTTTTAGAGTAACGTTGCAAAACGTTTTCGGTGTAGTGGAGTTTTTAATATTATTTTAGTGATCTTCAGTTATTTTTAAATTGCAAATTTTACGTAGAGTTCGTCACTGAAAAAAACATTTGAAAGTCGATTAGCATTCGACGAGATTATGAAAAACTCGGTGGCCTACTTTTTGACTCGGCGTGTATTCATTGGCGACATTATGAAGGTCCAGGTCTGGCGGAAACTTTAGTATACATAGCTTCCGTCTTTAAGTCGGAACTGTAGTGGACACAATGACTGTCTCAGTTGCTGCTATTTTCTCCGTTTCAGTCGAGCGTTACATACTTAATAGATCACGTACTCAGGCTGGCGCGATCGCGTCCGCGCTGAATATATAGGTTTCGATCACCTGCCCTGACAAGCTCGGTCAGCGAAAACGACCGCAATTAATATGCCGTTTGTTCGCTGGACAAAAGCATGTGGTCGCAAGACAATGAACGCTCTGCGTGTTAGAAAAATAGGCGCTTTTGACTTCACGCTATCGGAGTCTGTTAATCTGGCATTGCTAAACAAGATGTCACAGTCCACGCGAGACAGCTTGCAGTATTTACGCGCATGTCACGCCGTACTGACGTCTGCAGCTTATAATTCGCTCAACTCCAGCGTATGAATTTTTGTGTGTTCACGTATGTTTATTTGTCTGCAAGATCAGTCGAAATTCTGCGAGCGAATATTGACAAAATTGTTCACAGTTTTGTGGCGTCCGAACACAAGTAATTTGAGCAAAGCTCATGAGACACGCGACAGCCTTAGTAGTTAGCCTACAGTTCGCACATTGTCTTGGTCTATATGCAGCCATTTCGTCGCAATTCACCCTTGAAGTGTGCACCGCAGCCGAAAATCGCAAAAAACATCAAAACACCCTATTTTGAAAGGTAAAGGTCATTCAAAATCGTCGATGTCAATACTGCTAAAAAGCTCGTCACAAGTGCTTGTTATGACAAGCAATATGTCTATACCTATCTGCAACTGCTTGCACGTCAGAAGAGGCAATATCGGTAAAATAACCACTTCTTAAAGGAGTACCCCTCTTTGACGCTCGCGTGCTCAGGCCTTCTTTGAACCTAGAAGGTCGGGACTTAGAATACTAAAATTTACGTTTGATGCAAAAAAAATTTTATACGCAGGTTCAAGGTCGTTCTGGGTCATCGATGTTGATAAAACTAAAAAGCCCGTGACCAGTGCTTGTTATGGTGAGCCACATGTCTGTACCTATCTGCAACCGTTTTCGCACTAGAAAAGCCAATGACGGCAAAATTACGTCTTTTTGAAGGGGGTACCCCTCTTTGGCCCTTTACCCAGCGGCACGAAATTTCGTCGCAAAAACTAGAGTCCTTGGGGCAACCCACAGTGAAGATTTTATGATCCTAGCTTGCACTGTTTTGATACAATACAGCAGTGTGACAGACGGATGGACAGACTGAAAGACGAACAGACGCTCAAGCCATAGCTAAGACGCGCGAAGCATTCTCCTGTCGCGCGTAAAAATAATTTAAGAAATAATTTGTTAGGGGTCAAATCCCATGACTTAGTTACCTATTTTTTTTTTAACTTTTTTCTTCAAGTCTACATAATGTATTTTATTTTTTTTTAAAATTGTAATTTTTAGTCGCAAGATGACAGTCATCGGTTTTTGCGGTTTGTCCGACTTCACAACTGTATCGCAGTTACCACTGTGTGAGATTTCGCTTCACGTCTCGGAGATTTGTGCGTTTTTTAGTGCTTCGCGCTCGATTGCAGTGCTTCTCGCAGTTTACTAGTTTACAAAAACATTATGATTATGATTGAGTGCGATGGTGTGCATAGGAATGGGTTGACATGAGGATGGTTTGGGATCCGTCAGATTTTAACAACCTCAACGTTCTACGCATTCCCGCCAACAAACTCTGGCTTCCCGACATCGTGCTTTACAACAAGTAAATAAACATCTCTTTTATCATTTGCTACAAACAAGCTGTTTTCAATTCCCTAGCTTTTAAATTGACTGAATTTTAAGCTAAAACGTGTCTGTATGTTTGAAAGAATCTTTACATCTTTGTAGGTTTGTGGTTATTAGGGATTTCTCAGGTGCCTGCTTGATAATATTGTGCTTGGCCATGTAACTAATGTTGACGTTATGTGAACAGTAGTTCAACAGTTTGCCAATTACTATTGACATTATTGTATATGTTTTTTTTTCTTTTATTTGCTGTACATTATGTATTTGTCAAATAAAATTTTTTATTAACTTTAAAATGCCAGAAAGGTGTAAGCCATTGGTCATTGTAACAGGGCCTGTTGCGCTAAACTCGCCATTTTCCTTAGCTATCGCCTATCCCAAAGTACTGTATCGCCAGTACTCATTATGCATATCCACTTGATGGCCAGGCAGAGCTGGCGTAGAGGCTTTGTTAAATATCCAAAAATGATCACTGCAGACTGTTCGTTAAGAGGATGAGAAGCAACAGAACGTTTATACTAATCCCCGATCATTCATCAGATGAAAATCAATCATTTTCCTAAGACTGATAACTGATTTGGCCTACAGGCTGCTGCTAAGTTGTTCCATAGCTTGGCAATAAATTACTTGTTGCCTCAAGTTAATGCGAATTACATAATCCACTGCTTTTGATTGGCAAAACTACTCGATAATATGGATGAGATTATGTGAAGTGTATTATATGCGATAAACAGTTGTGAATATTGTGTTATTTTTGTCGCTTTTTAGTGGTTGATTGACTGTCAGTGACTAAATGTTCATTCTGTTTTTGTAATCTTCCAATTAGTCATGTTTGTAGGCTTATTATAATAAATATCATCGCTTTGTCTGTTTCTTTATTTAACTTCGAATGAATGAATTACATCTATGTTTGACTGTACACTGTATCTAGCGCTGACGACTACACGGCTGGGTACATGGCCAGCAATGCGATGGTTTACTCTGATGGGCGAGTCTTTTGGTCACCTCCCGCCCGACTGCGCAGTTCATGTAAAGTCGACATCACTCTTTTTCCGTTCGATGACCAGATCTGCTGTCTCAAGTTCGGCTCATGGACCTACGACCAAGCGCAGGTCAGTATTGTTATTACGCCAGCGTGCTATAACGGGTATCGCCCGTCCGTTTATCTGTCTGTTCGTCTGTCTCATACGGGCTCATAACTCGAAAACAAAAAAGGCGTAGAAAATCGGCGTCAGTGTTTCCCGGAGCAGGAGTGGAAAAATCAAAGATCAGGATTAGGGTTAGGGAGCTCTAAGCGGACGGCCGCGTAGTATGTCGGCATTGGGCCGAAATATTTTATAGGTAATTTTAATATAGCGCATTTTGTTCATAAAGTACTAAAATTGAAATGCAACAATAATACAGTGAGATACGGGATAAAAAGGGTTACAACGATATAGAAACATTGTTCTGATAATGATAGTTGTGATCGACCATGAAACGCTTAAGGAATGGTGTGTGGATGGGTTTTGAGCTTATTCTAGTAAGCCCATTTGTTGTTATTTTGGTTGTTGTATTTTTATATTTGGTAAGGATTTGTGGTGATAAAGTTCTTATCTTTCCTGAAACGACTGGTTAGACAAAGCTCACTTAAGCACAATGAATTCGATTCTGTAGAGCGATCTAATAAAAACGGAGGTGCCAGTATCATAATGTATGGTCACGTGGCTCGAATGACGTCACTTCGGCGAATCCTTTGATGTAGTAAAGCAATAATAGACCTAATATTTACTGACCCACATCGCTAATAAAACGACGCGCTCTACAGTATCGCGTCAGTTTTACGATGTTACGCGCATCGCTGTTCGTTACGCTTCGCTTGACGCACCGTCTTACAGTTCTTTTGGTTTGCAGACAAAGAAGTCTTTTTCGCTTGCGTCCATTCTGATCAACGCATACTTTCTACTAACTAATTGCCATTGCAGATGTACTGGGCATTCACCTATATATGCTTGGCTCATATGCCATATACGTAGGCCTAGGCCTATAGCGAAAAAGACTACTAGTCTGCGAGTTTCTGTTAAACTGGATGTTAATTTACCATTTATCCCGCATTTTTGTATAACGCGTTGTGCAACAGCACTGTCTAGCCTTCCTTAAGGCTAAATACTGCCAAACTTTAACGTTTGACCTAAGAACTTAATATTGAGGTTGTCGAGGTATGTGTTCATTCAAAATCTCATCAAGCTCAAAATGTCCTTCGCCAGCAAGAGCGCAAGCAGTTCATGAACTGACGATTAAGAAAAACTTAGCGACGATGCTGAAAACAATCCTGTTGGCATTGGCATTTGGCAATAACAAACCGGCAGCAAATTGGCGTAAGTGAAGTTTGAACTGGGAGCCAGGTTTCGACGGGCTGCGCTGTCTGTTGTCCAGGTGGACGTCGTCGCAAGTCGTAACGTGGTCGATGTGTCAAATTACGTCAGCAACGGTGAGTGGTCGCTGCTATCAACCCGCGTCGAGCGTCATGCTGTCGTCTACCCCATCGGACCGGCCACCTACCCGGATGTCACCGTCTCGCTGCACATCAGTCGCCGCGTCTTCTACTACGTGTTCAACATCATTGTACCCTGCGTTTGGCTCAACCTTCTCAGTCTGTTGGCATTCTGCATGCCGCCGGAATCCGGCGAAAAGGCAAGACGATTTGTAATTTTTTCCTGAGTTTTATTACCAAGATCCCTTTAAATGTCAAGTAGCGTGTAGGTTTATCTCAAATGTTTTTGTATTTACCTGGTGCATTGACCTGTCTATTGTGGTGTGTTTGTGTGTGCGTGTGTTATTGATCTATTTCTGTATGATGCTCGTGCGATTGTCTGTGTAAAGGTGACGCTCGGTATAACGGTGCTTCTGTCCTACTCGGTGTTTATGCTGCTTGTCGCCGACAACATGCCGCCCACCTCCGAGTTCTTCCCACTGATCGGTCAGTCAGGCAGTTAACATCGGCGCAGCGGCATTGTCATCAGCCGATTCCTCGCCATTTCCTGCAGTCGCCTATACAAATTAGCGGCGTCGTACGGGGTTGAAAACAGGGGAGATTACGGGTGATCGAAATTTTGATTTTGTCTCTATTTTTTTTCAAAACGGGATTTTTTAAGTCTAAAATTCCCGGTATTTGGGCCACGATTTTCCGACAGGAAGATTATCTGACAATTTTCTGACAACCAAAAATTTAGGGGGAAAGCAGTTGCTTCCCACTGTCACGACGCCAGTGATACAAATAAACGAAGAGATAGTTTGGTGTGAACGTTTTCTAGGGCAAGAGTAACCGATGAGCTCAGATTCAAAACGTCAAAATTCAGACGTCAAACTCCCTATAAATTACGGTCGTCATGTCACGTAAATGTCTACTTCGTCATCTGACTCCATATTGTCATAGAACCATTAACTGCCTGAGACTGCCGCTAACGGTGACCAGTCGAAGAAAGCGTCAACTGTTGTGTCTGACATATTTAAAGAAGTAGACAAAGCGACAGAACTGAAATAAACTGAAATGCCAGTTTAGTTGCGCTGCACGGATTTGGACTGTACAACGCGAACGAACTGAACTAAACTGCGATCAGTTCAGTTCAGTTCGTTTCAGTCGCTTTGCGCACGCTTTGCTGTGCGTTGCAGGCGTCTACCTAAGCCTGCTGATGGCAGAGACGAGCATCTCCATCATACTGACAATCTGGGTACTGCGGCTGCACCACTCCCGTCCAGACGAGACCGAGATGTCTCCAGTAGTTCGTCGCGTAGTGCTGGGCTGGTTAGCGCGTCTTGTCGGCAGCACCGGCGACGAACCAAGTACTGGACGACCAGAGGCAGACAACGACAGAAACAAGCTTACTACTTCACATTCTACAGGTCCGGCTGGCAGCGATTTTAGACCTTCATGCCTTGCCTTGCTGTAGATGGCTGTATCGTGGTTTCGGATGAATCTCCGCAAACGCTTTTTATTTTAACCACATCTGCCTCGTTTTCACGATTGCGCTGAATTTGCACGTACTGTACTATCCACGACTGCAGACTCAAAACTTTACTTTTTCACAAATCCTTTTTTGGACTATATAGTTTTGCTTAGAGTCTAGTATTTATATGTCAGTATTGTATCTATAGGCTACGTTTGAACTCTGCGTGGTTCCCCCCCCCAAACTATAGCGCTAACTGCAGCAGTCCTAGTTTGTCGTGGTGTAGGCGGCGAGTTTCAGATGCGACGTCAGCCGGTGGTGCGTCTCGGTGTCGACCTACCTGACTACATTCCACTCCCCTCAAGTGACGTCCGACGACCGAGCTGCTGCGACGTGCTGTCCACTACACTTCGACATCACAACGTAGTCGACGATGCTCTGGACTCGTCGAGCCCCGAGGAAGTCGGCCGTGTCCGCGGAGGTGGCGGCGGCAGCGGGCGCCTGGCGATGAGCGCCGAGATACTGCGCCAGCTGCGGCTGATCGCGGCTTACTGCTGGGCTGTTACTGACACTAGGCTACAACTACCACACCAAAAACTAATACTACTAATACACCTACTACTATCTAGTAGTATCTACTAGTAGTAGTAGTAGTAGTAGTAGTAGTAGTAAAACTGGTAGAGCGAAGAACGGATCTTCGGGCTACTGACGCACACAACGAGGTTGCTGCTATACTCTGTAGTCGTCTTCCGTCTGTTATCACATCGTCTCCGTATACTACTACAACAACCACGACTAAAACAACTACGACTACAGCTGCGGGTGATCGTGGCCCGGATGGAGTCGAGCGGCCAGCAGACGGGGGTAACGGCAGAGTGGCGTCAGGCGGCTGTCATCATTGACCGATGTCTTTTCAGACTGTTCCTTGCTACGACCGTCCTCTGCTCAGTTATCGTTCTCGTTATCATTCCGCTCTATTCACGCCAGCCCTAAACCGATCGAGTATATACGAGGCCTGATTCTCCACAGTTTAGCAAGCATCGGAGTCGAGAAGTGTAGAAGAGGTTATAGTGAATTTAGAGAAGAGAGCTCTGCACCCTAACCTGCTTGCGACACATCATCATCATCATCATCGACAACCGTGGGCTCAATGCCCGTTGGTGTCTGACGCCATTCTTACTATCGCTGCCCACCGCTGCCTATCTAGGGCAGCGTGGCTTAACTCCTGCAGG
>Ga0056128_1003442_pt1 | contig 19405 bp, 7 predicted proteins | sample WorMetLIZISLAND2_FD_71113 | JGI IMG/M metagenome (GOLD analysis project Ga0056128, IMG submission 71113) | Marine gutless worms symbiont microbial communities from Max Planck institute for Marine Microbiology, Germany - Olavius geniculatus... ... | reverse complement strand
TAAAGAGAATTTTTTGGCACCATATCTGAAATTAATTGTAGTACATTATATTACACACCTGCAAAATCTGTTGCTTTTATCCACAGTTTGCACACTTTTTCAGCTAAGCAAGTGGACTAGCTGTCCAGATATCATTACAAAAGACCAATGGCCTCCAAATTCGTCGAATATAAACCCGATGGACTATCACGTATGGGATGCAATGTTGGAGGCTTACCGCAAGCTTAAAACAAAGCCGAAAACAAGCGCCGAACTCAAGGAAGCGCTTCAGGTTATCTGGGGCAACCCGCCACAGGGACCGATCGACAAGGTTGTAAAAGATTTCTCAAATAAGGGACTGGAGGCTGCTGTTGTAGCTTGGAGCTGGCGGTGAACACTTCGAACATTTGCAGTGACAAAGGAATTATTATTTGATTATTATTTAACTGCGTTGTTCAACGATGCTAATAAATTGGTGTTGTAACCGGAACATTTTTGAATGCCGAAAAATCGGTAGGCGGTCATGTTAAAAAGTCAGTTACTTCGTTGCTTTTTAACAGAACCAAATATTACTCGGCAGTTAGATGTAGAAGGTTTTAGTAAATGCATCTGTTAAATTTTAAGTTAAAATTTCAAACGGTTGCTGAGAAAACAGCGAAAAACTTTAAGGGTTTGTTTTTTTGCCGCACCTGTAGACTTTGCTTAAGCAAAAGAAATTTAAGACAAAATACTTGCCTTTCTTTTTAAATTTTAAAGGCAATTTTAACACGTTAATGTGCATTTTACAGTAGCTATTTTGCTGCATTGAGCGTCCATGTTTATTAAATTAAAAACAACGTCTGTTAAACTGTGTAATGAAAACTGCATGACATATTGAAATAAATGCTATTAGTTTTACTTACCACGAAGGCAACATGTGGGCGAAGTCGGCAGTCGTATAATTGTTGGAAATTTTTTATCTTTTTCTCGCTGCGGCTGCGATGCCGCTGCCGCAGGCCTAATTACTTTCTGCATATTATGGGCTTTTCACTTCAAGACCCGCCATTCACGAACATACCCAAGCTAATTCAATACGTGCACTTGTACTACTACTTTTCTGTGCACTGTAGGCTACTCCATCAGCGTAATTGACTTGAAAGATTAGGAAGCAAGCTAATGCTGCTGCAAAAGATTATACTAAAAATTGCGCGACAAAATCATGACGACATGAGAAAAATTTGCCTTAAATTTTTACAAATAAGTAAGTGGGCCGTGACGTATTGTCATTTTCCGAACATTTGTCCATATATTTGGCATGTCGTATGTGTAGCTAAAGCCGAATCTTAGAATTTCACCAAAAACAAAGGTTTATTACTTTATTTTATTTTACGTTTTTCCGTATCAGGGTATTCGTAAACAGACGTGATGTTGAGCACTGAACTATTATGTCTCGGAGTCTCTTTGTTGTAGGATCGTATATACGGTGCATGCATTAGCAAAATTTGACCAAACAGTGGCGGATCTAGCATTCAGCCAAAAAGAGGGGGAGCGAAATATTCCCCTCGCCCCTCCCCCTCTTTTCCTCTCTTTTTCCCCTCTTCTTTCCCTTTCATTTGTTCCTTTCCCCTTTTTCTTTCTTCCTCCCCTTTCCCTTAGAAGTAGGCCTCCTTGAATCCAGCCAGGGGGCCTGGGGAGCGCTGTGAGCTTCCTCAGCGGTGTCTGGGGCGGAGCCGCAGCCGAAATCGAATTTGGTGCATTTTAGCTTTAAAAGGTAACATCTGGTGGTGGCAATAATTTTAACCATTTTCCTGATACACGAACTTATTAATTAGCAGTTCGGGAGAGCATATAAAGTGTTTACTCATGCATAAAGCTCAATGAGGGGGGAGGGGGCGGCCGCACGTCCGCCTCTCCCCCTTGGATCCGCCACTGTGACCAAATAAGGAACCGTGCATTCGAAACATGAGCTAACTTTAACTTGAATCTTGATCTCCTTAAAAATTCTAGTATGCGGCACCGATGAACTATAGTCAAGGAAACGAGAAGAGAGTGGATCTGTTAGTAACTTGATGTTTTGCTCAATATTTAGTCTAAATTGAGCGAATCTTTTCGATCATACGCATCGCGGTCATCATCATCATCATCATTAGCCGAATCAGCAGCAGCTGCAGCAGCATGAAGGGTCAATTTTCTACTCACTGCAGTCTGCACTGTGCTGTTGTAGAGGCGCTTACCGTCTTACTGTGCTTGCTCATTGTCATACCGGTTACCATGGCAGGTGTAGGTAAGTCAGTTACTCTGGCCTAGTTAAAATCTGCAAGTGATGCACGACTTGTCGCGATCTATGTACGATTTATTTCATTTTTTGCCATTTTGTGCTTTAAATGTCTAAAAACGAAAACACTTTCAGTTGCGTCAAACCGCGGACAAGCATACTAATTAAAATGATGACATTTTTTTCTTTTTAAAAAAGCTTATGTCTTTACAGAAAGTCGCGTATGGTCAGTATTTTATAATTTGCAGCTTTCGTAATACGCGGTTTTAGTTTTTTCCTCGGTGTTTTAGAGGTGATTACTATTTAACTTTTTATTCTTTGTTAATGTAGGGCGATTTTTAGTGTTTGCGGACATTATTTTTTTGTTTTTTTTTTCATTATTTTAATTATTAACGTGTGGCTGATGCGAATAAAGGTTATAGTCAATTGACGTGTAGGTGTGAAGCACCTGGAGAACTGTCCGATCCAGCCCAAGATACCAATCTACATGTTGGTCGGTGGATGCTTCGGGCTGCTGAAGGTGCTGTCGTTGCTATGGCGACAGGTCAGGCTGAGACGCTATCGCGACACGGGTGACGTAGATGCTGACGTCGACGCTGTTTACAACGACGACGACGACGACGATGACGAAGGCGGAGGCGCGATAATGTCCAAATCGTCAAGGTACACATATCCCGACACACACCTGGCCTCAACGCCCACGATATTTGGCACGAAGATGTATCGGTAAAAAAGCAGCCACTGCAGTAGCAGTAACTGTCTGCCATTCGTAGTATGAGTTACACCTCGTTTGCACGATCGAGCAAACATCGAGGAAACATCAAGTAGGCCTGATGGAATTCCGCCCCCTGGCTCAAATGTAGGCCTAGGCTTAGCCCACAGCTGATCACGTGTTACATAGGCCTTACAATTAGCACCCGCCCGCCCTTCTAATTAGCATGCTAATTAACATAACTCGTCGAGCTAGCCGGTTGAATGCTAGCAAACATCGAGCAGACGTCGAGCAAACGTCGAGCAATTAGCACGCATATTTTGAATACATTTGCTTGACGTTTGCTCGATGCTTGCTCGATCGTGTAAACGGGATATTGCGCTAATTCCGTCGGACGTATGCGCAAAACATCGTCATGTTTATCGCGTAGCAGCGCCTGGAAATTTCCAGACGCCTAACCTTTATCGTCAATTACATCGACGAAATTTTAAGAACAGGGCACAAAAAATATATAATTCTTGCTCGCCATATACGATCACTAGATCCTGGACTAGCCACAACAGCTGTAATAAAGAAAACACGTGACGCTTACGCTTAAAAACAGTTTCTAAATTAATAATTAATGTTAATAAATTATATGCTGCAGATATTATGACCTTTTTAAAGGGCTTGAATTATTTATCGTGAAAAATCTTGTTATATAATTTTTAATTTACTTTTTTACACAGGCATTCAGTGTCACAATAACTGTATGTATGCAGTATACTGCTGGTGCGGAATAATGTTATACTGGCATGTAAGCCTATACCGTTATATGTTGTAAACTTACAAAATTGTAATGGCCTTCAAAGCTTTTGCTTAAAGTTGTCGAAGATGTTTCCAAACGTTAATGGATACCGCTCATTCAACGTGGATGTCTGTCTGAGCATCTAAACCGTTATTAACGTAGGCTATTAGTTACATTGGCTACAGTTTATTTTTGACATAGGCCTAATAGCTTACACGAAAGCGAATGGCATTTTTAAAATGACAGTGACAACGTTCAATGAATCATCGGAATTGTCATAACTGTGGCTGTTCCAGTAAACGCACTGCATTAGCCTATTTAGAAATGTGCATTAGGAATGAAGAAGATGGCGAAGCTGGCGTAGGCCTAGCCTAACTTTCGTTGCGTTGACAACGTTTGTCGCTTAGCAGCGAACAGACATTGCATTGGCGCCATCTCTCGAATGCCCTGGATTTACCGTTCAGCTGGCGAGGACGAGCATGCGCCTGGGCGTGGGTGACGGGGGCACCTGTTCACCGGTTATTAGTTCATTGGCCTTCAAACAAGGACGTAGCTCGACGCTATAGAATACGTGGTTTATGCTATCAGAATCATATTTACGACGGAAATGACAGTATCTTAATTACTATACACACAATCCGTTTACTGTAAACTTATTACGTAAACCTAATAGTAGGCCTGTTATCCGGCAACATAATAAGGCATCAGGCTATGCCTACTCTACCAATTCACGGTATATACGATCTTTATTTTACTGATTCTTTCTGAGATCATTTACTTACTTACTTACTTACTTATATTTTATCAGCAGTGGTGTACAGTAACAAAATACTTTTCATTTATACTTCGTTGCTGTATTCAATTAAATGCTTGCGGTATTTTTTCTCAAGCATAACTGTCAACTTTTTTACTTAAAAAACTTTTTAAATATTAAAAATTTTCGGTTTTTCTCTGTTAATTCACCCCCATTCTAATTAACCTCTAAAGTTAGGGCTAGGAGTACGGTTAAGGTTAGGATCAGGATTAGAGTTAGGATTAGGGTTAGCGTCAGCGTAACAGAAGTAATTCGGTACGGGTGAATTAAGATATAAGAGCCAAAATTTCACTGAAATTTTTCGTGCGTGTAGGTTCTCGGAGCTTCTGCTGAGCGGGTTTCTGCTGGCGTGGTTCGTGTGCGGCAACTGTTGGGTGTTCGGTGTATGGCTGCCGAGTTTCAAGCAGCAGCTTCATGCTCCGAGTGACTGGTGCGATCGTACAGTCTACGTGCTGGCAGCCGTACACATCATCGTCTGTCATGTCGTCATCCTTGTCGTCATCATCATAGCCGTTGCCGCCGCACTCAGCCGCTGTATCTCTTCATCTTCTGATGCCTAGCTCACTCCACACGACTACTTGTATACGTTTCATCACGGTCTACAGCATATAGTTGTAATAATAAACGTTGGGAAAAAATTGTGAAAACGTGCGTTAAGAAACTCGTTTTTAATGAAACTGTTCAAACGGTTGCAAACGTCAATAAAAAACGATACGTTTTTTATTTGGTTTGACGTATTAATATTAGTTTAATTGTAGTAACAAGTATCCTGTTATGGTGCTGTTTTGTGCATTTTGCTTTTTGTATTTGCTGTGAACAGTGTACTTAGTGTGTTCAGTGCATTGCATCGAAATACGTTGTGAATTTTTCTGCACTGTCGTTTGCTTGCACAATATGCTCGAGTTTTGTAATAACTATTTTTAACTGTCGTTTTTTTTACATTGATTTTTTAGCGTTTTACGCAAAAGCGTTGAGAAAATAAAAATAACCGTTACAAGTGTATTATTCGTATAAAAATTATGAACAATAACGTTTTTAAACGTTAATTGCAACTATGGTTTAAAGCGTATTATGCGAGTGTTACAAGATATAATACACTTTAGACTGTGTTGAAACGTATTTATTTCATGGCTGTGATCGACGTGTGTTCTGCGTGACACGTGCGTGTGATATACAGATCCCAGATGCGTTTCAACTATCGATTGTAGGTGTGAGATTATGAGCGTTTATAATACCATAGACATTACATTGAGAGATAAAAGAAGCTAATAGCGCTGGCGGAATAATGCTGTCGTTGGTTTCTATACGACAAGCTCATTTTTTCAAAGAATATAGGTTAGTATGTCATAAAGTAGAGTGTAACAATTAATTTGAAACATGGTGGAATTTTTAGCAATCGCTCTATTGCGAATGTATTGGCGAATGAACCAGTGAAAGAGGTGTAGTGAAGATATGGTGACCTTTTTGCTGACAGTAGGCCTATAGGAGTTTTGACTAAACTCCGAATAACCTCGTTGTTGTACCAATATGGCCTTTTATTTTTGACATATTTTCGTAGGTTACCTCACTGGCGAATGCCGCTATTTTGGTTTGAGTGACATCAGTTTATCTAATAAAATCACTTGACCGCAGTTCGCTTCTGTGTTTACCCGGTATATCATAATACTAGCAATCGACAGCCTCTAAATCATGCAGCAGTAACTATGTGAAAACAAAGTTTCTGAAATTTTAAGGAGAAAAACACAAAACTAGGCCTATAGCCTGACTCCTCGCTAGTTTTTACTCCTGTAGGCCTAGTAAAAAATGTTTTTTTTCTGTTTTTATTGCTAAACGAAAAATAGATTATATTTCAAGTTATCTGTTCACGGTTCATTAAAACATACCGCTTATGGATTATCACTATTTAATATTATTTGATGGCAATGCTCTTTCCGGCACTGAATTGTAGGGCTTTTGTGTACTGTTTTTGTACGAGACTGTCTGCCGACATTTAGCATTACATCATTGTGGTGTCCATAGCGACATGGTGACGTAGGCTAATAAGTCTGTAGGCCGTCATTTTGCAATAGCGATTGTTTAACGAGACCTAGCGTTACAGAAAAGGACGTTAGCGTTGCTTTTCGTCATTCAGTCCGATCATTGGCAGCAAAAAGATTAAAGCGGGAAAGCAAAGATCGGAATGACGAACGTGAAGACGAAGAAGAATCATACTCCTATGAACTTGGGTCATCGCGACTTCAACAACAAATTCTTATGGGAGGGCCACTACAAAGCGCCGCTTCCTACGCCCTTACCAGATCCTGTCTATCCGGAAAGACCGAAAAGTAAGTAATAACTAGTACTTTATCTCAGCTTGTGTCGTGTCTGGATGACTGAGACGACAAAGACATCAGTGAATCGATACATGAGCAGACTACATGTTGACAATAGTTATTTCAATTTTATTATGAAACTGAATATTGCACGCCTAACTTGAAAAAATAATGAAAGTGTGTTGTCGCCTGCGTTAGTAATATTTATGTGCACCGCAGAAAATTTTTCAAGAAAAACAACATCCAGTGAAAACCAGCAGACCTTCACGTTCGAAGTGGGCAAAACAAAAGCATTTAAAATGACCGTCAAAGGCAGTTAGTTATGCATGTTAAAGGCCTAATACTTCTCTGTGAACTTAACAAATAAACAATATGCAAAGTTATTTTAAAATCACAACAATAAAACGTTTCGTTTAAAACTTACATAAAAGCGAACTGTATATGCAAAGTAGGAAAAACAGTTTTGGGGGTTCTTCGATAAAAAAAAAACATATAGGTGATCAAAACGAAGCTATTGACCGATTTGTACATTTTGCAGACACACTTATCATAAAATTTGCAATATATGCCTAAGGCTAAATAAATATATAGGCCTATTTCACCACATTTTAATCTGAAACGCTATGCTGTGCAAGCAAAAGTTTTTCAGATCGGCCAACTTTGATCAAGTCATTAAGTTACGTGGGCACTTGTCCTAATAGGCCGCATTAGGGTCTTGCCTGTGTGTCTGTCCGTCTGTCCGTCTGTTTGTTTGCCAGTCCTTTTTTGTACGGGCTCTTATCTAAAAGTCGTACAGACTGCAGAAACCAAACAATGGTTTAAAAGTATCCTATGGTACTACGCCGACACAAGTTTCTAGTTTTTAATGGAGCATTTGGCATAAATTCATACTAGTTCTTTGCGACAGCTATCAGCTAAGAACGTACAGGGGCCTAACCTTTTAGTTAGCTGGCATGTATGTAGTGTACCAGCCTGTCTGGCTGCGGTTGAGGGGAGGCGAGTGGCACTTTGAGATTCCATATGGCAGGTGACGCTGCGTAGCTCTGTAACAGGGTTTCCTATAAGAGTTATACACCGCCTTTATATTTTACCTGTACGTGCGTTGAACAGCGTTCACGCAGCCTCCGTACAGTCTGGACAGCATGCAGCGTCGAAGCTTCCAGTGGCCTACTTTCAGCGACGGATTGCTGGACGATGTGCTCAAAAGCAGATACCACTACTCGCCACACACCCAGCCAGCAGTCGGCATCAGTGAGTCGAGTACTTGATTATTCGTTACTCATCGGCTGTTGTTGGGATAATGCTTTCAAACCCTCCGAAGCGCCGAAAAGGGGGGTGAGCCCCACGCATTGGCCCCACGCATCTCCGTGCGAAAGCATTTTCAAGCCCGCATAGAAAGTAAACGCGAAAAAGAAGAAAGACGAGGGACAAGGGGGTTTGCCCTCATACAAGATTTGTTGGCAATATCTCAGCTAAGAAGAAGCAACAGCCTTAACAAGCTAAACTAAAACAGACTTCGCGCTTTGTCATTTGGGTCAGCTATTTTTTCTTTAGAAAATAAATATTACTCGATATCAGTTATATATTTTGATTACCGTGTTTACTTGTTTAAAATAATTTCGGGTTATTGTGCGGTTGTCCTATTTAGCCGCAATAATCGTCTTGCCCGTCCGTCATTTTTCCGTCGATCCGTCCTCGATCAGTCCTCGATATAATAGGGTGTTTACATGATCGACCAAACATCGAGCAAACATCGAGCTGGCTCAAGCAGGCCTATTGGAAACCCGCCCCTGGCTCAAATGTAGGCCTAGGCTTAGGCTCAGCCGACATCTGATCACGTGTTACAATTACAACCCGCCCGCCCTCCTAATTAGCATGCTAATTACCATAGAACGTCGAGCTAGCTTGTTTACTCGATTGTGTAAACACCCTATAATAGGCGTAGAAAAAAAATAAAGTTGGTGTGAATGTTTCTCACACCAAAAGTAAACAGTGTGCCAATATTTTCAGTTTTAAAGGTCAAAGTTCAGGCGGACGGCTGCACGGCATGTCAGCAGTGGGTAGAAATATTTTTTCTAATTATAGCGGTATTTGAAATATATTTTTCGAGACTTTTGATCAGTGTATTTGGCATTTGGCCACTCGTAAAAAAACCACAGCCAAAGGGTTTTCAACGCAGCTGCCCGAGTCGTGTCAAACTGCGGCAAGTACGATCGAGGACTAAACCCATTTCCGGCGCCGTGTTTTACACTGGCTGGATGTCACTGACCGGATTAGTTTCCGGCTGTGCATTTAGGTGTACAAGTGTCAACACAGCATCGCTCCTGGATACCTGATCGATCTCTGCCAGCCAGTCGCCAGCATTGACAGCCACGGGCATCTGCGATCTGCAAGCCGTGATCAGCTGCAGGTTCCACGGACCAAGATGACAATCTACGGAAGCCGTGCTTTTGGACATGCCGGTCCGTCTACTTGGAACGCTTTGCCGAAAACTTTCAAAAGCAGTTTACACTGTTTATCTACTTTCAGACGTCATTTAAAATAATTTTACTTATTGTTCTACTAGCCCATCGATCGCGTTCGAGGTTGTTACAGTTAACGCGCTATGTAACTTATGTACTTAGGCCATAATGCTGTGTTGTGATGTATGCAGCTCCGACGCTGAATCCGCCAATCTATCCTCCGGTGCCGTATCACCGCGCCAAGTAGTTTCAGCAGCTGTACAGAGCTGATGTTAGCATCATAACTACATCGTCCGTGATGAACCCAATTGAATTAAACCGTTAGACAACGCGTGACTCGGCAGAAAACGTTTCTATTCATGTCATATTATAAAGGCGTGTTCAAAGCGACACAACCGAACTAAACTGAACTACCAATCCGATCTCTGTTGGCTGCGCACTAAATTTTTTCCACATATTGAGAGTTTAGTTCAGATCTGTTCTGTTGCTGTATACAAGCTTTAACTTATGCACTGTGTTCGTAATTTTAAAACAGTAGCCTCTTCCATCCGCTTACCGGTATTGCTATATTTTTGGGGCAGTGCATGTGTGGGCTATATGCATTATACACCTGTTAAACTTTATTAATTTTCTCAAGTCCGTATAAAACAATATATTTGTAAAAATGGGAAATAATTCAAATAAACTATATATGCTAATAAGCAAAAACATTCATAGCTTTAATACCGTACTGAGCACATGCGCGGCTTTTGTAGTGTCTAGGCAATCCGGTTTGTGTTGAATGCAAACTTTTCTGATTATTATTGAACATCGAATACAAAAACGATCGTTCTAGACATTTCAGTAGATATCGATTCTCTTTTGTCACTGAACTACGTACGTTTGCAACTTACACGCACTGACTGCCCACTGCAATACATAGCAGCCTTATGCCTGTAGTGGGACACGGGCCGCGGCAAATTAGATGATAAGGCATGGACGTTTCGGCAGTAGTCCGCGTAAAGCCCCAAATCTCTCATTTATGAGCGCCAAGGCAGAGGTCGAAACTGTTTTGCATTCTCATTAGGCCTATACCTACACGTACGCTCAAATTGCTATTTTAGGGGGGAAAAATTAAAAATTCGATGGCATTATATTGCACTAAATTTAAAAACAAAAAACAGCGAGATGCCGTCAAGAAAAGACGGAGTAAGGATATTGTATATTAATAACAGTTAAATGTGATTTTTTGGTTCGTGTGCTTATCATGTATGTTTAATTTTTATACTGTAACTACGTATAAAAAAGATTTAATAAAGTTAAAGAGGTGATATCGTTAAATATGAAACAGCATGCAACGTGCAAATTAAGTTCGGCTTAGAGCTTAAAGCAACAAAATTCAAAGAAATTAATTTTTGCAGATAAACGCCTACAGGTGTAAAATTTTGTGATTTTTTCACATAACATCAACAATGCCTGAGCACTTTTGGAGACAAAAGAGCAAAACAACGATTACCGTTACTACACCTTTCTAAACAATATTGCAGACTGATGCCCGACACGATTTGTGCTTTCCAACAATTTTAAAATAACGCGGACATTTATTTTAATTATATCTATCAAACGGCTTTTTAATATCATATCTGCTAAGATTGATGCTTTAAGTTTATAGGGAACCGGTTAGCTCTTCGACTGGTCCCGTTATCGCTGGCGCTCACGAATTCATAAAACATAAATCGTTAGCACTACAGAAAGTCAAAAACAATACACCGAACTCTTGTCTGTTTTCGGCTGATATTGACCGATTTTTAAAATACTTTCACAGTCAAATTTGCACGAAATTTGCAATAAAAATAAGCAGTAAAAATCCAATCGCACCTCATAGATGTTGCTACGTTACCTTGTGAGATATTAATCGTGAAAAATTGCTCCGACTGAAGCGCAACAACGGCAAACCAAGTGCAAGAGCACCGAAGGAAATGTGGCCCGTAATTAATTAATTAATTAATTAATTAATGACAAAGCCAGGAAGACCAGTAATTCGTTGTTCAACGCGTCAATATAGCAAAAGGTGCGCAATTTGATTTCACAGTCAGAGATGTCGCTTTTCTTTACACTACGATCTTCGTTTGAAATGTCTAGAGAGAACAAACTGACATAAACAAATTGCCATGCAAAACATAAGCTTATCAGCTTACAACTATTACTAATTGCTGTTGTTTTTACTTGTTTCAGTGACAGAAACCAAAAAAGCTATTCACATTAGCTGTGCTAAAAAATTAGCAAATGTACATTTTTGCTCTGACCACAAAACTATATAAATGCCTTTTCAATTGCAAACGGCGTTCAGTCAGTCGCTAATGGTGACAGATGGCATGTTTAAATTGGACTATATCGGTGTACTATTCATCGATCCGGCAGTAAAAATCGATGAAACATGCCTAACTAGTTTTTTCGCCATAGTTGCTGTGTGCTATACATCGCGTCTCTGGCAGTTTATATTTCAGCTACAAAGTGGTTTAGGGTACAAGAGACGCAAATGCTTATTTCACAAGGTAGTGTAGCGACATAATAACGACGTGACCATATTTTTTAGCAAACGCAGCACGCTTTATTGCAAATTTCCCGCTAGGTGAGAGCTAACAGCAAAATTTTAAAAATCGGACCGGTCAACATATGGCAGCATAATACTGGATTTGTTACGTTTTACTGATGATATTCAAGTTAGGTTTCCAGTTAGGTTAACTGCGTCAAAACACTGTTAAAACGTCATCACAGACAGGATCGCACCACATCAATGTTCGCAGCGAGGTCTGCCTAAAAACAAAATCCACGAAATCCATGAAATTTAGCTTTTTACTACGTTGATCTGTCTATTTGGCGCGTATTTCGCTATTTACAATTGCGGATTTTGTTTTTTTGTTGAAAATGTCATTTTTTAACATTTGGTTCTTACTTATCAGAAGTGGATTTTGCTTTTTACAATTTCGCATTTAGCCAGTTAGCTGTAGATTTTGCTTTTTAGCCTGAATAGATTGACGTCGATTTCGTGGCTTTGCTGGTTTTCGCTATTTGGGTAATAGATTACGTGAATTTTTCTATTAGTCAGTGGATTTCGGTTTTTATGCAGACCGCTGGCAGCGTCAGACAGTACTGGTGATTTCGCCGGCGGTGGGGCGGGGTTCCTGGTCCCTGCTGTCGTGGCCGCTGGATGCTGACGCTGGTGCCGGTGGTTTCCAGGCGGACCAGTCTGAGCGTCGAGGAGGTGGTGGTGGCGGCAGGTAAGCGGCGGCACTGGCGCCAGCCATTCGTCGAGCGACGGTTGAGACGGCACGGTCACGTTCCACGTGCGGCAACCCGCGACAACATGAACTAGCGCCACCCACCGCATCGATCGTCTCAGACCTCCGTGACGTCACCTCGTCGTGACGTCACCTCGTTGTCAGCGCCGGCGTCTGAGTGCGTGGAAGGACTCGGAGTTCGCACAGCGCCGGATGACTTGCAAGATGCGGGACAAGGCAACGTCATTGTGGGAGACGTCACCTTTAAACGACCTGCACGCATCACCAGCATATGCATCGCATTGCAACAGGTGCTCGCTTCCCGCATTGACCAGAAAACGTAGTCCACAGAAAAAAAAACAAGAAAACGACTAAAACTGTCCTACATACAGTACGTACATAAAGTACACAATATTATGACGTTTGAACAGATATATTTTACTTAAAGTAACTCACGTTAAGAAAGCTAAATGCAGCTTATCAAAGTCATATTTTGTTTAATTTTGATTAATAGTCCTTATTTAACTACATTACCTAATGTGGTTTGATCATGATTAAGATTGAAATATTGAAAAATGAACAACTACACACTTCACAAGCTAATAGTGGTCCATGTCACTAAAAGCATGACAGCGAGAAGATGACGATATTGGACTATAAAGTTTTATCAAGACTGCTAACAATGTATGTAGTTACTGGAAAATTTTGAGTGTTTGTAAGCCGAAAGCTATAAGTTAAGACAATAGCTAAAAAAAAGAAAGGTTTGAGTTTGGTATAAAAACAACAAAAAAGAAAGAAATTACACAGTAAAAAAGAGATGCTTAAACCTGTTAGGTTTTTGACACAACACCACCCATATCACTCATTTTACGCAAAATCCATTGGCCGCATTCTAAAAACAGCCAGTAGCAAAATCTTAGATTTTAACTCGCCAAAATTAGAGCTCAGCGGAGCTAAGGAACCCAATCATATGGCGACAATGCATCAGCGTGACGTACAAACAAACGGACAGACAACTTAATAGTAGCATACTGCAATACCCGCATCGCTCTATAGGCGTCAGGCGCGAAAAAAACTGCATTTATAAAGCTGTACGTCATCACTGGGGCGCGGTACAAATCCTCTACAGCCATGCGCCATTAGCAGGCGGGCGACTGACACTTCTGATGATTAATAGCTCCCGCCGCCGCGATCCAGTCTAACGGCTTTTAAGCGCTCGTCGAGGTCAACCTGCAGAGAGAGAGAGAGAGCTTAGGTAGACTTACCGCGGCCGACGGTGGACGGTCGGTAGTCATTGCCGGCGATGACGCCACGAAACCGGTCACGTGCGGGCGGCGGCGCCGGTACATGCAGCAGCATCCGTGCAGAGCCGTTGGACATGACCGCTCCACGCTGAGCCTGCTGCTGCTGCTGCTGCTGCTGCCACGGTCCTCCGCCGTTCAGCCGCGATGTCTCGTTCAACGCTTCCACACCTCGCAACATCTGTATCCCACCCACCAGTTTGATCACAAACCACCTCCGACGATAGGAACATTTAGACACAGCCAATAAGTCCAGATCGTAAAATGCGCTTAACGTTCCGTCTGTTTGCACAGTCTTTAGTCTTTTTAGATCCGGCCGTCAGATACGCAGCTAACGACAATGTCGGTTCTATTTGATATTATCGGTAACTTTGTAGCCAGAAAAGTGTCTGCTATTAAACAGTAAAATAACGTGTTCATTTTTGTTATTAATACTCAACAAACAGCTCTTCAATATCACATCTACTATTATTTTGATACTACCAGGAAACTGGTTTAACTCTTGTCGCTGGCGGTCACGAATTGATAGGACACAGGCTTAAATTGTTAGCATAAGTAGTCAAAACAGATCACCGAACTTTTGTTTATCTTCGGCAGATATTGATCCATTTTAAAAATTCTATGCACTATGCTTTTAGATGGGTATATTTAACAGTTTACTTTTAAACTCATTTTTTGTAAACCCACAGTAGATAACTAGGTTTTAGTATAGTCCAGAGGTCGTTATGAAAGAGTGATGGTAATTAAAACAACAGTAGGCCTAACTGTTGGTCTCCTCACACAATGCGAAAGACGCAGCAGTTGTTGACCGGCATCCCTGTGACGTGCGGCACACGGGGCCAGCAAAGCTCACAAGTAGTGAAAACTTTTGATCACCAAGTTTTTTATCTTGCATCGCTGTTTCAGAAAACATTCGTATTGGCTTTTAATGACTATCATCCAACTATACACTATTCGCATAGCCTACAATATGCATGTGCTTGCTGTGCTATTGAAAAACTAAGCTTCATTAGCTCGTCAGACGTTATCAATGAACTTTAGCGAGCGTGCGGGTGTTTTCGATCGAATAAGTTGTTTTTGAGACACTTTTCCTGAAGACCGAAACACGCTCTCACGTTTGCTGTTACTCAAGTCAGCTGTGCTAAATTTATGCGTCTACTAAACTAAAATTATTTATTTCGACTATACTTCTGATTACAAAGCGTCTTTTTAAATCTTCACGTACCGGTACACGCACACACACACGGAGTTTGATTCTAGTGTGTTTAAAAAATTTTTTCAGATAATCTTCATTCACGTCGCCTGCGTCGGTGCTGAGCTCAGGTATGATACGATGACACGGAGAATAATTGCCATGCAGGTAAGTACAGTGATGACTATTACATATGACTATGCCTTTCATCGCACATCCGTGCTGAGAATCTGATCGGATCTGACAGCACGAGTCACGCGATAGCGCCAGTCATTAGTGAGCGACGCCCTGCTGATGATGCACTCAATGCATACACAGACTCGTCGTTTAGATCTCGTCCTGCTTGCGTTCGGAGGCACCACAGTTGCTGACGAAGAGTCAGTGCGAGCGATGGCGATCATCGCACACTAGAAAATCTACGGATCACCGTGCCGCGAATTTTTTTTGTCTCCGTGCCACACACATAGAAACTTCTTCGACATGTAAGGCCTAGGCCTAATTGTGAGGAAAATGCCATTTTAGCTCAAAATGCATTAAAAATTTAAGAGCCGGGCTTCTGGGTAAATTGACAGCATTGTCCAAGCTCTCTACATTGTTATAGATTCAAGATGTAAGCCCTCTGGAAAAGCGTTCCATTAATGCATTTTAACAGATACGCAATAAATACAATCAGGTACGTATAAAACCTGGGACAGGTAAGCCTAAATGTTCCAGAATCGCATTTTTAGCCAACCGTACTTGAGTAAGGGTCGAACTATTGGCAAGGTTGTCGTCCATCAATCCGTCCGTCTATCTGTCTGTCCGGGGTCGGCATTGGTACCATCGGATAAAGCGCTGGCACCTTCCTATAGGCTGTCATTAGTAACCATGTCTCCATCTGCAGTGGTTAGGCCGCAATTTTCAATGAAAAGTTTTAAGTTACAAGTGGCCATAACTTGGAAAAGGTGAGAGATAAAGCCAAGGTTGCTATTAATTACTAATAGGAAATAGCATACATCCTTTCAGATAAAATGAAAATCATCGACCTTGGATGATCTTCAAAGTTACTGACAACTGGTACAGTCGGTTATCCTAGCGATAGCTAGGCTTTTTGTTTACGTACGCACGGTGAAGATCAGGCTAAAACGCAACACAGACCTTATCCGCATCCAGTGCCTTCTGGAAATCAATACAGCGCAATGATACGAAGCAGTGGCACAGTATTTTGAATGAAGTTTTAGGTGAGCCAGTGTATTAAAATGTGCATTATATACCAGCGTCACAGTGAATCACAAATTCTTAAAATTTTACGAACTTTGAGAATTTTTTTACAATTCACGCATTTTCACAAATTTTTAACTTTCCTCTTACATTATATAGGAGTGTGCAAAGAACGAATTTAAACTAACTTTAAAAAGTTAATTAAATTTGTGAATTTTTACGAATTCTTACATGGTAAGTCACGAAATCTCAATCTATGCAGTGACTGGTGAGCTGTCGTGGCCGCGTGTGGTCGGCTGAGCTCAGCATGACGTGTGTCTAGCGTCAACGTCACTCCCAGGACGAGCGCGGCTGCAGCGCATATCATCTGTCACGGACCAAAGTGACCTGCCCATCACTGCTCGAAATCGAAATTTCGACCTGTGACATGTGTCGAAGCGCCAATATCTGTTCTGTCTGACGACCGACACCGACCATATTACTCGCTACATGTACAGACTTTGACTGAGACGGACAGTTGTTGAGATCAATTACGAAAGACCACTTCCTGCCGTAGCGTTCAGTAAACGCAGTGTTCGTCTTTGCGCTTTTGTAATGATTTCTTTATGTTAGAAATTGTTGTTGCTATTATTGTCGACATTTGCACGTTTTGACCTTCGCAGTGCTCTTGGAGAGAAAAGCCCCCTCAGCTCAACTTTTGCGTCACATTTGAGAACTTGGATGGAACGGTGAAGCCGTTTTGTGACTAATTCAGAATATGAACGAGGCAAGAGATGCAACTGACAGATCGTCGATCAGTGTAACAGAAGTAGTTGTGCGTGTCGTCAAACACACACGAAAAATGTTATTTTAGCTCAAAATGTACGATAAAATATTTGGGTTTCTCCTGGGTAAAGAAAACTGAGTATAGTTTTGAACTGGGTAGTTTGAAACTGGCGACAATTTGCACTTACGCTGACACATCTTAATTGCCTATGCGACGTAGTGAATACATCGGGAGTCTTACTGTCTTATTACTGGGTGCACTTAAGAAATGTTAGAGTGACTTTGCCTCGTTGACTAAATATGTTTCCCTTGTGTATGACGGGCTATAAGAAGTAACTTAATTATAGTCCCGAGAGTGGCTATATGCGCGATAAAACATCATAAGCTCCATCTCATACATATGGCATAATCGAATCGTCCGAAAAGTAGACGACTTGACCAACTCCGCAGAGACAACTGCAATATGCCATCACGCCACGTAATGATCTGGGAAAACCATACGCGGTCATTCGTGAATCTGAAGTGACGCAACGGTCTATGCTGACAATTCATTGACGACGACGAAATATTAATACAAGCATACGAAACCGATAACAAGTGCGACATAGATTTGCATTTTTTACCCTGATGTATCATTATAAATCAGAGAACTTTTAGGATAACTCTGTTTATGACGACCTGAGAAGGATTGTCGGAGAATCTACTGCTGAGCAGCTGATGCTACAGCTCAGCTGTTGGTAGGCCTAACAGGAAGGATACGAAAGACAGCGGACTCAGTCCAGGTCTTAAGTCCAATGATGGACGACACACGTCAGCTCTACGGCGACTTGTGTCCGTCAGAAACGTTTGCCTGATGATGCCACTGAGACACCGACCACTAAATCATCGACCAGCTGTCTGTTCTTCCTTTAGCTCTTTACTCGGTAACGCACAGGCACATGCCGTCCTGGCAATCTAGTAAATAACTACGAGCAAAAAACTGGGTTAAAACTGGTCAACAGCTCGAAGGCAAAGGTCTAAAAGCCTGGCATTGAGTTGCTAACGTAAACAGTGTATACTTTCAAAGCGTTTACGACTCCGCGAACAAATACCCTAGATTTGGCTTGTCTTGCGATATAATTTCACTAATATGTCCGATCCCAGAGTGACCAATGAAAGAGATGGCGAAATCTTAACTTAATACTAGCCATGAGCCTAGCCCTTTGGCGATCGGAGGAACAAAGTGTTAGCGTATAATTGTGTCACTGCAGTTTTGCCAACTGTTACTCTACAGGGACGGGTAGGGGAAAACGACGCACTTTGCAAAACCAAGCGGTCCGGAAAAAGCCCACATATTGCCAAACGTGTGGTATTAAAAACAGAAATAATTTTTACACGACTGTTCGTACTAAAACATTTTAAAATAATATATACAAATAAATAATAAAAGTCAAAAATATTTTATTCGAATAAGTGTTGTTCTCTGACGCACTTTTTTTCTGAGAAATACGCTCGAATGTCTGCCGTTAGACCTACTCGCGTGAGTTGCTAAACTGATGCGTCGACTAAACCAAACTATAGTTCTCGTAGAAGCAAAGTACAGATAGCACATATATCGACATCGTGCAGCCGCCCTAAACGTACGAAAGACAAATTAGCGCGTTTAGCGATGCGTTTGACAAGTCACGTGTCACGACTCAGCTGCACGTGACCTTACACGTGACCGCACCCACGTGACGTGACGTCATTCAACCCGCTGTGTTAACGCATCATTACCGACGGCAAAGCCTGCATATACCGCGAAGACTACGATTTAAAATTGCGATCAACCTGATCTGTCAGTGAATCTACCCGAACTCAAGTCGATTTAACGTTCTAAGAATCAAATCAATATATTGACATTGAAAGCTGCCGTTAAATACGTCACGCACACTAAATTGCTTCTTACATATTTTTATATCTTGTATTTTTATTATTTTTATCTTGCATTATTATATTAATGACAACGATAACTATAATCTCAAGAAGCAATAGGAAAGTACACATCTCCGCCAAAATAACTGTGTTTTAATGTGACACTGTAAAATGTTGTCATTTAGCGAATATTAGTAAGCCTACAGTATACATGTAGTTCTGTCATTAAACTACATCGTGGAGTTAAATTAAAGCAAAATAAGGAATAGAGATTGTGACACGCAACAAAATTGTCAGCCTCAGACAACTACGCTAGGCCTAAATTTCATCAAAATTCGAAACGCGACTTAAGAAAAAAGCACCGACGGTATTCGGTACAAATTCTGGCGCCGTCTTGATGGCAGACTTAACGACCGCTCTTCTCGGCAGGTTACGGCGCCCGGGAAGCAGGCTGGCAGAGACATAATCTCATAG
>Ga0056128_1003441_pt1 | contig 19407 bp, 13 predicted proteins | sample WorMetLIZISLAND2_FD_71113 | JGI IMG/M metagenome (GOLD analysis project Ga0056128, IMG submission 71113) | Marine gutless worms symbiont microbial communities from Max Planck institute for Marine Microbiology, Germany - Olavius geniculatus... ... | reverse complement strand
CTTTAGTTTTTCTTACTTTATGTGCTAGAATAAACTGGTTGGCAGCTTGTCTGACAGTTTACCAGTGCAAATCGTCTATCGTGTCGTATCATATCATATTGCATTAAGTTTTTGGTGTTATGACATTTCTTCAGGAATTAACATTTGCTGTGTTTTATTACTGTGCTTGTACTTGACAGTACGTTCTGTGTACTTGTGCTTGTACTTCTGAATTTGGTACTATTGTTCAGGTACACAAAGACGGTCGTGCGGCAATCCACCACGCGTCAATCTACGGCGTCTTTGAAACAGTGCGTTGTGTTATTTTTAGAAAGAATTAGCCCTATTGCTAATAACCTGAGATCGACCCCATAAGAAAAGCACACCAACAGCAGATCATAGAATTCCGAATTCGCTACACTAACGTACGTTTTTTACGCGCGCGTCCGTCTGTCCTTCTGTCCGTCCGTCACACTGCTGTATTGTGTGAAAACGGTGCAAGCTAAAATTACGAAATCTGTACCGTGGTCTGCCGCAAGGTCTCTAGTTTATCGTAACAAAATTTCGTGCCACTGGATGCCGGGGTTCCCCTCGAACGAGGGCGTCAAAGAGGGGTACCCCCCTAAAAAGACGCTATTTTGCCGTTATTGGCTCGTATATAGTGTGATAACTGTTGCAGATAAGTGCAGACATGCTGCTTATCATACAAGCACTGGTGACAGGCTTATTAGATTTATCAACATCGATGATCTTGAACGACCTTGAACCCCCAAAATGGGTTTTAGTGAATTTTCCGCAATTTTTGAATGCAGCGCACATTTCAACACTGAATTGCGACGAAATGGCTGGAGATAGACCAAGACAATCTGCGTGTGAAATTTTTACCATTGAACGTAGATTTTAGCTGTCCAAGTCCCGACCACCTATGTTCAAGGAGATCGGCGCAGGCGGGCGTCAAAGACGGTTACCCCTTCCCCCCCCTAAAAAGTGGTTATTTTACGGCAATTATCTCACGTAACGTGAAAACGGTTGCAGATAGGTACAGACACGCTGTTTATCATAACAAGCACTGGTGATTATAAGCTTTTTATTGGTGTCAACGTCGATGACTTTGAATGACCTTGAACCCCCTTAAAAGGGGTTTCATAGTGAGTTTTTCTCAATTTCTGGATGCAACGCACATTTCGACACTGAATTGCGACGAAATGGCTAGAGATAGACCAAGATAACCTGCGTATGAAATTTTTAGCACTAAACCGAGATTTCAGCAGTTCAAGTCCCGACCCCCTAGGTTCAAGGCGCAAAAGACGGTTTCCTCTCTAAAAAGTGGTTATTTTACCGCTACTGGCTCGTGTAGCGTGAAAACGGTTGCAGATAGGTACATATATGCTGCTTATCATAACAAGCACTGGTGACAAGCTTTTTATTGGTGTCAACGTCGATGACCTTGAATGACCTTGAACCCTCAAAATAAAGATTTTTAGTGATTTTTTTGCGATTTCCGGCTGCGACACACATTTTAAGAGTGAATTGCACCGAAATGTTTGGAGATGGACCTGGACAACCTGCGTATGACATTTTTTAGCATAGAACGTACATTTTTAAGAATTTTAAGTTTCAATCTCTTAAATTTAAGAGTTCTCCGTACGGAGGCCTCAGATTTAAGTAGGCCTACTCTTTCAAGATGCATTAATATCTTATTGCTGTAAGCTTACACTGGATTGCCAAAGTGGCAGTACAGCTGCTATCGCGCGTCACGTGAGCTTTGCTCAAATTACTTGTTTTCCTTTACACATCCGCGCGTGCACTACCGCATCACTAATAAAGATTAACTTATATAATGCTATAGATAAAACTGACATCTTACATGTCATTTTACCAGTGCAAATCGTTTATCCACCACAATCGTAGGGTTGTATTGTGCAATAATAAGGGGCGTAGCGTAGTGGTCGTTGTCGTCGCTGTCAATCGTTTGGTTAAACCAATGACAATGCAAGCATCAGCGAACTGTTAGAGAAAGAGAGCGAAAGTATACAATCTGACATGAAACGGTGGGCAAGAGACGAAAACGATTCATAGGCTATGTCTACGCAAGAACCTGTGAAAGATGTCTTGGAGGAGGCTGGTGACCGCAAGGAGTGGAGATCGATTGTCGCCAAGTGATCCGGTGGATACACGACGGGAAACTAGGTCTCAAGGCGCACACAGAGCGACATAACTGAAATAAACTGAACTGACCGCATCGACGTAGGCGGGCTAGTTAACTAGCTTGAGCTTTGCTGTGTCTGGACGGTTGATAGGTGTCAGTGCTGTTGGAGCGCGGGGTGGACGCCGACGCGCCGACGACTGACGGCAAGACGCCGATCCTCCTGGCTGCCGTAGAGGGACACGCTGACATCGTGCGTCTGCTGGCCCAGCGTGGAGCCAGAGTCAACCGTGTCTATGAAGACGCCATGACACCCCTCTCAGCCGCAGCCAGCGGACAACATCTACACGCTATAAACGGTCTTTAATCTTTACACACCCATTCTATCGCTGGCGTCGTGGCAAAAACTTGAAATAATGGATGGACAATTGCCCCTTCCCTAAGTTTTGTGCTGTCGGAAAATTGTAGGAAAATCTTCGTCGGATAATTTTTTGTTTGAAATGTGAAATTTGGAGCTAGAACCCGATTTTGGAGAAATATAGGGGAATGTTGAAGTTTTGAGCACCCATTCGATCTGTTGTCAGACATTTGGAATCATCTGTTAGAACTTAGAATTCTGTCGGAAAATTTGCAGCATCTGTCGGAAAATTGCTATTTGAGTGAGGTGAGGACTTGTATGGTCGTTTGATATGCCAGTTGTGTCTGGAATATTCGTACAAAAATTTATTAAAGTCTGGTAATCCATCTTCGTTATAATCAATAGTGTCGGCGTTCCTTTTTAGACACAGTGTGATTACAGCGTTGTTGGAGTCGGGCGCTGACCCTAATCTGTTCGGGAGCAAGAAATGCAGTCCGCTGATGACGTGCATCCTCAACAATGACGTCGCCGGCACACTGTCACTGCTCCAGCACGGAGCCTCACTAGACCAGAACGTTGGCGCTGAAGGTAAGCCATACCGTCCAGTCACGGGCAAATCCAAGTCAACTTAAATGGCAGTTGTTAGTACTCTTGTTAGGAGCCTTGCTGTTTGGCCCACCGGTTTTTAACGCACTAGATCTATGCTGCACAGCGCATCTATGACACGATTGTCGTCCGTTGTCTGTCGTCCCTCCGTATGTCACGGATGTTCCCTGGCTAACCGATAGGCCTTAGGGAAAAATTTTTCACACGAATAATTAGCCATTTGTCGAGGCTTGTTGGGTGCGAAATTTGGGCAATGCAGTGCAAGGAAAACATTTTCAAATTTAGAGTTGAGTGGAAGGGGATAGGAAAAATGTGCGTTTTTCAGTGGCGTCATTTCAGCAAATCATTGTGGGTCTCAGTAATCCTTGGGTGTCTCAGTCTATGTAATGCATTGTTTTTGCAGCAGTAACAGTGTTTTAAAGGTACGATTTACAGGAAAAAATAAAATCAGAAATCCTTGGGGGTCCATAGATTCCCCAAATGACGCCCTGGCGTTTTCAAGGAAAAACTGACCACATCTCAAAAACGGTAAGTGATAGGGCCAAGGTTACTATTAGTTACTAATAGAAAGTGGCATACGCTTTTTAACATAAACTGCAACATAAATTGTAGACCTATTGGCTGTAGCGTGTCTACCCTAGCGGCAGCTGGGCTTCTTGTAGCCTATGCTGTCATTAACTGTTTACTTCTGATTTAAATAACTGATTTGATTTAATCTGATTTGAGATTTGTGCATCGCTGGTAGGTACTAGCAGCAGCAGTAGCAAGCGACCAATCCACGGCGCCATCGTTCACAACTACATCTCCGTGATTCATCTGCTCATCATTGTCGACTGTGATGTGAACACGCTCCGATCCCTCCTACGCGACGGCGTCATCTTCTACTTCGTCGACAACTCTGACGTTCTGCTCGCCCTGCGTATGGCCGGTGCAGCTCCGCCGCCGCTCCAGTCGCTGTGCCGTCGCGCTGTCCGTAGTCACCTCCCCGTCCCGCTCATGGCTGGCATCGGCGCTCTGCCTGTGCCGGCCGCCATCAAGGACTTCCTGGCAATGCGAGATGTCGAAAAGATGGTAGCTGCCGGTCTAATCGGCGCTGGACCGGCGGCGTCCTCGTCTTAAGGCGTGTTTAAAGCGACGGAAACGAACTGAACTGAAATCCATTTGTCAGTTCATTTTATTTCTGTTCAGTTCAGTTCAGTTTCTTTATCTGTGTCGCTTTGAACACACCTTTAAACACCACATCACCGATCGACATCTATATACACCGCTAACTTCTTCATTGACCACGATGTTAATTTTTTATTCGATACGGTGCCAAAAAACGTCGATTATGCTGTCGTCCTAATAGGCCGTAATACGGGTATTCCGTCCCTGTGTCCGTCCATCCTATTCGTCTTATGTGGGGTAGGCTAAATGAACAGTTCAGTTTTAAGTCTAGATTTAAGTGTTTGCCCGTTCTATTCTTACGGGCTCCTACTCGAAAACAAAAAAAACCTAGAAAAAAGAAAATTAGTATTCACAACGTTCCCTATGCAAGGTAAGAGCAATGCTCAGATAATTTACAGTTCAGAAGGTCAAAGGTCAACTCAAGGTTGAGACTGCACACTGCAGTGGGCGAGTACGTATAGAGAGGCGAACGGCTGCATGTCATGTCGGCACTGGACCGACATATTTGCTTCTGTACCACAAGAGTTAGTAAATGATCAGACTTGTGTTGCTAAAGCTACTGAAACACTCATAGTTGGAACTGTTCACAAACCAGGGTGGCCACAGTTTAGGCAAAAATATACAAGGACTTTCGATTACGTTTTTCAGACCTAGAGCCTATTCCCGCGATATTTTACGACGTCGTGTTAAGACGTTTTGGCACCGTATCGAATAAAAAAAATTAACATCGTGTAATTAGTATTAATGTAAGGACTTCATGAGAGCGTCTTTCGTCAAATTCCAAAACTTTCAAGACCCTATTTGGTTTTCAGACTTCCCAGGTCCCGAAAAAATGGAATTTTTTAATCAAGCACTTCAAGAATCTGCAGTCTCATGTACCAGTGTATTATCAATGTGGCGGGTGCAAAGCATTATGTCAAACGTTAACAGATACTAATTTGAACTTGAAAGTTATTGCTTGCTTCCAGCTTTAATCCATAGCACACCATGACGCCAGTGCACCTACGGTACCAGCCTATTTATCTGCAGTTTTACACTGTATCATTTTACTGTAAACGGTGCCAATGTTGCTGCTAAACACTATGTGTATACTGTATAATTTAGTATAACATTTTCGAAATGAAATACTCTGTTATTTGTTTGAAATGTTATTAAGAGATTGTGTGCAAGAATTACACATTAGATTATCAAAATGTGGAAAAATCATGCGCCAAACTGAAACCTGGAGTCATTATTTTGAAAATTACGACCAAGTTTTATGCTGGCGATAAATATTATCCTCAGATTTATTTGGTATTTACCGGTAATCATAAACCTCTGCGCTTTTCTGCCTCTGCTATAGATTCACATTTTAAATTCTGTGCTACTCCAAAACTATAAGAACCACGTAAACAGAACCACCTAAGCAACAATAAAAACTAGGGTTAGACTCTTTAACTAACAAAAAGTAAAGCACTGACTAACTGTGCTTATACATACCTACATCGTAAAAAAACTGTCTGAGTGAATAAGCAAATAGGGTTGCCCGACTACTACCCTGTGGTACCAATTTGGACCCCCCATAACCTCCCAATTGGGGGTGCTCACTCCAACCCCAACCAAACACTTCCATTGCAAACTGTAGCCAAACCACTACATTCAGCAGCATGGTTACTATGGACAGCCTATAGGAGCTGACTGACGCCCTATCCAACCGTACCATCACCGACCCCTATGCCACGTACACCTGTTCTCCCAAAACAGGAGCTCCTACCCCTCCCGTTCTACGTCCCCCCCAAAAAAACAAAATGGCATGGCGCATTACGGCCAAACTGTATCAGCAGTAGTCAGCTATACTAGCTTCAGTTGGGCTTCTTACCTTTCAAAACACAGTGTATATGGTGTGATAGCGTCCACAACTAAAAAGATCCAATACACAGCAACTTAATTAAGCCCATGTCAGAAATGCAACAGTCTAGCAACTTTATCGCGCAAAACTTTGTTGCACGATGAAATTGCCCATCTGACTTAAAAATAGTGCGACTATTTTTTGTGTAAAAATCATACCTATTCTTCAGTGATTTCCTGCGTTACAAAGTTGCATGACAAAGTGGAGCGACTTCATCACTGGTCTGACATGGGCCTTATTCTTTCAGTGCATATCATATAAATACAAATGAAACTAACATTGCGAAAGTAAGTGTTAGCACAACTCAATGCAATGTGATACCAAAAACCACAATCCACACGTAAATGCAGATATTACCAGTAGTCAGTCATGCGACTGATTTCAAACTGCCTCCGGCAAGTTAGGTAGACTAGTCAGTCATTTCTGGCAAATATAGCCAAATCCAGCTCCAACAGAAAAAAACCAGGGGGATTTCTGGATTTGGGATCTCCACTTATTTGCCAGTTTACAGTTTAAAGCATTCAAAACCAACTGAACTTCAATATCATAATAGCATTCCATCATTCACTACCAGTAATCTGATTGTACTGCGGTTAATTATAAAACAATCTTGGAAATGGAGTGGACATTTTGTTCTCTTAAGCTCTTGATGTATCTCCCAACAGCAGAAGCATGATTCCAATTTATTTTTGCAACCTGGAACAAACATACTGTCTGTAACTTTCTAAAAAATTTGTGCTATTTTTATAATTTTTCAACACTTTTTTGCCATCACTGAATATTTATTAAAATTATAATTGACGCATTAAAATTAAATGCGACAACATAAACACATTATATAGCATATCAAGACATTAATGATGAAAATGACAGCAAAAAAGGTCAACGACAATCCCCGTCTAATAAAATAAACGGAATTTCACACAAATAATCATATACCCCTGGAGTGGCGTCATAGGTTAAAAAAGTAGGCAGGGCAAAAACTTGCCATTTTCCGACAGATGGTTATGAAATTTCTGACAAAAAAGATTATGGGTGCTCAAAATTTCAATTCTGCTCTAAATTTCCCAAAAACAGGAGGTTTCAACCCCAAATTTTGTTTTTTTGGACGAAAACTTTTGGGCAAAAAGGTATTAGAACAATTTTCCAACAGGTCAAAACTTAAGGAGCCTGGCCTCCAACTCCACTACCCAGCCACGATGCCAAAAGAGCGGAACTGGAACTATGACAGAAATATTCGCACAGTTCCGCGAATAAACGCTCGACAGATGGGGCAGTTTCGTAGCGATGGGGCACAATTGTTACAGCAGGACAAATGACCACACGGCAAGAAGACCACATTGACGTCATCATCCATGCAAACTTTACACGTCTTTGCTTCTTTGAGCTGACGGTTCTCTTCAAGTAAGCTCTTCGCTTCTGAACAACACAGCAGTCACTCATAACTTTGGTGAATTGGTAGTGTTATAGAGTGTTTACACGATCCAGCAAACTTCCAGCGAAGTTCCAGCAAACATCCAGCTGGCCTGACGGAACCCCGCCCCCTATCAGCCTCTCAGCTGCCTACCCCGCCACCTATCAGCTGTGGGCTAAGCCGTAGGCTGGCCTAGGCTTAGCCCACAGCTGATAGGCCTACATGTTATATAGGCTTTCCAATATGCCTATCACCAATATCATTAACATTTAAATCTGTGGTTACAACCCGCCCGTCCTCCTAATTATCATAGAACTTCCAGCTAGCTAGATGAATGCTGGATCATGTAAACACCCCATTAATGGTTAGGACGATGGACTCATGATAGAAAGGTCCTGTGTTAGACTTCCGGTTGGTTAATGGCAACGGTAATCATATTTACACAGCGCCGTATGCGAAGCTACAAAAGCGCTATCAAGTGGTTACTACTTTGATGAGTGACTGAGAACAGATAAACCATCTAGGTATCTCATCAACACCGAGATAACTCAGCCTTCCATCCCTCCAAGGTAAGCAAATCGAGTACTGGCCTGTCAGGCGGCAGGTGCCCCTGCTGCCCCCACCCATGGTGCAGGCGATCCTGTCCTTATTTGCCACATATTGATCGATTTTCAAAATTCTTTCACTGCAATAATGTGGAAAATTTGCATTAGTTTGATCCTACCACACCACAACTGCATCGCTACGCTACCTTGTAAAATATAAATTGTCAAAAATCACCAGACAAACAGAAGTTGGAGGTATACTTTCACTGTGTAGTCATACCTTCGTCTTCAGCGAGTGGAACTTCAGCAGCAGCAGTAGTGAGTCCAGGTTCCTCATCAGTAGACTCAACCAGTTCTTGTTTGCCTTCAAACTCCTCCTTATCTTCTGTTGTTGATGTCGTTTCATCGCCTTGTCTACCTGCCCTCTGCCGCCTCTTCTTGTTGCGCTTTTTACCTGCTCAAACAACAATCTCATTAGTTTAGTCGACTGTAATAAAGGTCATGCTTATGGCACACTGTTGTCAATGTCAATATTCATCAGTCCTCTGTCATCTGCCTGTAATGTACATATTGTGGCTAAATGGTATGTCTAACTCGAAAACTGTGTAAACAAGCAAACAGGGCTGCCCGACTGCTATCCTGCGGTACCAATTCAGACCCTTTGCGATCCCTCATTTCCACAACACAGAGGCACTCACTGCACTCACTCCAGGTAATATGGTCGACTACCCCTAGCGACAGCTGGGCTCGTTTTTTCCCAGTTTCAGTTGTCGTTATTTCCTTTCTTTTTAGTTTGTCATCTCAGGCCTCTATATCTCTCCCACAACCATCTGTTTCTTGATATGTTTGGTTTTTTACACAACATTACTTCCGTTTCAGTTTCTCTTATTTCACTTCCATTTAAATCATTTCGGTTCTTTTTAGTTTATGTGCTAGATTAAACCAGCAGCCTGCCAGTCAGTTTTCAAATGCAAATCATTTATTATAGCATAATATTATGTACGCTAGAGCAAATACGGACAACTGCTTACTTCTGCTGGACTTTGGCAGTGCTTCTGTGCCAGATTCTGCATCAGAACATAACATTATTATGCTGTGTGATAATACAGAAATGTATAATGGATATGTAGAAATAAGTAGCCAAGATCAGCTGTTTCACTCAGCGCAAAAACGTGCATACAAAATCATCCATTTAAATGACGTCAAGTCCCAGGAATTGGTAACTAATGAAAGGCATGTGACAAAATTTCAACCAATGCCTTTAGCATATTTTGTTTCATCATATGACAACAATTTCTATCAGCCTTTTTACACAGACTACAACAATTCTTTATTATTATCATTATTAGTACTGTTATCATTAAATATACTTGGCAGGATTTAAACCTGATTAGGCAGCATTTGGTAAAAAAGTGGGCCTCTTGCATAAATTTTCCTACATTAACGGTAAGGACAATAAACATACCGGTACTTACCATTAACATCTGCAGGCGCTGCAGCAGCCGAAGCATCCATATGCTGATTACTATCGGTCCTACTAACACACGGCTCTGTGGTGCCACTCTCTTCATGAGATCTTTCGACTAGTACTGGTTCATAGGTTGGTAATGATGGCTGCTGGTCTTGCTGTTCTTGCAATGTAAGAACTGCTTCAACAAGACTTGCTGTGCTCATGAAATCATCACCTGTGTCACATCGTCAAGACTTTTTGAACATTATAAGGCCAGAACTGAACAATATTCATAAACTCATTTATTCCCTTGTATCATCCAGTGTAAATAACTACCAATAAAACTTTGTTGTTTCTGCATATTTTTTTATAACGTCATATCATTATATTTTAACTTACCAATTCTACATTTAATAAACTCTGATTTGATCTGATAGAACTTGACAAGATACAATTAACTCGGATTACACACAAACAGACTTGATTTACCTACACCGAAGGAATGAAAGGCTGAGTTGACCTTGTTGTTGCTTATATACCGAGATGGTTTACCTGTCCATGTACGGTCACCCATACATGCAGTAACCTCTTGATAACAGTGACCAAACTGAAGTCAAACCAAGAACCTCTCAATCGATTGTAAATCCAACACCCTACCATACCACCAAGCCTATGTCATCAACATTACACAGGTACAACAGCATCAACCAGGCTACCTGTGGTGGAGAGATTGAGTTGAATCGCCTCTCGAATGAGGTCACGTGAGTAACCCATCTCCATGACGGCTTTCACACTGGGCGAGTCTAACCGAGCCTTTATTTCACGAGGCTCAAACTGATATCTCCTCTCGACTGCTTGTTGCACACAGTCACAATCACAGACATACACATTACTGCTACAAACTGTGGCAAAAATGGGTTAACAAGCTCATAGGGCATCTGTAGCTTTTCATAAGAAACTAATCTCACTGCTACTGCCATATGGGATCACACCTGCCACCCGACGCAGTTGAATGGACTCTGCCTTAACCCTAGCCATGCATGCTGGTACTCGATTTACCTACCCTGGAGGGATGAAAAGCTGAGTTGACCAGATTGGTTGGTTATATACTGACATGTTTTATCTGCTGACGGACAGTCACCCATTCAAGTACTATCAGACAGAACATGATAACGACCTCACAATGTGCACTAACTGCTATGCAATTTCTAGTTTTGTATTCACTCATTTTCATCGAACAAAAATCATGTCAATATTTTCTCATTTTACACTTACAAAACTTCAGAAAAATTTTCATAACAGCTTCCTAGGTTCTTACTAAGTTCTTCCTAAGTCTGCTCAGAAGCTGCCCTAAGTTATTTCTAGGTTTTCCTAGGTACTTTGTTAATCATGTTTTCATCCTGAGCTATTCGTAGACCATACTTATTGCATACTAGGTTCCACCTAAGAATGACCTAGGAAGTTGTGTAAATTATGTCCAAATGTGAAATAAGCCACCAACCTGGCTGCGTGGTAGCAGCACCGGCAGTGCGTCGTGGTAATGCTAGCGGGGTGCTGGCAATGTCTGCAGGCAGATTCTGCTCCATCAACTGCACACAGAATCACTAAATAATAATTAGTAATAAATACTGCTACAACAGTGCTTATGATCCTGTCATCATGGCACTGCAACTGCAAGACTTCACCTGGTATATTTGATGAATGCAGCATGAGCGCCAGACAGCCGCTGACCTTTAGACCAAGCCAACTAGAGATTCGTCCAAACTGGCAGCAAAAGTACTACACTCACCATCGCCATTTATCACTACTAAGCCCAATAAAAAATTTCAGCAAAGCTCACGAGATGCGCGAAAGCCTATAGCATTTCTAGTTCAGTAGTTATAGTTTCGAAAATCGCATATCATTTGGACTCGGCCCATCGGAACCATAATACACATCGGCCATAGGCGCGTGTGGCGTCACCGGCATGGCGCCACCTTGTGAGTGATATAGACTCTCACAGGCCAAAATGGCCACAAAATCCATAAAACCCCTATTTTGGCGTTCAAGGTCATTCAAGGTCATTAAAATTGGCGCCAATCGATAGCCAGTATATGATTTCCTATTAGTGATTAATAGTAACCTAGACCTTATCTCGCACTGTTACTGAGATACAGCGACTTATTTGCCAAAAATCGCAAATTTTGCCCACCCCCTTCTCATTTAGCGACCTCGTTCGGGGTGACCCCCTTCAAATTTATAAAAAAGCTTTACGGTTCCTGAAACTAGAGTCTTCCAGGCAGCTGATGGTGAAGATTTGGAGATCCTAGCTTGGACCGTTTTTGCCTGATCCACCCGTGTGACAGACGGACAGACGGAATTGTGATGGCTTTCACGTGTAAAAACTGATACTCATTTCACTACCTCATGCAGGATAGAAGGCTGAGTTGACCTAAGTGATTAGTTACATGGCAAGATAGTTTACCTGGCCACAGACAGTCAACCATCCAAGTACTAACTTCAGGCTACCCCATCCAGAACAGGCTAGCGCCATCACAGTGCTTCCAATTCACAACAAATATGTGACATTAATCCCAGCATCATATCAAACAGTTTTTAGATTACAGATTCAGTTTACAAAAATATACATCTGGGCTTTCAGTTTTGTGGGTCCAGTCTGCTAGAATGATTTACATGAATATCCAAAGTCATCGAACCTTTCTTTTAACTGTTTTAGGCAACAGCTGAGAACATTTTTATTTTGAAAATATTGACAATATATTAGCACTACTCTAGCGCATAAAGACATGTGTAGATGCACTTTACAAGTGTATTTTGATTTGATTTGATTTGACTTAGATTGGATTACGCACCAGGTTTGGCTGATAAGTCTGTTGAATGGAGCGTATGTAGTTTGCATCGCGCTGCATGACAAGGTAGCTGCAGCGTGGAAACCATCTGGCATGCTCCACCCACGGACTGTCACTCGACTGCCAGTTCTTCAGTCCACCGTCACAGCAGAAACACTTCACATTGTCATGCGGACCTGCAGCAACAAAATCACCCATCTCACAGCACTGAGCATCCATCACCTGCCACGTAAGATCACAGTGTTACCTACCCAGCCAACACAGGTGAATGCATCCTGTCTTAAAAACCATGCAGGGATAGAAGGCTGAGTTGACCTAGTTGGTTGGTTATATACTGAGATGATTTTATGAACTTCACCAGCGTAAAGTAAGTAGCAAACACTGACTGTAACAAGATGCCAGTGTCAAGCTTTACTCAAGGCTAAGTATTGCCAGTGGGTATAATGCACACTAAAAATTCATGTGACCTTGACCCTGGAATCCAACATGCTTCCAGAAGTTGTCAAGATTCCCACCAAATGTCAGCAAGTTAAGTGCAGTGCCTAAATTTCAAACAACTGTTAGACTTCGATCATGAATATCTCTGGAATGGATTAAGCAGCTGACAAGTGGAAAATGGCATTATCAACTACGATTTTCCCACGTTCAATAAAAACAATCCGGTAAACTTTGGTCCACTAATGAAAAAGTGACCTTAATCTTTGACCTGTGACCTTGAAATTCAATAGGGTTCTTGCGGATGTCAAAGATACACGTTCATGCAAAATTTCATCAAACTAAGTGCAGCGGTTCATAAGTTATTGCGCTAACAGAGAAAAAACTTGCAACAGAAACATTACTGCCAAACTCATGCCCAATTCAGACCTGTGATGCTGACAAAACTCAACTTTTGTGTTGGTGATAACATGTTGACATGATAATGATAACAGGTGCATGAATTGAGCTCAGTACAGTGCTGTTATATCGAGTCTGAAACAGTGTGCTGGCTGAACTGTGAGTTCCCGACATTGCTAGTAAAACGTTCAGAAAGACTGAAAGAGTTTCAGTTCAACACACAGTAGAACTGTTAGAGCATTTGCAGCATTGCACTCTACAAATGTCCTTAAAAATAATGATGATAATTTCATGCAATCAGACAATATTCATAACCCAGACACTTGGTTGTACAATATACATCGTGTCTCAGAATGAACTGTTTTATATGGCCAAACTAACTTCTGCATTTCACAAGGTAGCGTAGCAATAACATTAAGATGAAATGGGCAAAACTGTATGTAATTTACATCTAGTTCCTTCATGGTGTTGCGTATAAATTATCAAAGCTGACCAACATTTCATGAAAGCTATTGAAAAACGATGTAATGCTGTGACAATAACCAGAAATTGTCTGCTTACCAACGTGGAAAAATCCAGCACTTGCTAGCTCCTGCACATCCTGGCCATGGGGTACAACTTTTCCATCAAATGAACGCACTCGTGCCAACATGTCAGCATACTGGGGATGCCTCGGCGCCTGTATAACTGCAGAGGCTGGCTCAGCAGCATTGTGACTGAACAGTGATGGCTCATTCCTCGTCACCACAGCCTGATGCACAGTCACAGGCATCATACATCTTTATTTACCAAGTAAAATTCTTCATTTCATAATGCTAATAGCGATAACTATAGCATTCACAGCTCTTGCTGCTGGTGATATCAAAGACATTTCTTTTCAACGGTGCCTTTAATGTGCGACATTTTAGTTACCTGGCTTCTATGGTTGTTTGGTTGTTCCTGTTAGGCACCCTTGCTGTATCTTAGGGATTTACACCACCTTGAAATTGACATTTGTAATTGTAGTAGCAATTGTAACTGTAACAGGTGATGCAATGACATCACTGTTATTATGACGTCACACTGGTGTACACAGACACGTAGACAAGCAGAGCAAAACATACAGAGTGAATACACTGTCTCTTCCATTAACTACATTCACTTAGTAAAAACAAAAATAGCAGAAGCATTTAAAAGTAACAATTATACACATTACAACATAACAAAAGCAAAAATATGCAATAAAAAGAAAACGAACAAGCACCATAGCTAATAAGCAACCTAGAACAAAAACATGTGCCTGAAAAATCTGATAATTTATGTAAGCAGCTTTGTTAGTTAATTATGCATCAATAGTCAGATGGTTTCTAAGTACTGTTTGTTAACTCTAAGCCATCAAGCTTGTTAATCTTCATGCACGAAGGGTAGTGAATATTAGTAAATAACTGGAAATGCTGACCGCAGGCTCTACTGAATTGTCGCTGACAGCTGTGCCACGCACAAATGGACAGTCGGGGAAATGTCTTCGATGTTCTCCCTCCGGCGTGTCTCCATCGACCCAGTTGCGTAGGAATCCCTGGCAGAAAGCGCATTGGACGCGATCAATCGCTCCCGTGTAGAAGAAGCCAGCTCGGGCAAGCTCAACAGCCGACACTGCAGCTGTCTGTGGCCAGTCAGTGAATGTGCTCAGCCGAACACGCTCATCTCTTCACCGCAGCACACAGTCCAATATGGTATAAGTTGATCATGACAAGAGAAGCAGGGGACAATGAGGCAATTGCCCCCACCTTCACAAATTTTGGTCTGCTGGAAAATCTTTTTGTCCAAAAATTTTCGTCCAAAAATGCAAAATTTGGGACTAAAAACCCTATTTTGGAAAAATTTCAATACAGTACAAACAACTATGAGAGCAAATTTCTGCAAACATTATGTCAATTTTTTGCTGCTGTTTTCCCCCGGTAGTAGTAATATATTCTGTGGAGGTTTGCTCTATCTTGCAATGGTAAAGATGCCTTCAATCCCATCCTGGATCAAGACACTGATCTGGATCACCATCAAAATCTAAAAACCTCTAACAAGGGCCAAGTATAACTTTACAAATCGACTACTTACAGTTTCAAGTAAAAGGATCTAATATTTGCCTAACTGTCATTTTGACTGACTACCTGACACAACGTTTGGCTCACTTTCAATAAGGCAGGACAGCAAGAATGTTACATTGCATGTTACACGTTAACTTACATGTTCTTAAGTTATTGTTCTGTCACTCAGATTGTTGTAAAAAACAAATGATAGTCAAGTACAGTAAATTTCTCCAAATTCCAGCCCAAGCTCTAGCTGGATAAATCACAAACTGGTACATCCCTGATTTAAAACAAGCCACAATCCAAAAATATGCTTTCAATAAATAGATAATTGTGAAAAAAAATCAACAAGACGCTTGTTGGCTTGTCACATCAGGCACAGTTCAGCCTTACCGAAGCCTGTCAAAGTCCGGATTGCTGCGATCAATTGCAGGAATTTCAGAATCAGCGTTGGCAAAAACTCCTCGTTTCTGACAACGTGAATAGGCCTGCACAAAAATCGTGTATGCAGTTTTAAACAACGAAACTTCTACCATCCGAGATTGAGGACCAACAGTAACAGTCTGTACAGACTTTCTGTCTGTTGTGTCCCGTAGCCAAGCATCTGACGAAAACTGCTTTATAACTGCTTCTGGATCAACAAGCAGAATGTTATCAGTTGCTTTTCCGATAACAAGCAAACATCGTGGAGATAACAGCTTGTGCTGCAGACTAGCACTATCACTCAGTGAGCAGTCTATGTTACACAGGCACTTATAACAGACAATCACAGCCTGGTTTCCACTGTAGTAGAAGCCAATGTGTGCCAGTACACTGGGAGAATTGCTACCGGACAGTGGCTTCCACAGGGAATTGTTGAACGTGTATAGTCTGTGCAGTTCGTAGCTCATCTGCAGATTCATGCTTCTATATACGTAATTACTTTCACATGCGATACGGAAACTCATCAGCAAAACTGACTGTTGAAAAGTAAAAAATAACTGTGTAGATTCAGAATCCAACATAAACCCTGCTTATATCTGTACAAACATACAAACATATACAACAGAAAAATTATCAACGAAAGGATAGTTTAAATATGCAACATGTCCAACACCGTAAAAATTCATGCCACATTTTGACTGGCCCACAAAACACATGCAAAGCCCATTTTGTCTGCATGCTCTTGCTACCAGCCTACCACCAAACAGTTGTGAGAAGGCAAAATAAGAGATCAGTCAAGTCAATGATTACAATAAGTTGATTAATGACTACAATAGCAATGCTGGGAATCAAGCCGTTTGCAGGTCTGTGTGACTGTTACTTGGCCAAATTTACTCGGCTAAGTATGTTAAGCGCAAAACGGCAAGTTTTAATTTTTGCTTTTAACAGCACTGTAGCACAGGGACATGAACGAATTTCCAAGACAAAGCATTATTGTCAACAATGTTGACAGGTATCTGAAAAGCTTTTGAAAAGGCACTAATTCTCAGTTTTAAAAAGTCCATAAATAAAAGTTTAAATATGAAACAATAAACACACACAATGCAAACAGAAATCCTAACATACCTACATTTAGTGCATGAATACCTGTCACCACGAACAGCGGCATCAAGGCACGAGTGCAGTGATGGGGGAACATCCACCATAAATTTTTGGCTGTGTGAAGATTGTCTGAAAATCTTTTGTACAAAAATTCTCTGGTAAAAAAGCAAAAGCTGGTAGTGAAAAGTCCAACTTGGAAATATTTAAATGCAAATTCGAAAATATGCAATGTCTATCAGAAAATTGCAACTTCTTGCTCTGCCTACTTTTATAATCCATGACACTCGTGAAATGAAGTTACCACAAAGTTACCACAGAAGTAACTCATTCATCGCAACACAGCTCGCAGAATTACTGTCACATGTTGAGATACCATGAAACTGCTAATACAAGCAGGGTCTCATATACAAGCCGGGGGTTTGAGACTGATGTTTTAATAGAAGCCGGGTCTCAAATAAAAGCTGGGTCCCTAATATGAGCCGGGTCTCGAATATAAGCTGGAAATCCAAGTCGTTGTTGTAAGTGTACTAACAGTTGCAGCAGTAGTAGTGATTAGTTGCATGTGCAGTAGTCTTATACACTTGCTCTGAATTGTATTGTGCACATTAACCATAGAAAAAGTGTATTACCCCAGTATGAGAGGTGGACAATGTTTTAATAGAAGCTGGGGGCTTCTATTAGCAGTTTTACAATAGCTAATCATCTGCCAATACCATGACATATCAACATTAGCATCATTTCACAGCTGCCCTTGCATTCACATGACATGAGAATGGTCTTTTACATGCCAATTGACTAATTACATGACTAATTAGTTAGTCATCATATATGTTGAAGGAAATGTGCACAGAATTCTTAGCTATACATACTGCACAAATTAATCCATAATCAATAATTCTAGCGGTAGATCGGCGATCTTGCTGTTAGCACTGGAAAATTGCTAGAGGTAGATGGGAAGATGGTAGAATATAGAAGGTCTACAAACCATGCCACGACACAGTCACGTATTTAAATCAGGCTTATTCAGTATTATATCAGATCCATCTCAAACCAAAGCTGTTTTTTTTGTAACACGGACTTAAAACTATAGTGCTTTTGTATTAATTTTATTTAATGCTTGGTAATTGATAACATTTCAGTTCCAACCAGTCTTAGCAATGCAGTGAAGAAGAAATGTGGCTGCATTCTTACATTAACAACAAGATAAATGTAATTAGGTAAATGGCGATCTACCGCTAGCACTGACCATCCATAATTATGGGAATACAGGCTGTGTTAGATGCCGTTGCAACCATTCACCAACTAATTACCAATGTGGCTATATGTTTGTTTACAGTCGAGGGGATTTTGTCCTGAAGTATTTACAATGGTATTTTGTCCAGGGGATTATGTGCAAAAGGATTACCAATATGTCCTAGATTCTAGTTCAGTGAGCTGTATATATGTTAGAAATAATGTCCCTTGTGAACTGCAGGCTGCAGCAGTGCACAAAACAGAACAGTAATTTTGCATGTATCAACAAAAACTTTCTGCAAGAAACAACAATCGTTCACGCAACTGAACGTCAAAAGCGATGGTTCTTGCTGGTTTTAATCTGGGAAAACCCAATCCATAGGAAAGCCACAGACCTATAAATAGTTTCCTACTGCACAGTCTATAAATTAACTGTAGCCTTGCAATCTTCCTTTTGCCTATCGTACGAGAAACTGCATATTTCAGTAATCAAATGTCCAATACGGGTAATACCGCATCGTTATCCGCTATGTTTGCATTTTTATTTTTTAACCTTTTGTTTATTTTCTGCGAGGTATGATTCCACGTGATATTCATAACTCAACAGTAAGTAATTATGCAGTGACAAAGACACATCACTAATGACACTACTCGTAATTTCTGGTGTTGAACTTGATATTCTTTGGTAACATATTTGTAAACAAAACAGTGACAAGTAACATAATATAACATGAAATAATTCATTATCCAGTTGTTGTACCAATAAGTCTTAGTCTTTAATTGGAAAAATGAAGTCGTCGAAGGCACAACTTTCAGTTCGGAATAACTGGATTCTATTGCAGAGCTATTGGTTTGTGGTTCTGCTTGTAATACGACAATTGAGCTGCGCTTTGGATGGCCTAACAACCATGAACAAGTTTAGTGCGCCACAGATAATTAGATACTCTATGCCGAAGCACGAAAAAACAAATTTACTAGTATATTGCATCAATACAACAAACAAAACTTCTGAATTTTTCATCTGCCGTGCCGTCAAACAGAAATTAAGAATACCTAAAAGTACTAAAACCATTAAAAGTATCGCCGTGTCTAGAGAGCCGACAGTCGGCTCTCTAGGCTGTGTCCTAGAGAGCTGACTGTCGGCTCTCTAGTCGGTCCTCTAGCTGCGTACTAGAGGGCCGCCCTCGTACCAGTCGGCCAGTCAAGCCTGGCAGCACTACATTCGAACTCGTAACCAATTTGGCAACCTTAATTTGGGTGTACATCTGTGGCTACATAATTGTATGAAATATCCTTAAATTTACATGCTAAAAATTTAATAGCGAACAAAACTGAATAAGCTGCAATAACT
>Ga0056128_1003439_pt1 | contig 19410 bp, 15 predicted proteins | sample WorMetLIZISLAND2_FD_71113 | JGI IMG/M metagenome (GOLD analysis project Ga0056128, IMG submission 71113) | Marine gutless worms symbiont microbial communities from Max Planck institute for Marine Microbiology, Germany - Olavius geniculatus... ... | reverse complement strand
CAGCTATAGGCGTCTGGGAGTGCTGTAAGCTCGCCCAGCAGAGTCAGGAGAGAAGCCCCGGTCACGTGTGCAATGCAAAAGACTGTGTTTTGTTGATTTGCCAAGCAGAACAATTCCCCTCACCCCGTTTTTTAACTCCCCCAACTTTTTCCAGGAAGCATCTTGCTTACACCTGTCACTGCAGTAGATGCCTCTCCCCGCCTGCGCAAAAAAGTATGCAGCGGCCTAGCGTTGCCAAGACCTGGTTATACATAACATGAAACTTAAAACGAGTGCAAACTATTTTCACACATGTTTTTGTTTTACATATGACTGCAGCTTAAGTCTTCACTCTGAGATCAAATGAACCTGCTGCAGATGACAGTACACTAATTAGGCCTGTACTGTATGTCAGGTCGCAAAAAAAACACAAAACTGAACAATTACTACCGGTAAACAAGCACATGTACACAATGAAAATAATGAGCTGCAGATCTAAGGACTGTGACACATAGTGGAGAAACTTGAACCATAAACACATACACCGATGTCAACATGTCTTTCACTACACACACTCAAAGCAGTTTCAATGTGGAAATCAGCCTAACTGCAAGAACTTTGTGTTCCTGTCAAGGAAGTCGTGCAGCATCATTGACTACGTTCTACCACTAATGGTGACCTCTGCATCCCACAAGCCTTTGCTGTGGCTAGTCCACAGCTGTGGAACCAGTTGCCAGTCACCAACACACCAAACCACTTTAAACGAGCACTGAAAACATTCCGGTTACGAGCGACCTTTAGATGACAGCACCTCCATGCTTTCTGCCTATCATCTGGAACATCCTGCCTGAAAGCATTATACTATGTAACAGATGTAAATATCGCTCGTAAAGACATCCTAGGACAAGTCTTTGGATAGCACCTTTCATCTCGCCTGCAACACTCCTTCTTAAGCACCGCTTAGAGAATGACAAAGCACGACACACACCCCTTTTTCTTTGTTTTGTAATTCACTCAAATGATGGTCAAATTTTTACCAGATGTAGCTGAAGAAATACTAATTCAAAATCTTGAAAATGTGGCTGTTAGTTAAATATTCCTTGCTGGTCGTGAAATAATGCTGATATCACAGTGTCGAGTAGTCTACTGAATACAAACTTGCTTGTCGCAACCAATGCTGACAGTTGCTGAATAGCTGCCCTGCATCGATGTTGAACTTTATCTCGTTTACTGATGACAAACTGTTGAAGTTTTACAACTGTGTCCACAAAAATGCCCAAAACAATCACTTACACACTTGTGGAGATAGCTTGACTTTTTACACTTTCCAGCAAAGCAGTGCACCAGCACACACTGCTTGCAAGATGGTTGAGTTTTTGAATTGCGAGATGCCTGATTTTATGCCCCCACGTTGCTTATGCCGATACAGTGAACATTTTTCATCACTGAACATAGTTGATACTACTCTGCAGAATTCATTTTCCCTGACTTTCCAGGACAAAATGAATCATTTTCCCTGACTAATTTGTTCATGCGAAATATCAACGTTGGCTTTCAATCGCTTGCAATCGCACTAGAAACAAAGGCAGTGGAACAAATTCAGTTTTATATTGTAAAAATTTCATGTAAATTGGTCACCGTTTGACTGAGTTATGAAAGAAACAATAAGGGTGCCATTTTTTTATGAAACACCGCGTAGCCACAAAATTTTATTGACAACATAAACACAAACTTTCACAATAAATTTGTAAAAATATGGTGGGGACAATTATACTTCAAGAGTACAGAACTTCAGATTACTGCAGTTTTATGGTCCTGAAAAGAATATGAATTGCTGTTTACTGAACAAGTTTATTTCACCTCGGTTACAGTGGGACCATAAGCATCCAAAAGATACCAGTAAACATGGACAACTGCCCAAATAAACATGAAAAGCTAAGAGCACCTGTTGACATAGAAAAACAATAACCATACATCAGTCACTACTTGGTTTATGACAATCTAGCTCTGATAAAGGTCAAAGCATACTAACGGTACAGAAACAGTACACGTTAGATTGCACCACGATGAAACAAAAGACAAAAACAACCAGCAAAATGCAGCTAACGGTTACACACAAAACAACAAAACTGACAGGTCATCAGCAAACATGCTCTACTCAACATAATACTGCACGATGGTAACCTAATTATATACACACGATGTGTTCCAAGCCCAAAATAAAAAGCCATGTCATATTAAACTTGTTAATATCAAGGTGACCACTTCAGCACCAGAATCATTCTACACTTAACACTCAACATCACTTGTTTTTTGGAAAAAATGTTAAGAACAGAGTACTAGCTGAGGTTTTCCTGTGGCACGCATGGCATAGAGGCAACTGCATGCCGTGCATGGTAATACTCCAATGAATGAAACAATGTCAGTATGGAATTCCAAGTCATTAAACATTATAATGTTAGCAAGCTGTTGCTTAGAAATGGCATGACTGTCAGACAGTCAGACATACTTCATAGCAGTCAAATTGCTATCTATTTACTTGGCCATGAGTCCAGAGACAGACATCTTTTTTATTCATGGTGACTGAAAATGCAAGTACAAATTTGCAAGGAGTCTTGGTTCCATTTCACACTAGCTGTCGTACGAAAATGGGTTTATTCAGATTCAGAAACAATGCAGAAGCAAGTAAATGTATTTGCTGCGTAACTTGCTTGCCACTTTCACCACCAGTGATATCAACAGAGCTTTAACAGATCTTGTTATTTTTGGCCGTGTCGTCAGATTCAAACAAACTACTGCTAGAAGAGGCTGGTTAACTTGTCGCAAATGATTCTCGATGTCCTGTGTGACACAAAGCAATAGGCCTATCTTCTACAGTTCGGTTTTATAACTAATCATAAAAAATTGACACCAGTTTAAACATTTATTGTAACTTCTGACTATGATGTAGCTATAAGATTGCAGACATAGGCTGGTTGCTATGCATATGGCTAGAAATGAATTGTTTATCTAGCTGATTTACCGTACGATTCTAACTACCAATAGCTATGACAACAAACGCCCAATTGACGTTTTAAAATAATATACTGTGACAAACATAAAACAAGAAATTTGAGCTAATGCTCACGGGACGCGCGAAAGCCTATAGCAGTTCCTGTTCGCAAACTGTCAGTCTATCTCCAGCCATTTCGTCGCGACTTTTACGAGTGTACCACTCTTTGATGCCCTCCTGCGCAGGTTTCCTTGAACCTAGAAAATCGAAACTTGGAGCGTCAAAATCTGCGTATACAATGCTGAAAATTTCATACACAGCTTATCCATGTCTATATCAATTGGTTTCGGCGCAATTCGCTCTTGCAATGTGTCTCGCAGCCCAAAATCGGCAAAAAAATCCATAAAACCCCCTATTTTGGCGTTCAAGGTCATCCAAGGTCATTGAATTAAGCGCCAATCGAGAGCCAGTGTACGACTTCCTATTAGTGATTAATAGTAACCTAGGCCTTATCTCGCATCGTTACTGAGATACAGTGACTTATTGGCCAAAATTGCAAATTTTGCCCACCCCCCCTCATTTAGCGCCCTCGTTCGGGGTGACCCCCTTCGAATTCATGAAAAAGCTTTACGGTTCCTGAAACTAGAGTCTTCCAGGCAGCTGACGGTGATGATTTGGTGATCCTAGCTTGGACCGTTTTTGACTGATCCACCCGTGTGACAGACAGACGGACGACAGAATTGCGATGGCTAAGACGTGCTGAAAGCAATTGCTGCTTTCGCGCGTAATAATACGCAATAACTGTTAGTTCATACAACTACCAACACATTTAGTTATAAAATGGCTGGCAATGTAATCATTTAATCGTTCTTTATTGCAGCAAATCAAGCGGCTAGCAAGCTAGCAAATGCAATATGCCTGAACAGCTGTTGATAGCTGATTGTTGATTCAAATTTCCAAACTTATTCGCTGTTGTTCGGTGTCCAAGTTATCTGCTGATGTCATCTGTAGTTGGCTGAAAACGATTTCAATGTCAGGTCACGTGGTACACTTCACGTTGTCCCGGAATCACCCAGAAATTCTCGGTTGTCGACAACACTCTCCTGCCCTGTCAGGATGAGCTTCATGTCCACACGCCCGAACCGTCACAGATTTGATTCAATCAGCACTTTCAACTTTCCTTTCTGTCAGACTATGTCCACACTCATGGTTTTCCGGTATTGATACTAATTCTCATGTGAGAAATATAGCCTTTCTCACACAAAATTCAACGTTTCATGAGCCTATCCTTGGCTCCTCACTTCGTACTTCTAATCACTTGAAACTCATAACTTGTAACTGAAGTTAAATCAGTGAGGCACGGATTCTGCAGTTCTGTAAACATTTAATTCTGGCAATGTTCGAGCGTTCTGGCTCACGCCTAGGATGCAAGCAAGCATTATAGCTTCTTCTGCGCCCACCTTCTCATGGTGAAAGTGTCTGGGCCCGACGTCGACTGAGCGACCGGCAACGGTCACCTGCCGATCGTCTCCGACTTCACCGGCCCAGCAAAGCACTGCAACCCCCCAGGATCTGATTCATGGGAGTTCATCACAGGTGTCTGTTCGTGTTTTTACAACCGATCCACGACGCCTCTGGGACTTCCTGGAACGGACTGGGGTGGTGACCCACCTCCTCGAACAGGAATGAGACAGAGAGAGAAAGGGCAAGCATTACAGATGCGGATAGTATTTACTACTATCCTATGCCAGCCCTGCTATAAAATAGTGGTGTGCACATTTCATAACCTTACAAAGATACAATTTGGTAATGTTATAATGCTATATAACTGAAAATTCCATGACTGAGGTTCTTGTTTTCTCAGAGTAGGCTATTACCATGGAGATGCATCACCACAGGAAAACCTCAGCTGGTACTCTGTTCTCAATTTTTTTCACAATATGACTATATGATGATTCTTGGTACCAAAATTGGTTGATATTGAGCCAGGACTGTCACAGTTATTTGAAAATGTAGCAGGGGTCCAGTTTTTTTTAGACACAATGTAATGCAATGCAGTGTGCCAAAAAGACACCCATCATAAATATGCCAATACACTGCAAATAAACATAGATTGGTTCTAAACACAAAGTACAGAATAAAGCTTATCCCCGTAATGACAAGTCCCTGAGAGATAAAAAATCTCATGGCATTTCTTTGTTTATTTCCGGAAAAGTGGTCACCCTGTAATTGCTTCCGCACAAGAGACCAGCTTAATTTCCGATCGCATGTAACATTTTCAACACGGAGTCATTTGCCATTGCTACAACTCTTAATCCAAAAATGTGAAACTTGAACGTACTTCTTTGATAAGTTTGCATCTTTGACAATCCACAGCTGAAAAAAATAACAGACATGACTACGATCATAAAAGCTACTGCGCCATTGTTCACGATGCCAACGGGGTTCAACACTCACTCAATCCCCACACACATCCAACGAAACACATCGCTCGACTTAAAACAAGTTGACTGGAATTATAGAGTTCACGTGCTCTCAACAATCAACGAAGGCACCAGTAGAGAGATCAGCTGTCACCGAGGCCAGTGACAGCCAGCAGCAGCATTGGCTAACTAATCCCATTCATCATCAACTGATTCATTAGCAGCAGCCGAAGCCACAGCTGCAGGAGCAGCAACAGCTGATGCATAGCCACCATCAGACAATCCACCAGCACCCGATGAGAACTGCCAACGGCACAACACAGCACATTTTACTTATTTATTATGAAAATCATACACGCAGCACATGTAAACAGAAATGGATGAAAATACACGCAAGTAGAAATTTGGGGTGCGGTAAGTCCGATTGGAAGGAAAATTTAGGGGGTCAAAATTTCCTCAGTAGCAAAGTCATGCCCATGACCGAAAGTGAAATGCACTAGCACATGCAGAATGGCAGACAGAGCTCAGAGATACCTTGGCAAACTAAAAAATTTTTTTAAATCGGCAGTAAAACATAAGTCCATTCCGAAAACTACCATTTACGGGTGGACTAAATAGTAGTACACAAAGCACAATATGAATTGAAAAAAAGTAAACAAAAAAATCAATACATTACATTGCAGAGTTATGTGGGTAAACCAATAAAAGTCAAACTACATGGTGTTTCATAAAAAGGACCCCTTTTTGTCTTTTTTTCATAATTCACTCAAATGATGATCAATTTACATGAAATTTTTACCAGTTGTAGCTGAAAAAATGCTAGTTCAAAATATTATAACAAAATATAGCAGTTGATTAAATATTCTTTGCTAGTCATGACATAATGCTGAAGTTATAATGTGACGATAACAAGCTTGCTAGTCTCAACTGGTTCTGTCATTTGCTACCCTGCTCCATGGTGAAAAATCTGGTTCGTTCATGACAAATTTGTGAAGTTTTACAGTTACAGTTACAAAAAACGTGCAAAGTGATCGCATTTATGTATCTGTGGGAATAGTTGGACTTTCACATGTTCATGCAAGACAGTGCACTAGCACACGGAGCTTGCGAGTTTTTGGATTGCAAGATGCCTGATTTCATCTGCTCATAGCTGACACGATAAACATTTTTCATTAGCGAACCAGATTAAGTTCACCACTGAAGCACCAGTTGAGACAAGCAAACTTGTACTCATGACACACTGTGACATCAGCGTTATGTCACAACTATCAAAGAAAATTTAATCAACTGCCATATTTTGTTGAAATATTTTGAATTAGTATTTCTTCAGATACAACTGGTAACAATTTTGTGTAAATTGATCATCATTTGAGTGAAGTATGAAAAAAAAACAAAAAGGGGTCCTTTTTATGAAACACCGTGTATTGTCAGTATCAACCAACCAGAGTTGCCATGATAGCAGCGCTACTTCAAAGTTAATATATGCAGGCTTAGGCTGCATTCACATAGACACGAGTATGAGTACGAGTCCGGGTTTCCGTTTACAGCTCATAGAAGCTTCACTTGTACGAGTGGAGCGTTCACGGTCACTATTACAAGCACATAACTAAACGCGCATCAGCCATATTGAATTAAATCGAATCGAGGAAATGGTTCGCGAATAAACAACAATATTCCGCTACCGAGTTACTATTTTTATAAACCGCACATCTCTAACGATGAACAATTTTACGAAGACGACAGTTGTGACGTCAAATATATGCTACAGCTTTTGTACAGTACATTAATGCTATTTATGGGTAGTTTACTTTCTACGACTTGGATAAAAACACGACCTGCACGGGAACTACTTGTACGAGTGAAATTTACAGGTAACCCGTACTCATATGTATGTGAACGGCCGCCATTGAAATACATGCAAACTCGTGTTTGCCGGAACTCGTATACGGGAACCCGTACGGTGCCGGACTCGTACTCATGTTTATGTGAACGCAGCCTTAGATAATGAGACTTTCTTCAGAGCAAGGTTTTGAGAAAAAGTCAAAAGTGACAGAGATGTCGTAACCTCAGCGTTCCAGATACCAGGCCCATTCCAGCAAGTGCAAAAGCCCGTTTACCACTAACAGAACAAAAGCTAATAAAAGGTGGCGATAAAACTGAACAAATAAAATGTACACGTCAAAAGCTACGTCAACATAATGCACCTTTCAATGCCTTTCAAACACTGCAGTATCAGCAGTTTGTAGTACACAGGAGAGGCACAGACATCCATCAACTGTAAGATAATGAAACATAATGCCCCAGCACTGGTGTAAGCACAAAAATCAACAAAGATCTACATGAAAACAGGGAGTACAGCCAATTTCACTACATTTATGTTTTTTTTGTTAAAAAGGCAAATTTTCTGGGCTTCTCAGTGTAAGCAGAAAAAAACAACAGTAAGGGAAATCATCAGGACGAAATGAAGTACTCACATTTCCACGGCGAGAGTCCCTGAACTGACCGGCACTGCTGGTGAAGCCTCCATAGCCATGGCTGTCATTTGCCAAAGCCTCCAACCACTCGGGAATCTCCTGCTGAGCCTATCATGTCAAACAGCCAAATGAAAAGCAAGCAAATTTAATACACATCTGCACTCCACACAATTGCACATGCATGTTCAGCAATTGGGTATAAACTGGGTGGACTCTAGAAAACTAGGCTGGTCATGCAAACAAAATCAAAGCCACTTTACACTAAGCTGCATCAATTCACCCGCAACTGGCAACAGCAACTACGACCGAGATTCCAACTCTCCAAATCTGTCTTTTCGGGGAAGCAGGCCCGCATCCAATACAATGTTACTTGGCACCACAAGTGTCCCTGTCGAATGGCCTATTAATTCCGCATCTGACAGCTTTAGTAGGATGCATGAATGTAACATAAGGACGGAGAGGTGGACAGTACAAAGTATGTAAGATGACTACCGGTACTGACATCAACTGCAACAGCTTATTACAATGCATGAAAATGAAAGCAGTCATCATGTATAACATGTATGTGCTGTCATGGCTTTGTACTATGTGTAATGCGTATCACATTTACAACAAGTACCATTAAGTAAAGAAGTCAACTTACATCGACTAAAACTTTGACAAGCGGTCTTGCCATTGCCTGGTCAGCCTGTGGGTCAAAAAAGCACGTAGCTCTGCCAATGTTTCCGCAGCGGCCAGTGCGACCGATGCGATGGACATAGTCCTCAATGCATGACGGCATCTCGAAGTTGATGACGTGGTTCACGCCGGCAATGTCCAGACCACGCGCTGCTACTGATGTCGCAACCAGAATAGGAACCCGGCTGCTCTTGAAGTCACGCAGCGCCTCCTCCCTCTCACGCTGCTCGCGATCTCTACACACACCACCACAATACAATACAGCACTGTGTCATGTGATAAAAAAGTTAAAGGTGGTGTACGGCTGATCTGAAAACCCTCTGCAGAACTATGTGCATCACCTGCATCGTGGGATCACAGTACTATCTCCCACCTTACACAGATAAATGGGCCCTGCCTCAATCACCGCCAAGCAGACCAATACTCGATCTATCACAGAGGGATAAAAGGCTGAGTTGGCCTTGGTCTTACCGGTTGTATACAGAGATGGTTTACCTGTCCGCAAGCGCTCACCCATCCAATTAGTAACCACCTGATAGCGACTCAACATGGAGTCAAATTGCAATCTTTTGTACCTTTTGATCGTCAAGTCCAGCATCATAACCATGATTATGACACCAAACCACAAAATGCTACTGTGCATTTGGGTCATTTTGCCATTTTTTTTATATTTTGGATGTAGTAATATGTGAAAAATGAAGCATATTTTGTATCTACTGCAGAATAGTAATTTATGAATTTCCCTACATAATTCCATGCAGAAAATTTTTTGCAGAAGATTTAGACAGAGCAGTTTAAATTTTTCTCATTACTGTCACACATGTTTGGGCAGCAAAGAATGAATGCTTTTGCAATCAGAAACTAAATATTAAAATGATAAAAGACTAGACGTGTGACCATTTGATATTCTGCGTACTGAGTAAGATGTAAATTTAAAGGCAATCCATGTTTATAGCGAATTGAAATTAAAAAAAAAAGTAATACTCAGTTATTTTAAGAGTCCATAATTCACTGTGCAATCACGTGGGATAACTGGCTGTGTACAAGGCGTTCCCGGCTGTTAACCCGTGACTCTGTTATCATTGTAAGGACTAGTTTACTCAATTTTCACGCTGATTGTTGTGCAATATGTTACTTTAATGATTGTGACAGTAATGAGAATTATGTGACAGGAATGAAAAATTGCTTTCAGTAATATGCAGACAAACATTTGAAAATTTTCTCATTACTGTCACATCTATTTGGGCAATGAAGAAAAATCTTTTTACAATCAAAATTTTATAATTAGATAATAAATATCAAGTCACAGAAAGTAGACTTGTGACATGTGACATTTTGCTCACTGAATACACACACAGTTTGCAGTGCACGCATGTGTGCAGCGAATTGAAATTCTCAAAAGTACATATTTACTTGATTTGCCAGTCTATCATCCGCAGCGTAATCAGGTTAGGCAAACTGACTGTACATGGTGCACCAAATTGTTAACCTGTAACTCTGCTGTATTACAACAACTAGTTTACTCAATTTGTATGTTGATTATTGCACATTAATTGTTTGAATGACTGTGACAGCAATGAGAATTAATGAGAATTACGTGACATGAATGAGCGAGTGACTGTAATGATACATGACTGTAATGAGAAAACTGCATTAAACATGACCACGCCCAATGATAGTGAGCATGGTTTGAAGCGCAAAACAGACAGCTCAACGGAAAATGATTTCAGCCGTTTTGGCCTAGTTTATGGAAAACGTATTTTAGATTCGTAATTAAAATACAGGCGTGACTGCAATGAGGTGCTACCTGAGGGACAACGTTGTTTGACGCGCCGCGTGTAGAACCTACCTCCAAAGTGGTCGAACAGTAAAGCGTATGAAGAAAAACTATCGTAGCTTTAATAAATTGGATCATCAGCATTATTGGTGACAAAAACAAAGTTTATGTGAATCTCCAAAAATGAAAAATACAGATCGGGACACATGACTGTAATGAGATTTGACTTGTTTATTGCAACATTGAAGAAAATTAGAAACGAACACTTTTGTCTGTTAGCAGTAGCGCAATTTGTTTGGCCGTTTATTGCTAACATTTTGGCACATTCCGTACCAGCCTAGCTGTAAAAATGTGGCTGCAACTGCCGAAAGACCCAAAATCTAAAAAATTGGCAAAATGACCCATATGCATACTGTTCAGAAAGTCGCAATGTAAATTAACGTCATTAACACGAATAATTTAAAAAGTGACGTGTCACTATGCAGGCACTGGACAGAATTAGGTGTGCGGGTAAGACATGGTGAAAAGACGGGTTCTGAGCCACGACCGGAAAAAAGCATAAAAAATGCTGAGGCAAACTGTTCCAGACACGAGCAACATTAATTACCGGTTACAGCTAGTGTTCCAGTTAATCACATATTACGTGTTTACGACACATTCATGTACTTGCCCACTTCAGTTCAGTATGATATTATAAGTTTGCCCAATTCCAATAGCAAATAGCTATCACAAATGTGCTGGTTCACGCCAGGCTCTGCAGAATAGTTTAGTCTTACAGATGGCAACAGAAACAAGATGTTGACATGTCTATAACTATCGTAGCCATCTCTATCACACATAAGATGCTATGCAAACTGGGTCTGGTTTTCGGAGTACGACTGAGAACTGAACTACTGCCTTAGTCGATGCTTTTTACCAAAAGCAGCAGCTTGATGCACAATTACCCATGAATGCTGGTGGTGGGGAAATCCGACTGTGACAGAAATGATGCAAGGAAATCCGCCATTCTTTTCTGCTCGACAAAGACCAGAGTCCTTTGACAGCCTGCGAATATCAACAGACAAACAGTGTTATGACACTGATGAAAGAACTGACCAGGTGATGAAACATTCCCAATAATGATAGGCTCAATTAACAAAATTTTAATACCCATAATGCAGGACTTAAAAACAATGGTTAATCAGTCAAATTCTGTGTTGATAAGAATTGAATCAAATTACAATAACTATTTCCAGATGAAGATATTTTCTATACAACACAACTTTATGAGCACAGTTCCATTTCTCGCATTTTCTGCAAATGGAAAATGTACCAAATATCTGATACACATTCCGCTGAATGGAGGCACTAAACTGAATTTATTAATATTCTACCACAATTTGCATATTTCAAATACAAATTGCGCATCATTGTGCATCTTTATTAGAACAAATGTTTTATGCAGTTATAAAAGTATGTGAAAATTTAATACTTGATGACAACCGGTATTGCAAGTATGACTGAAGACATCAAAATTCTCATCACTGTATTTCTCAATACACCAGCAACAGATTTTCAGCTGTTCATCTGTCTGATCGGCTAAGAAAAAAGCGGCCATTAGTGTTCAAACATTCTTTGACTGCACAGAGGAAACAAGGCACGGAAAAAACAATAATAACAAAAACAATAATGATCAGAGACAGACCTTGTTCGTTGAGGATGGTAACAAGTTGATTCCTCTTGTTCGGTTTGTCTACCTGCAACACTCTCTGCTCAATGTCAATGTTGGCACCACCAACACGGCCAACAGTCACAAAGATATAGTCATCCAGTATGTCCCGCGCCAGTTTCTGCACCTCCTCCGGGAATGTGGCGCTGAACATCAGCGTCTGGCGCTCAGATGGAATGCCCATTCCTTTCACCAGCTTCATCATGTCTGGTAGAAAGCCCATGTCAAGCATACGATCCGCCTCATCCATTATCAGGTATTTCACCTTCGCTAGACTTATCTGCAGCAGATATCACATAAAACTATGATAAGACTAACAACCAGACTGACTCGTGTCCTTCTGCTCTACTAATCTGTTTATATTCTTAGCTTATTTCATAGTAAATTTCCTGTTTTGGCCACATGCTCTAGACCAAGCTGGTTGGTTACTTTCACTGGAGTTTTTAAACACATCGTGGGTTATTAAAACTTAGACTGCATCTTATGTTCAAATATGTGACGAATGACTATGCAACCCCAAAGCTCTGTCACAGGAAGAATGAGTGAATCTAAATCTGCATCACACCTAGGAACACTGGCAGACAAGAAACGAGTTAAATTCAGAGTCTGCCATTTAAGGCGATCGATCGACCAATCGCCTAAATTGATCGCTTAAACGCCCACAGGCGATCGCTGGCCAAGCTCAATGATTTTTGGTCGCAAGATTGAAGCAAATTTATGATTGGTCATTTTTCACTTTGCCATCGTTTGGTAACTGAGAACTTTAACAGCTGTAGATGATGGGAAAAAGATACTGGTTTTCTACAATTTTTTTCGATCACTATGTTTAAAAATTTCATTTGCAGCATTGTTGCTCTGTTGTGTATTTTGTCCATTCTTTTTGTTTGTAGATCTGTAAGCACTCATTATTAAGTGCCAGTCTTAGCAAAGAGCATTCATTTCATTTATATGTGAAAGTAGGATGCTACCTGGATAGTTTGGGACTAAACTGAGAGAATTTTGCAATGCACGTAAATGACTTAGTCTAATATGTTACCATAAAATGCATTTTTCAAATCCCTAAAATTAGTAGAAATGCATTTGTGGCCAGGGCTCTGCCCCGGACTTTGTAGATTCCTAGCTAAGTCTTTTGGAGAAAAAAAAGAGAAAAAGTGAGATGACAGAAGAAAAGGGAAAAAAGAAAAGCAAGAAAAAAAGGTTTGGTGCGACTTGGGGGCAGTTGCTTCTTGGCACTCAGGGGAGGGATCACTGACGCATCTACACTCAATGGCAGTACTACACAGTGTTTCATAAAAAAGGGACCCTCTTTTTTGATAGTTGTGACGTAATGCTGACATCATAATATGTCACAGGTACAAGCGTGCTACTCTCAACTGGTGCTGCCTATCGCTATCCTGCTCCGATGGTGAAAAATTTGTTTCACTGATGACAAATTTTTAAAGTTTTACAGTTGCAGCCACAAAAACGTGCAAAGCGATCGAATTTACGTGTCTGTGGGGATAGCTGGAATTTCACATGTTTGAGCAAGACAGTGCACTAGCACACCGAGCTTGCAAAATGGATTGCAGGACACTTGATTTCATGATCCCATGTTGCTCAGTGCTGACACGATGAACATTTTTCATTAGCGAACCAGATTAAGTTCACCATCGAAGCTGGGTAGCAACTGACAGCACCAGTTGAGAATAGCAAGCTCGTACCTGTGACACATTATGATGTCAGTATTACGTCACGACTAACAAAGAATATTTAATCAACTGCCACATTTTGTTGCAATATTTTGAATTAGTATTTCATCAGCTACAACTGATAAAAATTTTGTGCAAATTGATCATCATTTGAGTGAATTATGAGAAAAACAAAAAGGGGTCCCTTTTCTATGGGTATATTGTTTCCTGTTATCGTCCTGTGATCGTCTACCCTGTGCTACACGACTGATTCTTCAATTGCCTCTTATTTTTAAATGGCAAGCCCTGGTTGAATTGCTTGTTTATTTGCAAATATGGCCATCAATGGTGATTAAGTCCTCACATCGGAGTTTAACATTGTAGGCTTTCCTTGCTAGCAGCAATATTTGTATAGAAGAAATTGCATGAAAACAGCTAAAGAAACCCAGACCAAACCTTAACAAGCAAGCAACAGTAGTGGCTAGTTAAAAGGAATGTTCACATGTGACACAAGAGCAAAATACCCTGCCTCCAATCCTGTCGAACGCTGGTGAATATATAAAACAGCAGTAGCAGTAATAGAAGTTTAACGACACAACAGAGACAAATGTGGACGATACTGTACAACAAACGATACAGACAGAATGTCAAGAAAAAAAACATCCAATTAGTGAGTCAAGTGTATACAGAGCTAAAAGTGAAAAAATACTCTATATAAACAAACTGTGCATAATGCTGCAGACTCACATATTCTCTGCGGACGAAATCCATCAGGCGGCCGGGTGTCCCGACGACAAGATGTGCGCCCTTAGCGACCTCGCGAGCCTGGTAACTGGACGTCACCCCACCATAGACAACCACTGAGCGAATGAGGGTGTTGTAAGAAAACTTGCGTGCCTCATGCTGGATCTGAGTCACCAGTTCACGTGTCGGCCCGACTATGACTGTCTGAGGTTCCTGGACCACCGAGAATTGACCGCCCTCTATGCCGTTGCGCAGCATGCCGTTCAGCACTGGCAGCAGAAATGCAGCCTTCCACGCAAACAAACAACAGCAGCATCATCATTAGCAAACAAATCCTCTAAATATCTAGCATAAACTGCAGCCAAGGAATGGAACAGAAACAGAAACTGTATCCGGGACCCAGTGTTATCTGGAAGATGGTTTCTAGTGAAAGTTTTATGGTACCGGTAAGGGTGTTCCAGAGCTGATAACTGAGTATATGAAATAATAAGTGCAGTACACCGTTTTTCCAGAGCCGGTCTGTGCACAAGCCATGAGGTCACGGCCGCTAAGAATTATGGGAATTGCCCACTTCTGGACCGGTGTCGGCTTGTCATAGTTCGACTTCCTCACATTCTCCTTCAGCACGTTGCTGATGTCAGCGGCCATGAAACTGTCACAGCACCACATAAAAGCAACTCACATTAACCCCAACACCACCACACTTTGTTCACACACATTTACTACAATTATTATCATTTACACATTGCTTGCATTCTTTCAGTCCCAGGACCGCTGTTCATTTTTTCCGAAGTATTTTTAAAGGCAGTTAAAACCTTGACCAATAACAACACTACAGGTTTCAAAACAAAAAGTAATAAACAGTCACAGGAAATATTTACGAATATGTATCAATCACAATCGACACATAAGTGATTAAAAAAATAGTGCAAACAACTAACATCAACTCGCTACCTGGTACTGTATTACACAAAATTATGAGCAAAAAAACTATCCAAGATTTTCAAGACATTAACAAAGATAGCAAAAATCTCAGTCACTTTCATTCTAATAAGCGTAGGAACACAACGTTCTACACAAACTTGCTAGTTCTAGCTTTTACTTATTTAAATCAAAAATTTGTATTGTCAAACACCCTCCGACTGCAATCTTACTATAATGGGCGAAAAGTCTGTTTGTCTGTCTGTCAGCCCCCTCAGCGCCTTCCCTGTCCTTGGGCCTTGGGTACGTGCCCCCACCTGCCGCCACAAGCAGCATGAGGGGACGGGGGCTGAGTTGCCGGGTCTTCTTTCCCTGCTGATTCTGTCAAGTTCGCCAGTTCGCTCAGCTTCGTGGTGAAATCTGGTGAATGACGGCCACTTAATGGTCCAGTTTTCCGACTGCTCCGACCTCCCTCGTCGCCCTTTCCCCCACGTCCCAGCCTAAGGCCTCAAAGCCGGCCAGGAATTTCACAGTCTCTGCTGGCAATTAGATCAGTGGCACCCTCTGCACGTTACGACCACATACCGACTACCGCCCCTCCCAAACTCTTGCGCTTATAACAACTAGCAAAGTAACAGACCCGTAAGGCAGGTACTATGCTAGTGAGTATAAAAGGTTGGTGATTCTGTTGCAAAGTTCTGCATGACTCAAAAACTGTGCATCGACGACGGTGGTAAACATTACCTTGGCATGCCATGCTTTGGAGCGGCACGACCGGTGCACTCCACGGGAATATCGTCATACTTGTCAAAGTTGATGCCCTTCATCAACGTCTCAAACACGTGCTCCTCATCGTCTGGGGGTGGCGGGGGGATATAGGGCGAGGCCCTTTTCTCTCCATCAGCGTTCTTAGTCGCTGGATAACACAAAGCACACAGACGAGCCTTCAGTTTCAACCACAAAGCAGCACATCATCGCAACCTGAAAAAGCCCAGCTAATGCAAAAGGGAACACGCAATAGCGCTTCATTTACACTCACCAGAAGGCGTGACCAGTCTCACACAACCGTATTAGCTAAAAATTGCAAATTTTCCCTAACCACTCTCATTTAGCGTCCTTGCTTAGGGTGACCCATTTCGAATTTATGGGAAAACTTTACGGATCCTAAAACTAGAGTCTTTCAGGCAGCCAGCAGTGAAAATTTGGTGATTCTAGTTTGCATCATTTTTGACTGATCCACCCGTGTGACGAACAGACAAACAGAATTGCGGCAGCTACGATGCACTATAGCAGTTCCTGCTGTCACACCAAAAAATTGTACATACCCTTTCACTTCCCGAACACATCACTCATTCGCCTAATGGTAACTTTATAATTTGTATGCTGCACAAACTAAGTTTTAAAATTCTACACTTTCTATCACACAATGAAGTTTCTGAACTTCCACATACTTAAGAGTCAATTGATTTTAATGTACATTACTTCACTTAATCACTGCATTCATTTTCAAGATATCAAAACTTAAATAACCAACATTTATTATCACAAAGTAATCTGGCTATAACGTGTGTATTATTTTAAATTATGAAATGTCAAAAAAATGAAACACAATTAACATATAACAACCATTTATCAGTCATAGCAGTGAATACAGCGGCAATGTTGCTTTCATTGTAATTAGTTTGCATATCTATCTGTTCTGCACTTTCTATTTTGTCCACTGTATTTTCCTGTTTTACTGTTTTTGCCTTTTCTGTCTGCACTGTGTGTGTTTCTTTTGCTATGCAGCTTTTTTGGTTGATATTAGATGCATTTCGGGTGGCCTACCTAACACTAACACATTAGGCATACCATAGATACATATATTATAAATATGCTAATGATAGTAATAATACTTTTAATAATTTTAATATTTTTAGCTATAGTTTCAAGCTTCGCTAACAGCACGACAGACAAAAAATTCGAAAGAGTTTATTTTTGTTGTATTGAGGCAATATACTGGCAAATTTGTTTTTCATGCTCGGGCATGGGCACAAAATTAGTTTATTTATAATACACATCCATGAACTAACACTACCAGTAATGTGTTAAGCATCAAAAAACGCAGCTATTGCGTATCTGTGTCACTGACGCCAGCAAAATAAAGCTTTCATGATTAGCCAGCACACCACTGTTAGCAGATGCTGCCTCAGGACATTCGCATGAGATGTGCCCTTCCTTGCCACACTTGAAACAGCCAGCTGTCAAGTCAACAACATCAATGTGCAAATAGCAGGTACCAGATAGCAATGCTTTACAAATAAATACCACTCAAATATTTACATCATGTCCAGAAAAAGACCCCCTACAGTTTAAACTTCGTGATTTTAACAAATTTAAATGCATCAAACAATTGTTACCATACACATAACCTTGCTAAGATTATTTATATAGAAAAAAAACAGTAAGCCCTTTTGCTCCAGATATGGTGCAGTTCTACCTAAATGCAATTTCCTCAATTACTAGGGACAGCCTGGTAGAATTACAGATTAGCCAAATTTCAATTTTCAACTGCCAAATTCAGCTAAGTCAGGAAATTTGACCACAGAAGATGGATATGTAAGACATGGCTGGATGCCAAAGCCAACTGGTACAATACATCCCCAGGAAAGATTACGACAAATGCTACTGGTGGTCCGGTGTCATATAAGATCAAAGGTCATTAGAGCCAATATAAAGCGACAAAAAATCATCAAACAACATTATTTCACAATATATCAACCCTTGACCGGTAAAAGTGCATTTAAGCAGCATTTTTGTAGTTTTGAGAATAACAATGTTCAAAGTTTAGAGTTTTATTATAATCACTTACACACTTCTTACAGTCACAAGAAATGTCCGGCAATGGAATCCAGAAGTGTATGAATGTACTTGAGCACTTTTACTATCCACTGCAGACATCTAATGCATTTTTTGCATAACTTTGAATGGATAGACCTCAGCCAAGCTTGCGAATATTACACTTTCCCTTTTGCCAGCAGATTCTATGCATTTTTCCTGCACACCATGGTATAAAAAAACTGCATGCGGTGCATCAGTGCGTTTATGCACTTTTACCACTCAACGGACAATATTTCCAACTGGTCAGGCAAAACAAAATCAAAGAAAAACACTCACATTTTTTGCCACTGGCCGGGGCTCCAGGACTAGAGCCAAAGCCACCTAACCTACAAAACACATATTCACTCAATATAAAAAGTTTCCTGATGATGTCAAATGATAAATTCACTTAGCACAAAAGTACTTATATGATTCAAAACGTTCAATAACAGATTCTAACACTAAAATGCAAAACACATTATTTTCCAATACAATAATAAGCAAATAACTTGTCCTGCAAAGCCACTGACTCGGTTGGTTGGACATGAGAAAAGAATCTGAACTGTAAAAACTGCCTAATGTAAAACCTGTTTCGTGATAAACAAGAACAAACAGGCAAAAGTAGGTTTTCCTGAAGAATAGCCATTATTACTTTCAGTCACCACTTTGGAGCTACATCATAGTTAGTATAAGTATATTCTCTTTTAAAGTTTGTAGAATGTGAGTTTTTTTTAAATTGTGCACTTTTTATGCATTATACCCAGGGCCTTGTGTCTTGCCAGCCACAGCAGTAATATATATAAACAAGAAAAGCCCAGCTAATGCAAAGAGGAATACGCAACAGTGGTGCACGTTTGAAACAGAAAAAACCAAAATCACTAATTAGCGCTTTAGGTATACGCCCATTTGAAAGCCTAGTAAAACAAAATCAGTCGCCAGAGGGCGCCAGACGACCAGCGGCTAAGTATTTATAGTGTCTTACTTGTACTCACCAGAGGGCGTGCGCCGCTCTGCCAACGCCGTATACAAGGTGCGGCAAAAAAAAGTGGACCCCTAAATTTTTTCGTTGTTTTCTCAGCAACCGTTTGGGATTTTAATATGAAATTTTACAGCTTTATTTATTGAAACCTTCTACATTTAACTGCCAAGTAAAATTTGATTCTGTTAAAAAACGACGAAGTTATAGAC
>Ga0056128_1003438_pt1 | contig 19415 bp, 12 predicted proteins | sample WorMetLIZISLAND2_FD_71113 | JGI IMG/M metagenome (GOLD analysis project Ga0056128, IMG submission 71113) | Marine gutless worms symbiont microbial communities from Max Planck institute for Marine Microbiology, Germany - Olavius geniculatus... ... | reverse complement strand
GGATTGGTCTGGAGCAGAACTTTATCGATACTGCTGTCAATAAATGGAGAAAACGTCTGCTTGCATGTGTTCACATAGTGGGCCAACGCTTCAAGCAATTTTACTGCAGGCAGTTGAAAAGTGGACAACTGAGTGAAATGTCAGCCATAGTGTCAGAAATGTGAACAAAATATGTTTATACGCCTCATGTTAATTAAGCAATCATATCGCATTGGATAAAAAGTGATATTTTGCTGGTTGCGTTTTCCCAAGATAGTGCGCTAACAAACGTTGGGTGAGGTGGGAAACTAAATGGTCATTTGATGGCAAGTTGTGTCAGGAATATTCGTGCCAAAAATTATCGAAATCTGTTAATTTGTTTTCAAGTTACAGTCGAAAATGTCGGGGATGTTTTTTTTGGGACACAGTGTATTCACGTCTAGTAGGTTTAACTTTGAATTCGCTGAAAAGTGCTGACATTGGACTATAATATCACTAATTTTTGGACAGAAGAAGAAGCGACAGCATTAAGCGTTTTTAAAGAACACTTGCGCAGTAGTAGAGACGTTATCATAGTGTCCTAGCAATTTGTCGGATGATCGGAATGTACGTGCTTCGCCGTCATGGACGAAGTGAAATAGATCAACCGTTTGCAGTGATTTTCAAGCCACTGTGACAGCCTTGCCATGATCAGAATGAAGGACTCAATACTTGACCGTCGAGCTTGCCAGTAATTTGACTAATCCTCGCCGAATCAACGTTCCCATGACGTTATACTGCATAGTAATGCTAATCCCCACACGGTCTCACAGTGTGACCGGGATAAAGGCGGGTACACTGTCAGTCTGGAATCGTGCTGCGGCTGTAACGGCACAAGACGAATGGTAGTTATCAAGCCGCCGCTGAAACTCACTCTGTCTGCCGGTGCTACAGTCTACAGACGACTGCTAGGTCGGCATCGTATCGCGTTTCTCAGCAGCTCAGCTGCCCGCCTGCCTCCTGTTGTACCGTTCGACGAGGTCTTAGGCCAACTCGCCCGATAACCCCCAGTACCTCACCCCCCATCTCCTGCCATGCCTTTATATACGTCGTCGCCGCTGCCTCAACTATCAGAGCTGGGTAAAAACCAAACATTTATTATGCTGGTATTAGAGCTGCGGTAATTAACGATTAATTACGCGATTAACAACTCACTATAAAGTATATAAGATTATAAGTGTGGACTTAGTCGAAAATAAAGAATGAGTTATTTACCAGCAAAAATAATTACTATACCTTGATTGAACGTCATGAATGAGTTACTATTTCTAAAACGGTATTAGAAAGGTACTGCTCAAGGTCACGCGATCTCTTAATTTGTTGGCAAGTGTATAACGTAATCTTGGAAACGATCATCGTTATGGAGTTATATACTTGCAAAAAAATTAAACAAAGACACGGACCCTTACAATAGGACATAAATAGGAATCATAAGAAAGTCGTATGTCGACTATTGTTGATGACTAACCTTGACTGGCGATCTGGGTTATTTCACTTATTGCAACTTTTTATAGTTCCAGAGTCCAGTATATTGCATAATTATTTTTAACATAAATTGGCTAAAATATAATGGGCGTAGGGCCTATTTCCCACCATGTGCTACGCAATTATATCTGCTTTAATAAGCTTGTTACATATTTCAACCTGTATAATAAGCAATTACTATTATTTATTTTTTCCATTTGTTCCGACTGGTGCATGCAATCATAGTTTTTCGAGTTTTTCGAGTCGAAGAATTCGAATAACAGCGAGTAATGAATGAGTGAACGGCCCAGCTCTATGTCGTGCTTTCACCGCGTTGCTATTAAGTTGCATCTACACCAGCGCGTCTTATCGTTGTTTCTGACATTCTGTGCCGACAAATGACGGACATCTGGAACCAGAACTTAACGGTCAACAGGGGCTAGCGTACGACGAGGTGTAGGCCTATTTCTGTTTTGCTGTAGTTGGCTTTGGCTAGTTACCCACCGTGCCCGTCCGTCTATAACGCTGGAGACTCTTAAACTCCAGGCCTGTGTTGCAGCAGTTGCCAGTTGCCTCGGTCGACGCTTACACCGTTGCACGGACAGACGCATTTCCGACAGTTTGAACGTACGTGAATATATGACTGCAGTTGCAAAAAAGACGACGAGATTTACTGGGTGAGATTACCAAATCCATGCCAGCGTCAACTTGACTGCGCGAGGAATCAGTGACTTCAACAGCGACTTCTACTTCGTCTGTAGTTTCTTGGTATGTTTTCGTTAACTTTTACTCATCCTCGGTACCGCGCGCGACTGTATAACTTGTACAGTGTGCTGTGCTATTACAATACTTTAGTTTATCGACATTATTTCGTCACAGTACATTTTACCCAATCGTTCTTTCTGCATACGTCACTACTAGAGCCGTTGTGCCGTTTCTGACTGTCGCTGATGTCCGGTTAATTTGTCACAGTGCTTCTCTCGCACGTGAAATGACTATAGTCTAAAGTAAAAAGTCCAAAAATACGCCGAAAGTTGTTTTGGTTGAGTTTAATGATACACCAGTTATTACCCAAATCAACTTTGGTATTATCCAGGTCGTGCTTTATCTAGTTTCTACCGAGAATCCGTTATCTCAGTGTTATTGCCCACAGTACAGTTCACACCGCAGTGTATACGAGCATTGAGCAAATAGCAACGCCGCGTTGATCAGGTTTGCGCGAGCGCCGCTTGGTCGCTAAACGCCTGACGAGCAATGCCGCTGTCGTATGCAAGTAATCGGAAACAGGAAACGACGGAAAGGAAGATTAGCTGGTGAACTGAACGCTGCTTGGTCGCCCTAATTCTCTATGGCGCTGTGTTGCTTGCCACATTGCCAGCTCAGCTTAGCCTGGATCTATAGGTGAATGTGATATGAGTTATCGGGTAGGCCTGGGTCCGAGTTTTAAACAAACACCGAATGGACGCAGGCTATAGGCGTTCAGCGTCGCTCTACCTTCGATAAGAGAAACGTTTTGCAATACTTGCTATATACAGTCAGAACTTGTATACACGTTCTTGACGAGTTGCAAGCTGTCTGTCTGTGGATCTGTGCTTCCTCAATCAGCGTGACCTCGCAATAATGTCTTTATTGGTAAGCTATACGGTGTGTAGATGCCGCGAAGAAACAGTAGCCTATGTTTTATGACGTTCTACGTCTAGAACTCCTAGTGTGCTCCACAACGAATCGTGTACCAGCTCAGCAGGTACTATAGGCTTATAGCTATTATAACTAGGTAGGTTCTAAAGATCAAAGCAAAACTATTGCACGGGCTGCAGCTTCCTGGCCCACGGACGATATAGTGCAGAAACAATTTCATTATTCCAGAAATATGTACAAGCTGTAGGCCGATATATACTGTATATGAGTGTATGAATATATGAGAATCAGAACGGATATAGCAATAAATAAACCCAAATATACAGCAAAAGGAATATAGGTATATTATTTGATGGAACGATGTTGATCATTTCTGTTTCTGTAGTCAGGGTCAATGTAGTTACCGAAGAACATTTTGGTAATTACGCAGAAAAACACGATCACGAACTAATCTTATGTACAATGTACATGAGACTTCACAAGCGGTGTCCCACATTTCTTTCAGTCCTAGTTAAATACGATAGGATTAGGATTGAAATTAGGGTTAAGGCCAGGGTTATGATTGGGGCTGGCCTTTATTAGGTCTTTCAATCGAAATGGAACTAAGCGAAATGTGAGTGAACCTAACAAGCGAGGTGTTGAGTGTGGAACGCAAGATCAATCGTCATTCTCTCTCGTATCTGACCGTTCCGTCGAACCGATCACGGTGCTGCGGCAAGCACCTGGCGCAGTGATATGATTGACGATGCAGTGACGTTCTTTCCAGGAAGGAATAATTCAAAACCATTCTAACGAGTTCGCTGATGATGTCCGCAATAAGAAGAATAAAGAAAGACGATGAGATAGGCATTTCCTGGAAGGTGCTCTGCAGGGCATGCAGACAGCTCTGCTGACAGTCGCGTCCAGACGTCAACAGCACGATGAAGAAAGATCTGGCCAAGTGTTAAGGCCCACACCCGCACGTGTCGATGTGTCTAGCGTCAGCGTCTGCAGCTCGCTGAGGATGCGCGGAACACGCAGATGAGGAGGCAGAGCAGCTGATCGGTTCGCCGACGCATTGCGTGATCTATGCGTCCCGCAGTCGCTGAAGCTTGACGGTTAATGATCGTCGTCTTCACATCTCTACCGACTGCAGCGACTGCTTGGTCGCCGGTGAGTCTATACTCTAAGCCGCATGCTCACCGTCAGTCATCGACGAGTCACTGCCAGGTCACTGCAAGCAACCCACACTGATCTTTGTCACAGTATTATTATTGGTTTTCAACTTCATTCGTCATTATTACCGCCGTACAAAATAATATTAACTGGCTCACATTAACGATGTTTACTCACACTTTCCGACCCACGAAAAGTTGAAAATATGTTCTCGTATGAATGCATAGGCCTGCACTGCAGTACATGTAGGCTATAATAAACAGCAGGCCTACTCACGTGTAATAAATGCCCATGCGTATCTCTCTTGTGATGATTGGTTTTCTTTGTCTATTTTGGGTTCGTTTTCTGTACTTTCGGTCTGGCCTGCGTGGTATGCTGAAAAGCTGTGCCTTCAGCGACAGGTAGCAATGCAAAAATGGTTGAGAAGTTGAGAAGTTGAGAACTTGAGAGTAGGCCTAGCAAATGACAAATACCGAGGATAACAATTCTCGACATCGTCGCTAAGTTATAGAGAGACAGCTGTAAGCAGCAGTAAAAGAAAGGTTAAGGTTAGAAGCGGTCACCTTGCACGTGCCTGCCGCTGCCGCAGAACATTTTGTATTCCACGAGTCATTTTATGAGCAAGTACAGAACTGGAGTAAACCACTTTTCACCCACCTGTGGGAGCTGGTGCTGCGACAAGTTTGACTTCAAGTCTGGGATAGCCCGTGCTATTTCTCGTCGGATTTATGCGAGTGTTCTGGTTCAGAGGTTGTCACCGAACATAATGCAGCATGTTTATTTGTATTTGCTGGGTTTGAGTGATAGCCACAGTGGTTGTTGTACCGCCTGAGATCGGCACTGAGTGTTGATATGTGGTTGACTGCACAGACTATGCGTGGCGGACGTCTACAAAGCCGTTCTGCCGCCTCTGCGTCAAGAAGTAGTGCTCACACCTGTTCTCGGCTGTGCTACTGATTGGCCGGTCAGATGCCAGACGTCAGAAACCTGTAGAGGCGCCATATATCATAACGCGACAAACGCAGCAGTCCAAGAAGTAATTGAGCGAGTAGTGGTGATGGAGAGGAGGTGACGTTGCGGCTGTAGAAGCAATAGACCTAGGATGCCATTATGTCACACCTTGCTGCGCCGGCTGCAGCTGATGGGAGGAGACAAACCACGGAGATGTTGTAAGCTTCCTCGTTAAGTTACTACCTGGCACTGTTGAGGATTACCCAAGCCCACCCACGAGTAATTAGCTTAATTTATGGATGCAGCAGTTGCTGTCGTTATGTGCGATTTCGGTATTGCCGTGTTACAACTGCTTCGCTTTTTGTCTGTTTTCAGTTTTTTTTACTTTTAATTTTAAATGCCTTTAGTAAGCTATTCAGACGCGCAGATTTTCGAAGTTTATATACTCCGTGGGCCATAAAAACGTGGCACTTTACTTTCGTCCATAACTTCGCCAATTATTGACCAATTTTCAAAATTCTTTCACTGGCACAGTCTGCGGACAATTTTCAATAACGTGATTATTATATATTCCACCACACCGTAAATGCTCTCTACACTACATTGTGAAATATAAATGTGAGAAAAAACCAACGATAATAACAAATATTTAGGCAAATGAAAAAAAGACTTCAGACCAACATTGCGGTGAATGATCCGTATGACATTAGACTGTGTTAGACCCCCACAGTCACAGATTATTCATTGCAATGTTGGTTTACAGTGTTTTTGTTTTCATTTACCAAAATGTTTCATTGTTAGTATCGTTATAAAATGTATGTTTTATTTATATTTTTAAGGTAGTGTAAAGACGCATTTATGGTGTGGTGGGATATATAATAATCACATTATTGGCGAAGATATGGACAAAAAGTAAAGTGTCACGTTTTTTATTGGCTTATCCTGTAGTCATAAAGCTTATTGGCATGGGCTTACATAGTTTTGCCTCTTACCGAGAAAGCTGTCCACGACAGACGGGAACGAAGATTTCAGTTCTTGCTCTATTGCAGGCAGCTGATGTTCAATACGGAAGGCAAAAGGTGCACAGTAATACTGGTCTGCATAAATAAATAACGCAAGTCAATCATAAGGCATTCGGGTACAATATCATTACTGTGTTAGACTGCGCGTAAGCCTATAGAACAACTGCTTCCCCGGAGTCTCGGACGTTCAAAGCCACTTTTTCAATTGATGCAAATGCGATATTTTTGGAGAATAGATAAAAGGATAGGGAGTGTGTTTCTGTGCCGTATATTCTGTCTAATCTGCTAACAGAATGGCGTTTCTGCTTTCAAACCGTCGTTTAATCCAGCTCCATGAAACTCCTTTTAGCGACTGAAGAGACGAATAGGCCTTCCGTTCGTCTCATTTTTCGACAGCGTCAGCACTCTCAACAAACTGCGAATTCGCTTGTCACGCCCGCATTCGCTGCCGTTGGAAATTTATTCTGGCCATACGATTTCAGATCTTGCACAGGAGACAAAATCTGAAAATTGGGGGAAACGATGGATTACGTAAATAATATGAATATATGTATCAAAACGTGGTGGTATTTGACAGACTATATACTCGACGTGGAGTGGACTGTCGTTCGTTCAACGTTGATAACAGACGTTATCGGTAGTAGGTCCGTTGCTCAGTCAGCAGCTGAAACTGACGCTAATGAATGACGTCACGGTGAGATAACGGCCACATGCCAGACACGCTTCACCGAGCAGCACGACAGTGATAAGCCAAGAACTCCTTCAGTATATGCGCTTAGCATCCAGCCTATAGGAATCTTTGGATAAGCTGGCGTCACGACCAGCAAGATGCAGTGCTCAGTTTGACCATGCACTAGGCCTAATGGGGTTTCATGACTCTGGTCGTATGGGCGCGTTTCTGTGTATCAGCGTGTAGGGACTGGAGCCGTGGCGGCCAGATACAGTCATTAGGGGGTTACTCGCTGCGCTGACACGCATAGCGATAGCGCTGAGCCGGACACGACAGCGCGAGCCTAGATTTACTTACTCACAGACTGACCGTTGTTTACGTTACGATTTTACACTGACCAACGTCGTGCAGCTGTGCTGCCAGCAGATCAAACGCACTGCCGTGTGGTCAGTGGTCAGATCTGTGCAAACCACCAATGACGCCAAAGATTAAAGGCCATTTGAAAGCGTTTCATTTCGCTTGACAACTTGCTCGACTGTGAAGTGCTGAGTGGTGAGTATTTATGTATTAGCGGCTAAAGAATGCAGTCACTAAATGAACTTATTGGCAATGAATATTTAGTAACGATATTTTCTAACGAGACATCTTGCACATGTGAAGCCAGTTTGCACTCTGGCTCTGCTCGCTAAAGCAATTACTTGTGCCATTTTTTGACAGTCGACTAAGGGATTTGGTTTCAAAAAGGGCATTTGCTATACTTAACGTTCATAACAGCATTCGGCACTGCGACCACGCATATGCTCTATCATATCTGGCTGCTGGCATTATTTATCAAGCCGTCACCAGTCTGTCATACAAATTGATGGAAAAGTTGATATCAGCTCCCGTGTTGGCTGGTGCTAGGTGATCTGATTCGTACTGCATGACGTAGGTATACTCATTCCGCGGCCTGAAGCGTTAGGCCTATGGCCGACAGTCCAGGAAGCGTACATTCTCGATTAAAACTATAATAATGGCCATGAAGCTCCAATTCATTAATATTAAGGACGTGTACATTTTAGCAAGTATGTGCTTGCGATTTAACTTTTACTTACAGTTACGGTGGTTTTAAACGACGTCCGAAAATACAACAGCACGGCAGAAATTTCCCGAGTTCGTCTTAATGGCATTGTTTCGTGTGCAACCTGCGAGAACACTGCACAGCCCGACTCTATCGCTTCAGATTCTCGTGCTCGTTATAAACGTTCGTGTGATGTTCGTTGTGGCTGTAGAAGAAGCGATCGTTGAACGTTGTGAGCGATGACGGCTCAGTGTCTGGACGGCAACAGAAGACCGCAGCGCCAGCAGCCAGGTCTGCTGCGGCTGCTGCTGCAGATGACAGCTGCCGTCCTTCTCACGTTCCATCCAGGTCGGTATGAGTTTACTTCTGTTTGGCCCATCACTCCGCGTGCTCGCCGTCGCAAGCAGGCCTTAGTAGCCTACGGTGCAGTGCGGCGAAAGTGAAGAACAACCGCTCCATGGGAAGATATTATAGAGACGAAATTGCTAGAGAATAATTCAGACCGGATAAGCCCTCTGTGGTTTATCGGCCACCGCTGGCCAATCGGCGTTATGCTACGTGACTCTGTTTATTACCATCGCTATGGTCGCATATGGTTTTTGTTTTTCGCACGGTCGTGCGACATCTCGGTATTTCGGGTCCTCCTCCCTCTTGCTCTCCGTACGAGTCCCGGATGCTAACGGTAATTAACAAGTGCTCGGTCGAAATTCGATTAGAGTGCAGTCGCTTTGAAATCGACCTCTGTCGAAGAGTACTATACGGTATACATACTATAGGCCTACGTACGTGTAGTTGGATTCGCTTTAATCTACGCCCTGGGCGAACTCTTGCTGTGCTGAAGTGAACACGTCGGCGCTTCATTCTATAGTCGTTTGTGTAAATTAGTTCGACATTCACACGATGTGCATGCATGGTTCATATGTCAAGATCAAAAAATCTTACCGGATAAACGCAATCTATTTTCCTAAAGATTGAGGAATGTTGCACGTCTTGTCGTTTTCTACTTTTTGTTCCACTTTTTACTACGTCTTTTACTCATTAATACGTTTGCTTGCTTTGACACACATGAGCAGTACTTTCAAGAAACTTCGAATGCATATTCCATGCTCTAATATACATATAGGCTTATACGTTCTTTATCTGCTATTAGTATTTGGGTTAACGAAATGAGACATTTGGACATTCGTTCATTTTTGCCGTACGTTTGTCATATTCGTCGAATAACTGGATTGTATCGGTTGTTTTCTTTTCTATTTTTTATCCTTTTTCTTGGCATATCGACAGAATGGGTAAACTGAAAACAACGAGCATGTAGCTGATAATAGAGAAAGAAAATCATTGTTCTAAGGCTAGAAGCGTGACTGTACACGTGTGAGTCTTGAGTCTGATGTGGTACTGGTGACGTCATGCTGAACAATGAAACGCCTGAAGCACTAACTGTAGCAGGGTGCTAGGTATAAAAATGGTCGACGTCGTTGTGTATAATTACGTCTGTTAATACGAGGCTGCTGCAGCAGCCGCTTTAGTTACGATGTATTAGTCATGCTGCGCCAGGTACTGTACGTCATTATGTCATGAAATATCGCTAGTCGATGCGCTGTTATCTGCCCGGTAATTATTCACACCTGTCATCTGTAGGTCTATAAAATATCGAGGCAGTGATACATATCCAGATGATACATTCACTTCCAGGGTCAGCTGCTTGTTTCTCACCGGCTTTCTACTCGCTTTCTATCAGTGCCTGTAGATAAAGATGCAAGTTCATACAACATCATAGGGCCTACAGTTCTCACTCAGTGCTGGCTGTTGGATGTCAGTCGTCGGCTACGGCGCTTTTTGTTCCTCGTACATGGAACAATCTATCACACAATACCGTCTTCACAGTCTCTTTGTTTCGCAGTCTTGCAGTCAACTACTCAGTCACTGGTTTGGAGAAATGTAGCTTATGAGGCATAAACTGTTCTGCGTCACATGGTGAAGTAATAGGCCTACTTGCTTCCCTATTTTCGAACATCTGTGATAAATAAAAACGACGATTGGTTGATAAATGGATCGATGGATGATGATGATGGTGATGATAATGATGACAGGGCTGGAAAAACGTAGGTTTTTGGAAAAAGTTTTTAAGTTTTAGGTGTTTAGGTTTTTAAGGCTTTTAGATTTTGCATCGTTTTAGGTTTTTGTGTACAAAGAAGGCGCGACAAAAAGTTTTTGACCTAGGAAAAACATCCCTATACACCATTGTGCATGTCACGTCGTTTTTGTTAGTAACTGACATCAGTGGTCACTGTTAAAGTATGAGAAAAACATTAAATTTAATTCGTATTTGCACAACAATAAAAAACTGAAAAAATCTAAAATTTGTACTTCTGGTTTTTGGGTTTTTAAAAACCTAAAAATTTAGCTTTTCTCGAACGAGTTGTTGAGGGGTGCAGAATGCTGCTGATGCTGCAGGTGTGGTGAAGTGCGAACAGTTCGTGGAGCAGCCGCAAGACGCGGTCGTGTCGCGAGGTCAAAGTCACGTGCTGACGTGCATCGTCAAGGACCGAGTGGGTGAGGTACAATGGCTACGTGATGGATTCGGCTTCGGACCCGGCGACGAGCTCGAAGGATTCCCGCGCTACCGCATCCAGCGCAACGACCTCACTGGTAACGCAGGCCGATTCACGCATTTTCGGCCGTACAGGGGCCCCATAAAAAGGGGGTTCCACAGGCCGGAGAATGCCAGACAGCAGTGGGACATTTTCCGATTTGTGTGGATCTCTTTATGGCGCGTTGTGACATTTCAAAGTTCACGTGGTGTATGCAGCAGGACATTCGGAGACCTGCGAAATCTGAAATTTACGGCGTGACTTACTTCGTTTTTTTTTCTAGAAAGAAAAGTTTTGTGAGGGCTCCCACATTTTTACTCAACAGGGCCTAATTGGATATAAATTTAAATCCGATCTCAAACGGTAAACTGGCCCAGTGAAACGAAAACTTATGGGAATGAAGCTATGAAAAGTGTTTCGTCTTTATCTTGATAGTGACTGAAGATGCAGCCAATGAAATCGGTCTTATAAGTGTCGGGACGTCCTTATGTATCTAGTCGACCATTAAGATTTCATATCATTCTGTTTCATTCGCTTCCAGTTCACTCACTAGTCCAAAGAAACACTAATCTGAACAGCGCGAGAGTTAGAAATCGAGTTAGGGTTAGTAACTAATAAGGGCTAGGAAATTGGACATAAATTGCATCTTTGACTTCGGCGGACCTTGGCTATGGTAGCTCTTGGCTATGGCGGCCCCTGGCTATGGCGGACCGGAACCCAACCAAATTCGGACTAGTGACCCAGCTAAGCTTCGCCGTCATATCTATAGCTCAGTAGTCGATGCAACTCACTTAGCCTGTATTGCGATTTGCCGTCTGTTTGCACAGGGGAATACAGTCTGGTGATCTCGGAGATAACTACTGAGGACGACGCGTTGTTTGAGTGTCAAGTTGGTGCGACTGAAAGTTCTCCTGGACTCATCAGCCGCAGAGCTAAACTCACCGTTCAAGGTTGTCCTCAGCATTGCATGCTGCCGTATTTTTGTCGTATTTTCACAATTCATTTCGTCCTTTTCCTTGTCATCTCCATTTCCTCGTCTTTATAGACGAATCTAAGTAGTATGTAAGACGTATGCCTGTCTATACGAGATTATGCCTAGCTAACGAAATAGCAAGTTTCGTAAAAGTTGTATACATGTACGTATTATTTTGGATAAACGCCGATCCGATCCGATGTGATCCGACGTAAGATTGTGACTTGATTTATAGTATGTGTAGTTCTATTGTGCGTTTAATGTCATTAAAGTAAAAGTACTACTTACTTACTGGTCGCGCATGTGCGTTGCAGTTCCACCGGAAGCGGTTGTCATTGGCGACGGCGGAGCGTCGTATGACGTCATGGCCAACAGGCGGCAGGCCTTGACGTGCCGCGCGGTGGGTGGTAAGCCTGCTCCAAGCATCACGTGGCAGTCTGGTGAAGGCGCGGCGGCTGACCTCGAGCCATGGGTCGAGGTGGAGCATGTGGCTGCGGGGTCGGACGGTGATGGAGGGGCAGTCAGTAGGCTGATGTTGACGCCCAGGAAGCAAGACAACGGACGAGAGTTTGTGTGCCGCGTGATCAACGACGCCATGACTGAAGCCATGCTAGTCAGCACCAGTCTACGTGTGCTCTGTGAGTCAACTCATCTAGCCAACCATCCACTAGAGTTCTACGCAGTAGTACAGTCATCGTCAGGGCTATACGGTCACTGTCAAATATAGTTCTTTCCAAAATAATTAGGTCCTAAGCTAATGATTCTTTTACGATTTTTTTTCGTAATTGTTGGCAAAAAATCAAACTGTTATCGAGATAAATTTTTAAATTGTTTTAGCTAAATTGTGCGTGATTTGGTTGAGATTTAGTTTTGCGATTTTAACGGCGTAACATATACGGATCCGTGATGAGTTGTGTATGATCGTAAGACGACGCAATGTTGTATAGATGAGCCGCGGTTACAGATGACTGCCAGACCGCAAGGTCGAGTGCGAGAACATGACAACTTCCAGCTGACTTGCACTGCTGACGCCAACCCGCACCAAGTCTCATGGAGGTACGACTGCCTGCAAACACGGAATAATTTTAAAAACCCATTTTCGTTGGGGGTTGGTCTGCAGCACAGAAGTCGATCCTCCCAGGCCGAAAAAATCTTACAACTATGTAAATTAAATAAACTAAAACGAGTAAAGATCTTCTGGAGAAATTGTGGCGCAGATCTCGTTCTGCCAGATCATCGAAACGTCGCTTGAGTATTAAGCGGCAAGCCTGTTTATTTTCGCCAGTGTCAGTTGCGTCTCACCAGTCACCACGGAGGGTTGGCCAGGCTGAGTTACATACTTACTTATGCAACACTGTGTGCCTTGTCATCGTTGACAGCGTTTGCAACCATATTATGCCAGAGCAGTCTGTTTTCTGTGGCCCTGATGGCTGTTTTGGGTTCACTTTATCTTTTGAGCAGGGACATCATTTAGAGAGGCTGGGGTCTACGGAGTACGGACTCGCAAGGATTTATGATTTTAATTTTGTTTCTGTCAATAGCACTTTTGAAACAGTGTTACTGCTGCAAGAACAATTCGTTACGTAGACTGAGACTCCCCAATGATTTACTGAAATGACGCCACAGTTTTCGAGCATGATATTTCCGTCTTTGTCGTCCGCTTCTAGAAATCAGTCCGATAAGCACGACTTTGTGTAGTAAGTAACAGAATGCAGGATGGATGTGTATCTAGATGGTTGTTGGGTGGTTCCGTGATGCCGGGCGAACGATCAAATACGCTTCAGTTGGACTCGCTCAGTCACGAACTGCACGGTCGTCAGTTGACTTGCGAAGCTACCAACGCCGTCGGAACAACTCGACTTGATTACACACTGCAAGTTGAATGTGAGGCTCATGCGTGATATTTTTTTTATTGTTATATACATGTAACCGTGCATGGCTTGAGTGAACCGAGCGAATTTTCAAGTTTGTGTGAATGTTTACTGGTAACTTGATTAAGTAGGTTATATGCCGGAGAGTCAACTACTCCACTGCCGGCTGTCAACTGCATCGAGTTCTCGCACCGCAGTGTCTGGGGGTTTTCCGTGTACTGCTTATTGATAAAATATAGCGCCAGAATGCGTAGAATCGCTGATTAAATGGACGTCTTATTGGAATATACGTCATGATTTAACTATAGTACATTACATTCTGCTTCAGTTTTGGATAGCTTAGGAGTAATTACTTAGACAGGGTTTGATGATGATGATGATGCAGATGGACCAAGGTTTGTGAGTGAGCCTGAGACGCAGGCTGCTGACGTAGGCGATGACGTCACGCTGACGTGTCACGTGGAGGGGAATCCCAGGCCGACTGTTTCCTGGCGTCGTCATGGCGACCAGCGAGTACTGGGTCGTCAGTCGTCACTGAGGTTGTCGCGTGTCACGGCGGATCAGTTCACGACGTACACATGCAGTGCGTCGAGCGCGGGGCACAGAACCGTGTCACGTGACGTGCACCTGCTACGCACCGGCACGCCAGTCATTGTCAGTAGCAGCCAGCAGTCTGCCAGGCGTGGAACCAAAGCCGTCATTGAGTGTCTCGTCAAAGCAATTCCACCGCCGCACTCCGTCACTTGGACCAAGAACGGACAACCCGTCAGCGTCGACGCCATGCCAAGGTATAGCCCTTCTCGAGCCACAAAGCTCTCAGGGCTGCTCTCTCTCCGTTTCCTTGGTGCTCAACCAGACATCAGTTTACACTGCCAGACCACAAATACGGAGGCTAATGCATCGCGCGCTTTTGCTGGTACTCATTGGATCTATCCACGGAGGGATGGCCAGGCTGAGTTGACCTGAGTGGCTGAGTGGAAGGTTTAACTGCCCGCATATAATCACCCACGTAGATAGGCTAGTAACCGAGTCCGGCGTAGATTAACCTTGTTCATCGAGATCAATGCGTTACCAAAATATGCATGAAATTATTATTTTGCCGTTAGTTTACAGACTAAAAGTGATATTAAAAAGACACGTCTAGTTTTTTTCACAGTTCACAGTTTTCTTCACTGTGCGGCTGCAACCGTTGGATCAATTCTGTTGAGACTTCCTGGACCCTTGATCTTGAATTCTTGACGTCTTGTTTGCATAGTTTTGTAAGTAAGGCAGTAAGAACACGCGGATAAAAAAACACAACTGGCACGTGGCGAAGAGCGGATCAAGGAACACTGTTGAAGTTTTCGCGGAAAGTAAGACTTATCGTTGAAATCGGACAACATGTGCAGATCGGCCGGAAACTTAAGGCAACTTGAACTGATAACAGCAGACAGAGTCACAGCTGTCAGTCACGGTTATCTGCGCCGTCTTTTAGAAGCCAGTATTCTTGTATCTGTCTACATATCCATCCGTCTGTCTCGGATATCCATCTGTTCGTCCGCCTGTCTGTCTGTCTAGGAGTCTTGTTACAGTACACAGTGCTTGCCTCCTGTGTCGTGATGCCGCTGCTCATTCAGATGCTAGAGTGCATTTAATGTAATAACTATATCTTAAGACGTCATTATAATTTTTATCGCGGTTTTTCTATACAACTTCTAAGTCTTGCAAGCGAGTGGAGCGTCCGTTCAGAATACCAGGTTCAGCCTATTAAGTTCTTATTTCATGTGCCATATGGTAGTCTAAGCTGGTCTTTGGCCACTGGATATCAGTCATTTTAGCTCACATTAAATTTTTCATGTCATCATCAATTTATCATCATCCTGACTGCCATAAATTTTTTTTATGTGACCTGAACAGACTGCTGCCAGGTCCGCGTCAGTATTTGGTTCGTCGGGTGAACAGGAAAGTAAATGAATATCGGAACAGAAATGTCTTGAGACTTTGCTATGGAACCATTCAGCCATCTGCGTCACAGCTCTTGGTTTTCAGGCAGCCGTTGCGTGAAGATCGATAGCTATGGTGCAGGTCGTTCCGTACACTACGCGTGTTGGCGGCGCCGCCGTTATCATACTGTACATCGTGCTGATGCAATAACGTCATAAGCAGTGTATGTTACCTGTAAGATGCTACACATGTGTTAATACAGGTATGAGGTGCGTGAGAAGATGATGCCCGATGGTCTGCTGAGTGTGCTGGAAATCTTCGACGTGCAAGACTCGGACTTTGCTACCTACAACTGCTCCGCTTCCAACGCTGATGAAGCCGCTTACCTGCCGATCAAGTTCTCCGAGACAGGTACAAGCTTCAACGTTCATTACACAATACATATTCTTCGTATATGTTTCCTTTCTTGTTTCCTGTTTTGATTATTAAAATGGCTCAGACGTCTGCTATGCGTGTGGAATATAATTATTCTGACAATGGTGTTATCAGTTGCAGCTAAGTCACATAGTAAGAAAATCAGAAAAAAACAGTCTGAAATATGTATGGGAAAAGTCAATAGTGCCGTCAGTGGCTGAAAGCAGCCGCAACGATGAAGATTTTTTTGCTAATTATCTGACTTCACTCAACTACTTAGGCGTATGAGTTCGTGTTTTTTTGCAGCAGGTTTGCTCAGTCAGTTTGGTGCAGCAATTATAAGTTATCTTATTAGTGTGCCAGTTGTCAGTGGCGTATTTAGGATTTCGCAAAGGGGGGGCCATGGCGAGCGCGCAGAGCGCGAGCCTATAAGGAGGGTCTGGGGGCGAAGCCCCCAGCGGGGTCCAGGGGCAGAGCCCCTGGTCGGGGGGTCAGCTGAAACACTTTTTGCTTCTGAGTGTTCAATGGAAACCGCAAATTTGCCCATTTTTCTAAAATTTGGAAACGCAAAAGACCATCAAACATTGTTGGATTTCGCAATTCTTGCTGAAAAATGGCAAAAAATGCACCTTTTCATATAAAGTCGCCTGTAAAAAATTTTCATGGTCGGGCCAAAGGGGGGGCATCGCACCGTGGCCTCCCCCTAAATACGCCACTGCCAGTTGTGCTGTTTCAATATTTGTCATAAATTAACACTTTAATTTATTTGTGATGTGCTTGATCAGCTTTTTGGACAATTGCTGAACTTATTTCGTTTCGAATTTATTGATAGCTAAATATTGGTTCGCTGGTTGATTTTGTATTGTGTGGACTAATCGTGTTAATGCAGACAAGGACATCTTAGTTCATAACGATAAAATGTGATTTCTCTGACGTGTCTGTTCACTTGGCTCTTTTACGATAGACGATGGACGTGAGCATAACTAACGCACACTGTGGTCTGACACTATGTAGAGGTGATGCCACTGCTTTACTACATACTCATCGGCGTCGGAGCGCTCGTTGTTGTTATTGTAATCGTTGTCATCATCGTCGCCGTTGTCATTTACTGCAGGCGAAAATCAGCCGTCCATTCAGGTGATTCTACGTTTATGCTCATTAAATACTGTTTAATTTGCAGACACACCTAACATCCTTTTAGGCAGTCTTTTTTTACTTTTGCTCCACAAAGGGTTTTACTGTGTGTAATTTGATTTTGATGGACTCTGTTTGGCGGCCGGTCACGTTCGTATGGTAAACGAATTAGTGAGTATCTAATCTCTTAATCTATGACGACAAATTTAACCTGTCATGCCGTTTTACCGGGGCAGCCCTGCGTTTTACTGTACGGTGTTTATTCTGTTGTTTTTGTCTTTACTTAGCTTTGTTCTTTTGTATGCTAATATTGTAAACTTACTGTTGCAGCTGTTTAGCCTACTTGCTATGAACGGTTTAATTTTGATTGCTCGGCTCGTTTGAGTCAATTTCCAGGCACAGCCCGGCCCGGCTCACGTAGTTCTGAAAAGTACTACCACAGTCCACAGCAGGTCTCTAAACTTTATCTATAGTGACCGCTGTAATCTGGAGTAACGTGGAAGCATTAGATGATCACTAAACAATGATCACGTGTATATGTGCGATTGTGTCTGTGTGTGTTCAGAGTCTGATTCTCGGAGTTCGGACGACAGCGTGGATGTGAAGAAGATGGGTGGTCGCGGCGCGGTGCCCGACATCAAGGTCGAGTACTCGACGACGAGCGGCGTTGACGACTGGCAGACCGACCTACTGGTTCCACCTCACTATGGTTCACCACATCCACACCCACCACGATCCACCACAGACTACAGCCCACTGCACACACGGCCACACAACAACGTACTACATGAGTGCTACACAGTTCTTAATGTTTAGTTTGTGCGTTCGTGTTCGCTGATAACAATAATTAACTGTTACGCCCATGCTGATAATTGATTGATAACATGTTAATCAGTCATTAATCAATCAATCACTCGATCAGTCATCAATTATCATTGTACGTGTCTGCCCGAAGTAGAAATAAAAACTACACGTTGTAGTTAGTGTCCTGAAAAAAAATTCACGAAGAGATATATTTTGAGCCATTGTGTAACTACATCATGTCATTTCATTCGATTCAATAAATTGTTATCTTATCTTGTGCTGTCTTTGTTTTCAGTTGTTTTTCTTGGTACTATGATGGACAGAGCGAATGTTGAATGCGTTTGTGGTGTGTGAGCACAGGAGCCTGCGAAGTATTACCCGTCACATGACGTTGGACACTACGGCCCATCGGACGCGTATCGTCAACGTCCACACTCCACGCTTCCGACTGTCTCCGACAATCCGTATGGAACGTTTCCACGTGGTCTCAGCTATCACCACCCACCACCCATGTAACTAATAGCTGCCTGCTAATACAGAGGAGCAAATTGCGATGACTGTGAATCCTTGCTTTGCACTAATCTGCTGCTTGTCAACAAGCATTTTCCGGTTTTTTTGTGCGCTCCGTCAAAGTTGCATCTTAGTGCCAGACTCAGATATGTCAGCATTTCTAAAAACATGACAGAGAAAAAAAACAAGACATAATTGTGTTTTCTCGGATTTTATCGTATTTTTAATGTCAGAACTAAAACTTTGTTAAGTGCATTAACCAAAACAAGTGTTTTGAAACTTTTATTTTATGATACTAATCAGTATGATAATGTGACATCTGTTACTGTCATAATGTGAAAATTAATTTCACTGGCCTTTGCTGCTTTAACAAGGCAGTTTGTTGGGTGACAAGTGGTGAACATAGTTGTGTGAAATTGCAAGTGAACTAAAAAGTTGGAGTTGCGCAGTGCGTAGAGCTAAACGTGTGATCCCATATTATGTCTGCACTGAGCCGATACCTTTGCTTTTTACTGTTGCAGTTTGTGTGTTTGTCGTGCAGGGGATCAGACGGTGTCTATGGTCCAGTCTACGGCTCTGACATCTACGCAACTGTTGGTCGACCACGCCGTCCGTACTGGCCCACATCACCCCCACCTACCGCGGCGCCTCTTTATTCCACATCTCCCGCCGACAGCCGGCTGTCCACCAACGTCTAAGGGTGCGTTCACAGACACGAGTTCGAGTCGGGATACTACCCGTATGCGAGTTCCAGTAAACACGAAAATCGAAACTGAGACTCGTACTCGTGTCTATGTGAACGCAGCCTAACCCGTGGCCCTCGCACATCTGCGATGTGATGCGATAAAATGCAACAAAACGACTTAGAACAATTGTAGACATCATAATGTTTTTATTATATTGCCATCCACGAGAACTTCTGCTAAAACTTCTCTGCAAGTTTGTTGCTTCTCGAAAAGCATTAAACAGTACTAGACGGAGTCGACGTCGACCGTCTCCAGTTGTTTTACCTGATTTTTTTCTCATCACAGACGTGCGAACCGCATAACTACGTCATCACAGCATGTTAAGGTGCGTACAGAGCGACAGGAATGAAATGAAAATCTATACGCATCTTTTACAAACTTGTCTTGTCTACTGAAGTTGGCACGTACAGTGGCGTATTTAGGATTTGGCAAAGGGGGGCCATGGCGAGCGCGCGGAGCGCGAGCCTATAA
>Ga0056128_1003434_pt1 | contig 19424 bp, 12 predicted proteins | sample WorMetLIZISLAND2_FD_71113 | JGI IMG/M metagenome (GOLD analysis project Ga0056128, IMG submission 71113) | Marine gutless worms symbiont microbial communities from Max Planck institute for Marine Microbiology, Germany - Olavius geniculatus... ... | reverse complement strand
GTGCGAGATCGCCGATCTACCGCTAGCACTGACCATCTCAGATACAGTGCGAGTTAGGGCCTAGGTTAGTCTACTACTAATCACTAATAGAAAGTCGTACACTGGCTTTCGATTGGCACTAAAATCAATTATTTTGGATGACCTTAAACGCCAAAATAGGGGTTTTATGGATTTTTGGCGAGTTCGGGCTGCGAGATACATTTCAAGAGCAAATTGCGCCGAAATCAATTGAGATGGACATGTAGAAGCTGCATTGGAAATTTTTAGCACTGAACGTAGATTTCGACGGTCCAAGTCTCGATTTTCTTGGTTCAAGGAAACCTGCGCAAGGGAGCATCAAAGAGCGGTACTTCCGCAAAAGTCGTTATTTTACCGTTGTTGGCCAGTCTTTCGTGAAAACGGTTGCAGGTAGGCATGTGCATGCTGCCTATCACAACAAGCACTAGTGACGAGTTTTTTAATCGTATCAACATCAATGACTTTGAAAGACCCTAAATTTCCAAAATAAAGGGTTTTATTGATTTTTGCGTTTTTCGGCTGCAGCGCACACTTCAAGATTGAACTACGGCAAAATGGCTGGAGATAGACTAAGATAATTTGCGAACAGGAGCTGCTACGCTTTTGCTCGTCTCGTGAGCATTAACTCAAATTTTTTTAAAGCTGCAAACTGGCACACCAGTTAGGTCTGCTCATGCGCTCAGGAACATTCACGCAAATTTTAATTTTCTTGTGCCTCTTATTTTTTTAAAGTTACTATCCCGTAGGGGACACACAGACGGATGGGCAAGACTCGTAATGCGGCCTATTATAGGAGGACCGTGTAATAGTACAAAAAAACTTACCGACACAGACGCCGTTGTCGAGTAGAAAGCCGAGTTGACAGAGACATTTGTGAGTAACCGGATCACATCCAGCCAGACCTTGAGCCCGAGCACCAGCCGGACACACCAAGTCCTCATTACACCACAGACCGGCACCAGCTTCTGACGTCATCGTGATGTCATCGATGCCTGGACGAACGATATATCCCTTACAATATACACGCTGGGTCGACGAAACAACCGACAATATTGTCTTACAAGTAAAACTAAGCAAGTAAGCAAGTAAAACGCAAATAAAACCTTTATGCGTTACATTATATCGTTTACGTCTCGGAACAGCGGTTCAACCATTCACTTACCTTCCCCTCTCCATTCCTACCTTTTCTCTCCTCTCTTTCTTTCCGTTATTTTTATATTAGGGTCCGGGGAAAAGCTGCAACTGCCCCGTGGCTTCATCAATTTTATTAGGCAAAAAAGGCCGTCTCGCACATTACGAGACATTTTAAAATTTAAAAAAGCATTTCACAGACGTTAATCAAAAATGATAGCCAGCACATTTAGGTGCATTGTACTGTGAATAATTATGTTTTTGATTTCATTTCTGGAGGCTGTTAGATGTACAGCAAAGGAGACTTTAAGACAGACAGAAAAAAGACAAAAATAGGCCTATGCAAAAAGGGAAAAATGAGAACGAAAAACAAAAAACAGAATAAAAAAGATAGAAAATGTCTAAACTCACCCTCATATAAATTTTAAAGCGAACGCCGCCAATGACACGTATATGAGCTATATTTTAGACATGTCGCTTGTGACGGCCGATCTAAAAATTTATGGGTTTCAAACAATACCTTTTTCCTTTTTCCTTTTTGTTTTTTCCTTCCCCTTTCCCACTATTTGTAGAGTCTCGCAGACTGAAAATTACAGACCGAATAGCTGTAGTGATGTTTCGTTGTGTTTGAACCAGTCGTCGAAGTGCACTTTGTTGTAGACAGATTTGTTCATAAACAGCTTCACCAACTCTGTGTATCGTACACACCAAAGAAGACATTATGACTAGCGACTAACAGCTTTCCGCGGTCTCTGACTTTTGAGCCGCGCAGCAAAATTTGCATGTTTTCGCAAAGTTTTGAAGAATTCGGCATTAGCATGTGATTATTTTTATTTTCCGATTTAAATTTTTAAATTTGCGAAGATTTTTTTACACGAAACGCCAATTTTCTTCAAACGGCCGACTAGTGACTACTTCAGCAATCAGCAGAACTGCATTGCAACACGAGAAATTTTCTCATGGCTAATGTAGTGAATAAGTTACTTACTAAAAAGAATGGCACGTAATTAAGAAAATTTGCTAAAATAAGCGGCGGAATTCGGCAAACTGGCAGTAGAATTTACAAAAAAAATTGCCCCCAAAACAGTGGTTCATGTTGCCGAAGCCATAAAAGCTGAAGTACACTGTGAGGCATGAAAACACACCAAAATTTATTGATCGTAACTTGAACATTGGATTTTAATAATTTTTGGTACAAATATTTTAGACACAAATGGCCATCAAAAGACCATTTATGTTCCCGCCTTACCGAAAGTCTGTTTCTGCACTACCTGGCGAAAACAGAACACGCAAAATATCACATTTTTATTTAATGCAGTATCATTATGTGGTTCACATAACGTACATTCAGCCTATTTTGTGCAAATTTTTATCACTTTGGCTGACAGTTTATCCAACTGTTTAGTTGTGCAACTGCTGACTGGAAATATTGGCCATTTGTGTAAACCCAGGCTTGCAGATGCATTCTCCATTCATTGAGGGCAGTGTCGACAGCGTTCTGCTCCAGACTTTAACCAGTCGTTTTTTGAGTTCATTGATATTCCTAAACAGTGTCCCACAAACTCGCTGTTGCAAAACACTGCAAACATTGTCGAATGGACTGTGATCAGGTCTGTTAGAGGCTACATGTCTGGAGTGATAAAATTTACTGATGTTTTTCTTCTTTTTAACTCATGTGGCATTTGTTTCGTTTCTCCAGGAAATGCAGAAACAAACGTTGGGTGAGCTGGGAATTTAAACGTTCATTTGATTGCCAGCTGCGTCAGAAATTTTCATACCAATAACTATTAAAATCCCATTATCTTTCTCCAAGTTACTATCAATAATGCCACGGATGGTTTTTGGCATTTTTGGTTCATTTTAACGCCGATTTCATGAATTTTGATTTCTTCAGGTTGTGCAGAAGCATACGCTGGGTGAGGTGGAAACTTAAATGATCATGTGATGGCCAGTTGTATCAAGAACAGTTGTACCAAAAATTATGAAAATCCGTTATGATCGATAAATTTTGGTGTGTGTTTATGCCTCACAGTGTAAAAAGATTGACAGCAGTGAAAAATCCTATAGCTACAAGGCTCATCTAAAGAAATCATACAGTTGACAAACAGTAAGTGAGCAGTTTCTTAACGGCAGATTAGCACACAAATTGCTATGCAATTTTGTGCTATATTTAATAAAAACTGATTACATAAATAAAAAATATGTATAAAATAACGTCTATTGATCTACAAGAAAATAGAATATAAAGCATAAGTAAGTAGGTAAGCAAGTTGCCTTTATTTAACAATCACACAACCAGTACACAGAAATACACAGTAAACCATAAAACGGGCCGTCAAACTTTTGCCTCTGTCTTTTCAAACTTTTCACCGATTTAAATAATTCTTTCACTAGCGCACTTCGCAGAAAATTGTCAATAACGTGAACAGTAAATGTTCCTCAATACGTCAATAGCTATATCAAGGTCGGTAATACTTCATCTAAAGAAAAGAAAAACAGAGAGAGAGAGAGAGAATGAGATAACTATGAGCTCACCAAGCCGGTTGTTTGGAGCGGTAAGAGTGATGACTACGTTGGCAGAAGGCAGAGTGGACCGGCTACATAATGCACTAATTGTAACAGCACCTAATGCACAGACGACGCTGAACGTCAGAAGCATTGAACCCGAACTGCTGTTCACCACGCCACCGATAGACTAACAAAACACAAAAGAAAACAAAAATGACGTAAAACGCAGATAATTTTTTTAATGCGCAACAATGATGGAAACCTCTTCTCTACAACTGATGTTGTCCGGGCAAATACTTTAAACATAATGCGTTTAGTTCATTTTGTTACAATTGACTCTTTTGTCGGAGGCAACTGAAAATGCGACAAAATCCGATAATCCACCTTCAAGTTATGATTTGTTACGTACTGGTTGAGAATCCGACTTAGGAACGACATAGATCTCATATCCATGACGCGGTGACGACTCGTATTGCGACTGGTGGCGACCTCTCTGGAACGAAAAAGACTCGCTCGTCTCGGCCTGCAAAATACAGCAATCGGTCCAGTTAATCAAACAGGATAAATCATACAAACAACGGTGATTTCATGAGTCAAACTCGTGACCACAAGCGCTTTACAAAATACTGTATCAGAAGTTGCAGCTGATTGGCAGGAGCTAATGATACCGCAGCGCACTATGCGGCCATCCATTGCCAGCGCCAACGAATAACTGAACCGGCGGAGCAGCCAGCAGACATACCACTGCTTCAACCAGTCACACTAAGTGAAAAAATGAAAATGCGAAGTAGCTTACAGGCTACAGGATGAAGGCCTAGTGTGGTCTGTAGTCCTAAGCTACTTCGCATTTCTCATCCCGCTAAGGGTAGGAGGTTGAGTTGACCGCAGTACATGCTTTTAAAACGTTGCTTGCAAACGACTCACGAACGGTGAGATTCGAACCGCAACCTGATATTCACGAGTTCGATGTTTTGACTACTAAACTGTTTGCATCTCTTTATGCATGAACGAATTTACAAAAAAAAACAATAATATATACTTGCAACGCAATCGATTATGTAGCGTGGTCTGTTTGTCAGTCGTCTGTTACATTCACGTTCCCTGCGTAAACCGTTCGACGCATTTACATGCCATTTGGCAGGTACACGTGTGGGGTCCAACGACACACTGTGTCAAATGGGGGTCCCTGACCCTCAGAGGAAAAAGAGTCGAATCATCAGCCAAAATATGCAACTGCTTCCAACTTACGAAAACAAATAAATTCATCATGCACCAGGTGGCAGCAGCATCGATCGGCGATTCCGCCTTTACCAGTTTGCTTTCGTCTTTGTAACTACGCATTCGGCTCTTATTTTTGCTATTACGGGATTAACTGTACTGTTTCTTGCTTTGTCTTATTTCGTACAATTTTGTTGATTATTTGTGCTCGTCCCTCGTAGTTTCAGTTTTGTGCGCTTGGCATAGACCAAACTGGCAGTCTGGCGTGTAAACCGCTTTTAAGTGGAAATATGTATAATAGGCTACAAGCGTTTTGCTGGTTGGTAAGCTTACTTACTCCGTCACAGCCACAGTATCGAACGACAGTCCCCATGCACGCTGGAGCACTCAGCACCGAAGAGTTCTCGTCCATGGAAAATGCTGTTCCGTTACTGTCAGCGGTCCTGTCAGTCGACTCGACCACCAAAGTACCAATATGTCAGTACAAGAGACGACCAAGAAGGACTCGACGATCACCCTCGACCATGACTCACACTACAGCTCTCGATCTTATCAGACCTCACATTGCTCACTGGTGATCACTGATCAATAGATGTCCAGCTGTCACATGTGACAGTACGTTCGGGCGGTGTCAATAATAACAGAAACAGATGATACGTTTAGGCCTAAAAAATCCTGTGCTGCCGGTTGCAGTCTGATGAAAAAGCAAAGAATAAGAGGACGGAATAAATTTTATTTTTTTAATTTTATTTTTAACACGCAGTGTAATATTACAAAACACCCCATAAAACCGTAAATAGTATTCTTGACAACTGAGACAGCTTAAAGATGTTGCAGCATAACAGACTAAATGCAAGCATTTTTCAGCCACATTTTGAAAGAAAACTAAAAACTGCAGTAAAGTTTTTGACAGTCCAGTGAAATGTAGAAACCGAGATATTTTTAGAGACGGACGGCAGCCGGAATCCAACATTTTTATATCCCTAACTAAATGTTTATTTCTACCTTGGGATAGTCGCACGAGATTGCTATATAATCGGTGTACTCTTTCTTCATTTCCAAAGTTAAATACCACAGCGTTTTTTTTGCTGTTGCAAAAAGTTCCAGAATCACCCATCCACGCAGACAAGGCAGTCTGGCCAAGTGGTCCATTCATTAGTTCGATCACGACCACTACCACTACTACTAGTGAACGACCCTTACCTATCGGTGTGACAGAGAGGAAAGCGAAGGAGGACGATCATCGATGACGGGGGCGGTACTTCGTTTAATTCTATTCGCACAAGAAGACGACGTAGGCTCAGCGACGTATCGATGAGCAGTTAGCTAAATTGCGACCGGCGCCGTGGTGGGACTTGGCTGTGGGAGTATGTGATGTCTTCCTGTAGCCTATATTTCCGACTACTACTGGCGTCGTCGCTTAAGAGTCCGACTCGACGCGTGTGGTCTGCGGAATTCGAACTATAGCATCCACAAGCGTGTATTTGCAGACGTTTATTCGAGTATAAACAGGTGTACATTACCATAAGGCGCACAGAACGGCGTTGATCTCCCTTTTTTCGACTACAACCAGACACCAGCTGCTAGTTTAGTGTTACGTTCCAGCTTTCGCTGGTACTCATTGCCTCTACTCACGGAGGGATGGCCAGGCTGAGTCGATTTGGTATCTGGCTAAAGGCTAAAGAAACAGAGATCGGCGTCGCTTTATGTGTCTTTACGGCTCAGGAAGGACGTTTTTACGTACATTCACGTCTATTTATTTACCAATGGTCGAGTGACTTATTTTCGATTCCAGGCCTACTCATACCGAAGAACTATACACCGTCAGCCAATAAAAACTTGCCACTTTACTTTTATCTATATCTTCACCACCGTTAGACAGTTGAGAAAATTAAAGAAATGGGCTGGGGACTGCTACGGCATTTGCCATACAGTCTAGACTTAGCTGCAAATAATTTTCATCTGTTTGGCCCACAGAACGAATCACTTGGAGACATTAAATTCAAGAACGACAAAAATGTTCTACAGCATTGTGTCCAGGAATTTCTACACGGTGCCATCAAAAACTTAGTGCTACGGGTTCCAGACAACTTTTAGAACAATGAGAACATTGCAGTAAACTGCAGAGAGAATATCTTAAAAAGTAACATATCTGTCAGAATTGTGCGATTTACTGTCGTTGTATTAAGGATGTAGTCCTGGAATTTATTAAACGTCCCTCGTAGTTAACTAAGTATCATCAAGAAATAGGCACAGCTGGTAAGTATCAGTCAACAAAATGCCATTCGGGAGTTGGAAACAAACGGACCTGGTAATAGAATTGTAAAGTATCCACGGAGCAGATTTCCTTGATCCGCGGACATCGCCATTCTTAACCAGTGGCGCCCTCTAGGAGACGCCCGCTTATCACGTGCCCACAATGGGGGCGCTGACGTTGTCGCCAAAATGGATTCATTTAGTCAATAGCGGTGTGCCATAAACTGTCGACGTTTACTCGCAACTAGTCTGGAAAGCCGCGTTACAAGAACGATGCTACCACCCCACCCATTGGTGTAGGCAGAATAGGCCTACAGAGAGTGGGTTTGGAGAACAAAAGTCTTCCAACGGGGTTCAGGGGCGGACCTTCGGTGAAAATGTTAAAGCAAAGCACCCCGAGCCAAGCAATATCAAATTCACGTTGCTGAAAATTCGCTCAGGTACATGTTATCAGTATTTTGAAAAACTACGTATAAACTTAACGACAATACTTTACCTGTCATCTGTTACCTGAGAACGTCATGCAGTTTATTCCTCCCAGTATTAAAAATTCCCAACTCTCCAGATTTACACACATCACATAATCGACTTCGGGATGGCTTGACAATGGCGTCGTGGCGGGGGGGGGCAATCTTTAGCTCCCTGAATTTTAGCTGGTGGTAAAATTTTCCTTTAAAACACAACATATGTTTTAAAACATATTAATGCAAATTTCTCTTTTCGAAGAAACAAAATTGAAACTTAGAGCACTCGTAATCTCCTCTGTTGGAAATATACAGCTGTCTGTCGGGGGATTGCAATTTCTTGCCCATCCACTTTTTTAAACTCAAGACGCTGGTGTTGGAGGTATTTGTCCGTCAGCTCGGCCTTCATGTGGCAGCAGCCGCGGCATTAGATTGATGAAGAGAAACAGATTACAAGTCGTCGTAAAACACGTCATAAATCGATGCACATCTTTGCGCACTCGCCCGCCACGCAACGGCGTCTTGGTGTAATTAAGTAAATGCGCGAGTCGCAATATTTCATCTATTTAAGATCGCTAGTACGCGTAAAAATCACGGCGTGGGCTCGTGGCTATGAGTCCAGCCACTCAGCTGCTCGTGTCTGTGTTTATTGGGACAACAACAGCATTCATGCATTCATTATTACCACGACAAGCACGTGTACAATACCGTACTGTGAATATACGAATTTAAAGATAGTCTGTTTAGGCCTATATTATCTGACGGTACCTGGAAAGCAAGTTATAAGATAATCACTCCTCGGCATCTCAACGTCAAAAACCTGGTTTTAAAGGGGCATCCCAAAACTTCGGATGGAATACATCGCTCGCGGCGTCAGCCGGCTACTTACTTATTACCAGCGTAACTCTTAACGGGTGTAGGACATCCCCCGGACACCTCCCCTTGACGTTTCCCTCTCCCGGACGTTTCCCCCCTTTTTTGCATACCCGGACATTCCCCCTACGTATGGCGCTGCCGAGTGTAAGTTGCTTTTCTTATAAGTATCAATCGCTGACATATATGGGCAAATAGTAAATATTCAAATGTATTAAAGTCGCACATAGAGCAATATATACAGCACATTAGAAAGTGTAATAGTTATGAATAAATATATACAGTTATATACAGCAAATCTTTTGATATATTGATTTAAATGTCACTGAAATAAGGCGATATTATATACAGCTAATGTCCAAAAAGATAAAATAGTGTAATAGTCAGCAGTGTCACTGTCACTTTCTCTCGAAGCGGACTGTGCGCGCGACCGCATGCAAGGTCTCTTCCACCATCTTCTAGCTATCACGTCGTGCTGCACAGATAATGTGCAGCTCACGCTGCAGAATCTGGGTGGAAATCTTGAGATCCTTTGCCGGCGGCTGGCCACGTGCATTCTGCAGCAGTGTCGTCGTCGTCCTGCTACAGTGACTCGATGGCGCACCACACCGACAGGTGGTTACGACCGACCAACGCAGCGAAGCCCTTATTCCACGCCGTTCAGCGTTACAGGTGGACACCGGGAACAGCGGCGGCAGCGGACGCAGCGTGATGCGCGGAACAAAGATACCGAGGGCCGTGAACAGAGGCGCCGTCGTCAGCCGCTGCAGCAGGTCGTTAGCAGCGTCTGTAGCTTGTCGGCCTCCTCCACGTCGGCAACGCAGCCGTGCTGCACCTATACTAGCTGCATGCCGTCGACGACGTCAGACTCGGGGAGGAAGGCCACGCACGCGCTCGTCATACATAAGGGGAAATGTCCGGGTATGCAAAAAAAGCCGGGGGAAACGTCCGGGAGGGGGAAACGTCCGGAGGGAAGTGTCCGGAGGGAATGTCCGTTTTCCCTCTTAACAGGGTCTACCTGAACACCCCAGATCACAGCATCAATAGGCTATTTTTGTAATTTTCTTTTTTTATTTATAATGTCCATGATACTATTAAAAGCTGTCTTAAACCCTTCATTTCAAAAACTCATAGCAGTTGTTTATCTGCTTTTCTCCGGGTCCAACTTTCACAACCACACGGCATATAATATTGTAACGGTAAGGTTAAAAGTAGGCTATATGCGCAACCGTCACTTCACGCTGTCTGTTCCATCATACGTAAGAAATGACAACGGTTTATAACGTAGCGATAAAGCGTGCACTTATTTATACCAGACCTTAATCATACAAATCTACAGTATATTTTAATTATTCATAATTTTTGCTATAATAGGCCTAGTACTGGCTGCCGCTACTTTTAATATTTTAATATTTCATCCACGTACTAATAATGAAATTGTAGTAGTACTGTCTGCCATTAAACAAGCAGGTAACATTGTTTCTACGCACGTTAATAATGAATGCAGGTGGCAACTTGGCGTTGCAAATTGCTTCCAACCGCTGCAGATAACGACATGGTTACTATTAACAACCTATATGAACTTAACTAACGTTCTATCCAACCTTACCATCAACGACCTCCGAAGACGTGCCGTTTAGCCACAATACAAAACGTTACAGACGACAGACAACGACAGCCGGACGACAGGTCGTACCATCGGCGCTGCCGTTATTACGGTCGGCTAAAAAGGCAGACATACGTGTAATTCCTAGTAATAACTGACCGTTCGTTATATCATCTGCGCTTCTGGTTCCATATGCATAATTTCATATAGGGTACCGTCTGCATTATAACCTATGTCCGGCCATTCGATGAACCTATAGCTGCAGGGGCGGAATAGCAGTAAAATTATTGATACCAGCTCCATCTGTTGGCTCTCTCTCCCCTCTGATAAAATCACGCGGAAGCATCGCTAGCTCTGGCGTCGGTGATATTGAGTCGTAAACGTCAGAGATATTGACGACAGCTATAGGTGCAGTTATAGCCTACGAGCAATCTAGTATATAAGCTACGCCTGGTTCCATGTCTGATTGCATAATATGGACTGTTTCAGCTGATATACATGCAATCGTGGTAAAAAAAAGTCCGATATTGCACGCATTATCCGCTAAAAATCGAGTAAACTGCAAAAACTCTCAGCTGAAGCAAAAAGCAGTATAAAAAGCCAAATAACAATGTTGGACTTTAAAAAACCCCGTTCGACACTATCAGTTGTAGGTCTATAAATTGTGCAAGTTATTGCGACAATTCGTGACACAATTGCGCTTGTCACCATCAGATAGTAATTAAACACCGCTCAATAACGTATCACCATACGGGGTGGGCCAAAAAAGTAAGCTATTGTACTTTTTCGATATTTTCGTTAAATATTGATTATTTTTTTACAATTTTTTCACAAGTAGACTCTGGAAGAAATTTCATACTCAGTGCATGCACGCCACATTTCTTACAGAGTCCACTGGCAAAAAAATTGTGAAACTGGTCAATATTTAGCGAAGATATGGACAAAGTGCAATAGCTTACATTTTTGGCCCACCCTGTACAGTGCCACTCACTGATCGTGCGTAGGCCATCTCTCGGACAGGCATGTAAGCTTATTTCACAGGTCTGCAATCGGATTTCTGCATAGTCGCCTGTGGCACAGCCAAAATATCTGGCATGGAGAATAAATCTAAGCGTATGAAAAGGACTAAAACGCCAGCTAAAATGGAATTGTTTCGTTGTAAATTCAAGCTTGTGCATTAAAACTGACGTGATTTGATATTTCTGATCGTTTTTATTACTGTATGGAATCATTGAACTATTAATTATTTTCAGCTTCTGCCTTAAAAGTTGTATTGTCGAAATAGCACTCTGCAGTCTACACCATCTTTTAATCATGGTCTACACACAGTCATATAGCCTACTAACCGGTATTGAAGTATTATGTAGCTGCCAGACTTCGTAGCTGCCCAAGTTATGCATATGCATCAGCGTACAATCAGTCTGCTGTCAATCAGTCCAGCGTTACATCATCACTGCTTCTTAACTTATTGTCAATATAATTACCATTTATTGACTGAATTCGACGATAAGTCGGCGGGCGTCGCATTTGCACGCGGACGTGGGCAACTTGCTGTCAATAACTGCACCTCGGCGATCAACGCACGGAGATTAGGCCGACGCGTGCATGTTCGGCGAATAAAGGCATCACAAACCACAACAGCATATACAATGTTTCATAAGATTTGTTCAGAATTATCGGTAATTCGATGTCTTTAACCCAAAAACATACGCCCGCCGTTCTTCGGCGCAGATTGTAATAATCTACAAAACAACGTCTTAAATTATAAGTATACTAACTAGTACCATAAAGGTAGGCTGTAGCAGTTGTGTCACAAGTTAAATCTATCTAGCCTACTATATACGATTGCTATACAGAACACCTGAAACAGAAGACGACAGTAAAAGTACTTGCTTCGTCTTTGAAAGCGAAAGACGAAACGTTTCTGAATATTTCCGTGCTTGTTTAATGGCTGCTGCGTACATGAATTCTGCATGCATTTATCAATAAAAAAGATCAGGCTTGAGCGCCACCGAAAGAGGAAGAGCATGACACAGAGACGTTGATTTGTACGCTACACAAACATCCAGCGATACATACACACATACGTAGACACAGAGAGATAGACAGAGAGAGGGAGGAAGTGCAGAAAGACAGCCAGTCGTCAAAGGATCTGAGGCGGTGGTGCGGTAGGTGTTTGCGAGGACAACGTTCTAATTGACGGCGTCAATCTGCATGTTAGGTCTGACACTAGTCGTGCTTCTTGTGACAGTCGCTAGAGGGCGCGCCGCGTCAATCAACGACTGGACTTAGCACGTAGACGAACATCGCACTGACCACTGGCCACACTGACTGTGACTGGCCAGTCCACGTCAACGTAGTGCTTGCCAGTCTAGAGATGCACGCTATATCGACATTCATACGCTACATCGCACGTATAGTTGTCACGATCGAACGGCGACGCTGAAAATGCGAGAAAAAACTGCAAGACCGAAATTTGCGGAAAAAAAGTGCACAAGAATGCATGAAGGAATGCAAAATGCTAGAGTAACAATGCAGAATTCAAAAACAACGGCAAAACTGAGAAAAAAGCGAAATAAAGTTTACAAAGTTGCTAAAAATAAATGATCAAAAAATTCTGCCATTAACAGTTTGTTTTTTTGCCTATGACAATGACAAATATTGCCGGCCTTCAGATGACAATAATTCTAAGTCCGAGTTACTATAAAACTTTAACATTTTGCGAACTTTGTTTAAACTTTTGCGAATCACTAAGAACATCGTTGAAGTTGTCTGGTAAGAATAGTTTAAATTAAATGTAGATCTCGGACATATTTTGTCGCACTTTTCCTAAATTTATCATTTATCATACTGTTATGCATAATTTTCGGTAGGTTTTAGTGTTCAGTGGAATTCGTGTGCTAATGACCTGGTTGTGTACTATAGAAACTTACATTTGGATTTTTCTACACTTCAGTGACTGTGTTTCTGTCCATCTCGTTTGTATATTCTGTCACCTTCCTGTCGTCTGTCCTCTGTTTGCTATGGATCCGTGTGGTCTGAAATGAATAAATTAATTGATTGATTGATTTCTTGATTTTTTTCGAAATTTAAAATACGTTTTTCGAACTTCACACATATGCGTTACCCCGCGTCAATAGGCCCCAACAAACGCTAGTGCCGTGTATAAGACAGTTCGATAATCGACCGGATTTCGGATTTGATCTTAGACATAATCCCGGGATCAGCTGCCATGATTGCAATGCGACAGCCGTCCCCCTGCATTTGTTACCTTTCCGTCGCAGACGCGGAAATACTGGTCAATACTAAATTAAGCGTGTAATCCTTTGCAGAAAAGACGCGAGCGTGTAAACGAATTAACCAATGTTCTTTCGTTCGTTCTGTTGCAAGTCTAACTCCTTATTACTAGGCCCAGTACACCACAACTACACAAATCCAGGAAGTCCGGAACAATTTATCTATTTAAATTATTTTTTAGAATTTTAAATACTGCACGCAATAAACTAAAAACAGTAACACATGACAATACAAAAAGTTATCAAATGTTGACAATGGATAATGGAGAACTAGGCTATCGTATTCACAGATTACCGCCTTTTCTTTAGTTTAAATGATCAGATGTGTTTATCATAAAAGAAAATAACAGCAGCAACAACAAAAGCAATAACAACAATATGCCACAATGAACAGCTACAGGTAAATTTAATTGGGCCACGTGGACCACTAAGAGTGCAAAGATTTGACTTTCTGATCACGAGTTAAGGTCCTTCTGGCTTCGAGGAACATTTGGATGAAAGGTTAAGATTACAGTTGAAATACACAATGTATATAGTTTAGATGACTACCCGCCTTCGATCCTACGGAGAAAAGGGAGGGGATCTTGGCTACTCAAGATTCGGGCATTTTCAAAAAACTGGTCAATCAAACAATACGTCTTTATTACGTAAAAATGCAGAGAGGAAACAAAATAGACAATAAAAAACTTGCAAAAAATTATCATAATACCAGCATATTGAAAAACATAGGATAAAAAATAGTATAAGCGTAAGTAGTAAAATGAAAAAGAATGCGGCTTTTAGCATGTACCTAATGGAACGTAAGTGATGTGAGAGTTGTCCACAAAAAAAGATCGAAAGGTTAAAAGCGCGATTTATGTCTTTTCCATTATTGTCCGATTCCACAGCAGTTAATTAAGCACGGCTCTGAGATAAACGCCATATACAGACAGAGCGAATAAGATTCCTTTTATTAGCATTTTACTTGCTATTGTTGGAGAGAAATTGCTAGCGTACGATTCAACATATAGAACTATCAAGCAGCATGTGCTATAAATAAGAACGCCGCCGAAGTAAAAAAGACGAAGTTCTAGAAAGTTCTAGAGTTCTCGGACACATATTAATACATGGTTAGAAGTAATATGCACGAAATATCGTATAATTAAAAATAAAAATACTTCAGTAAATAAATATTTCCCTGTGCCTATTTTCGGAACAGCAGCAATTTTCAGGCCTCGCCATTGCCACTTAGTTAACGATTATTTATGTTTTAAATGACGACGATAGCGTTATACGATTTTAGATTATCGATTATTACGATCAACATCATCATTGCTATATTATTATTTATTATTATTAATAACGAAAAGATTATAGTGACACTGTCACATCAAAGACGTTGCAGGGGCACTGTACATAAATTATGTCAAGTATGTAATGAGCAGTAGGCTAATAACTGTAAGACTAATCGATAGCAGTTCATGAGTCTGTCCAGGAACGACTAGCGAAAGAGATGTGCTTTTGTCTGTCGCCGAAACTGCAGCAGTGAGTTGGCGGCTCTCGTCGCAGGTGGGAGACTGTTCCAAGCTCGAGCTGCTACCACTGGAAATGCCCAGTCGCCGATGGTAGAGCGTCCCGTCGACGGCACTTGCAGCGTCATCGTGTCGGCGGAGCGCAGACGACGACGAGCAGGAGCGTCGGCAGTCAGCTGGAAACTGTCGGCAAGGTAGGCTGGCGCTGTGCCGTGCACACAGCAGTAAGCCAGCACACATAACCGGAACTGGATGCGCTACATACTGATAATAAGCATTTTTCCAGTAACACGTCGGTGCAGACTAACAGCAGGCAACTGAGACGGGCATGATTGTGAACCGTCGCAAGACCAAAGAGATACTAATCGGTTCAGTTCTCAGAGACCCGTCAGTGTCCGTCACATGAGCGGCGCGCCGGTGGAACGCGTCACGACGTTCAAGTTACTCGGCGTGCACGTCGTCAACGACCTGAAGTAGGCCCAGCATGTCGACGCCATCTCGTCGAAGGCTGCGTCGCGACTCCATTTCCTCAAGCTGCTGAAACGCTCGGGCGCCGGCCTCGATGATCTGCTCTGCTTCTACAAGACAGTTGTACGACCGGTGCTCGAGTATGCGTGTCCGGCGTGGCATTCAAGTCTCACGATAGGACAGTCGAAGGCGCTGGAGGCGATACAGCGAAGGGCGATGATGATAATATTTGCGCACAGCGATTATGAGATGTCACTGATGCTGGCTGATTTAAACACGCTCGAGGAACGGCGTGTTCAGCTCACTGAGCGGTTCTTCCGGCGCAGCGTCCTGCGTGAAGGATCTTGTTTGTACTATCTGCTGCCGGACAAACGCGACTCTTCAGTGACAGACCGACTGCGCCGAGCCAAGACATTTGAACCGTTGCCAGCTAGAACTAATATATTTCGAAATTTTTTCATTCCCTGCTGTTTGGAACATTTTGATTAGGGCAGGTATTTCTTTTTTTCTAGTTCTAGCTGTCAGCGTTTTGAGTGTTTTCACGTCACATCAGATAATCTCTGTAATAACATTTTGTATATAACTGTTTATTACTGTGATCATGACTATGACTGACTTCGCTTTTATACGCTTGGCTATATTTTCTTTATTGCCTTGTATACTGTATATTGTAAGTATTATTGTGTTGTCTTTGTATGTATATATTGTATGTATGTATGTATGTATGTGTGTATGTACAATGTATAATGCCAATCCAGCCACTGGCTGCCATACACAATAAACCGTATTATTATAACGAAGCAGTGGGTGAGTGACACAAAAAGTCGATGTTACAATTCATGAGTAACTGACAGGACTATACTTTCCATCAACGTCACGAATTAGCACGACGTTATTAATTATTGTCAAATACTGCACATCTCTAGAGAGAACTGTTGGTGAACGTGATCGACGTGCGACGCGTATCTACGCAGCCAGCATGTAAACAGCCGTCATCAGCGACACCAGCAGCAGCAGCAGCAGCCGTGGACCGGCGGATGAGGATGAGGATGTGACCATGCGCCTGCTGTGAGAGGATTGGTAGCTAGATGTGACTGTGTTGACCAGTAGGCGTGAAATGACGTCAGCCGGACACTGACCAGTCTGATGCTCAAACTCCTTCACATCGATCTGTTGTAAATTTCTCGAACAAGAAGTCGCACAAAAAGCTTGTACAAAAAACCTTTAATCTAGAAGAATTATATACGACCGGCTGCTACGATAAACTACTTAACTCCGAGACTGAGGTCTAAGTTTGACGAGCGCCACTGAATGGAATTGACTCCTACTAACAATCCGCAAAGCACCGACACAAGCACTTTTAACAGAGTTTTAAAAAATCTTATTTACAGAATTTTGCAACTGTTGCTAAACGTCATATGCTTGCTGCTTTTTATCTTCAAGTGTACGCTGAACCACGATGATGATGAAAATTGATGATGATGAAAATTAATGATGATGATGATGACGATAAGTAACTGATGATCTTGACATGTCATGTGTCATGTCGTTGGCTTGCCCTTAAGCCTCCGATTTGTAACGTAGGCCTATACTTCTTGGACAACTTGTCGTGTACTTGCTACAGACTTTCGGTTGCTGTGTACTTCTCGTATTGCTCGTTTTACAGCATGTCGCGCAACAAATCCGTAAAAAATCGAAGCAAATGGAGTTCGGACTTGACTGACCGACGTCCAGTGTCCACTCCACTCCTAACTGCTACAGCTCGAGTGACCACCACATGCACTGCGTCAGCACCGGCATTACGTCACGAAGTCACGTGACCCCCGCCGCCGCGCTGTGAGTAAGTAAGTAAGTATAGATCACGTACGTGTATAAAGGTGCTAATCGAGTGTCTAACGCATCCGTGGAGACACAAGACGACAGGTTAACTATTACGCTCACACGCGCTGCAAGCTATTGATCCGTACAAGCTAGTAGGCCTATACACGACAGCTGCTGGTCAACCGACAGATGCACTCTATGCGTATTTGGAAACTGTGCGGAGCCGGTGTCGACCATATCTCACTATTTGACAGCATCTCGGAGGCGGATATTAGCCGCCAATGTGATAGACCGACATGAACTGAGTTGGCTGTTTGGGGTACAAATAGTCTCGAGTCTCGACACGTTGTGGTGTCTGTCTGCCGACAGGCAAACCGTCTAGAAATGCAACTAACCACTTAGTAAACTCAATCTACCATTCTCCGGGGGGGTAGGTATATCAAGTGTTGGCCTGTTCGGCTGAGGAGCGTCCGCGAACGTCTCACAGAAATGAATAAAGATGAATGTAATTATAATTATAATCATAATAATAGCGCGCAAAAGCTTAAGTTATGAGTTGAGACAGTCTGTTTGTCCATTGTATAATATATAGAGACTGCCGTAATTTAACGAAATGTCATTAAGATGATGACTTAATCACGTGATTTTAAAGGAGATAGCTTTGAATGACATTAACAAAAACACTTCTACTCGCACAATAATGAGTCCATCTTCTATCTATGTACTGGATGCAGTCGTTTGATACACAAGATACCGATGACCGCGATAGCCTAAGTGTGAGATACGGTGTGCTAGTGGCGTAGTGGAAGGGGTAAGAAAGGCAATTCAACTGCACCCTACATAGCCTGTCGGAAATTTTTTCTTCCACGAGTACAACATATAGGAAAAATTTAGAAGCAAAATAAAAAATAAGAACCTATAATCTTCTCTGTCAACAATATGCCAACTGTCTGTCGCACAATTACAGCTTTTGCCCCTTCTCAACTTTTTAACTTACGACGCAGCTGGATATGCAGTGTACAGACGATACTATCATGCACATCCAGTAAACGTCTGAAAAAGAAGACAGAATGACAGACCTACACCAAGATAGCAGTAATTCACTGGCTGATTACGTCGTGCAAAACCATGCATCGTTTAGATACCAGCGACAGGCACAATTACTCGTCTGCAATCAACCAATCAATCGAAATACATTTGTATAGTATACAGCATGATCATGACCATCTGTCTGTTCTGCACGAGCTCTCATCTCAAAAACAAAAAAAAACGTGGAAAATTGAAATTATCCATAATATTAAAATGTTCAACCCTGAGAAAGAACAATCGACATGCGTGCCAGTTTTCTGTTCAAAAAATCAAAGGTCAAAAGTCAAGGTCACCGAACGTCAAAAATGACGCATCCAGCGTACATGTTTACATTGATTACTTATGGCGGCGATTGACGCGCCGGCCGTCAGGCGCGTCGGGTGGCTCAAGCGCCCACTGCAGCCTATGTCCAACTATTTTAGACCTATTTTAGACCTATTTTGCTCTCGGTGCCTTAATCGCCTAGCAACTCGACGTGTTATTGCATACATGCCTACATCTTTCCTTGCTTAACAACATGTTTGCCATAAGTGGAATTTTGAAGCATACAAGACGAATGACTGTAGTTACACAAAAATATATTACGTGCACGTGCTGTACACTATCTTTGAGAAAATGCGCTTTATTTTCTACTGTCAAATTTATGCACGCGTGTTGTAACCTATTTCGGTAAATTTTATGACTTTTGACTGACTTACACTAAAAAAATTGCAACACATAGTTAGTTAATCTAACACCGTTTATTATGTAACTACACTCACTGTAAGATAAATTACAATTCTGTTCATGTCGATGTATTATAGACCTATGTCAACGCGAAAAAAACGCCACTTAACTGCACGTTAGTAAGCGAAATACATGCAAGTCAAGTCAAAGCATTGAAGGCAAGCAAAACGTCGGTCACTATCTTTACGTATGACTGCCTAGGCCTACGTAGAAGCCGATTACGCTATTTGGTCAATCTAGCCGTCAAGGACTCGTTCTCGCATTCCATCACGCATTCACTATTAAAAGGTACGTTAAACTGGCGTCTGCTATATATAGCAATTTATGTAAAAAAACTGTTCAGTTTATATACAGTGTAAGGGTGACATCGTGGTTGTAGATATAAAACAGCACAAATCACAATTTACAAATTCAAACTTTACCATTACACAGTCAGCAA
>Ga0056128_1003430_pt1 | contig 19428 bp, 16 predicted proteins | sample WorMetLIZISLAND2_FD_71113 | JGI IMG/M metagenome (GOLD analysis project Ga0056128, IMG submission 71113) | Marine gutless worms symbiont microbial communities from Max Planck institute for Marine Microbiology, Germany - Olavius geniculatus... ... | reverse complement strand
CGTCGCTTCACTTCGCCGGTCAGAACGGCAATTCACGCATTAAAATAAAGTTTCAGGCATGGCGATCAATCACTACCCATCAATTCATACTGTGCATAGTGTTTTGTGGATAAATAAAATGGATAGACGCTCCGCTATTGATTTGCGATAGAACATTTGACAGCAGACGATATGGACGGTATCGTTGATATCGTTGCTATGACGACGTTTACTGCTTATGGCGCATGCCCATTAGCACAACACCGCAAATTGAGGTCACTGTCAGCCAATCAGACTGGCATAAAGTAGGCTCAGTTGATGGCCGATCAACTAATCGCCGATCACGTAACTGGAGATCGAAAATGCCTGGAAAAAATGAAACACAGTTGATCGACGATCAGTTCTGAACATCAAGTTAATCGGAGATCAGTAAATCGGAGATCAAATTTGATTTGATTGGCGATGGAAAAACCGGACCTTAATCTGTTTTTTCTATGCCTTTTTCCATTCCATATGGAATAGACGGACCATTTTAGAAATTACTACACTTAATGATCTAGTTAGATAGTAGTACTTCAGAAAATGACTGCAGGTATAGCTTATCTGGCTGGAGTTAAGGCAGGGTGCGTTCACCCGTGTCGGGTGGCAGGTAACACAGTGCAATCCCATATGGCAGGTGACGCTCTACAGCTTTGAGATGGGTTGCCTATGAAAAGCTATACCCTTTAAATAATAGTATTCAAGATTCAAGTCAACGAGTAAATGGGCAAAGTCATTTCATGCAGGCAACACTGCTGCTAGTGCCATGTCAGTTTGGCCATACATAATTCACAATACAAATTATGACCAGGGGTTCCAACTCAGGACCAATGTCGCTTTGGGCCAAAACATTATCTTCAATTCTGTCCAACAGCTTCAGCAGGATTAAACCACTAAGCCAAATTTTTTTTACATTTATGGCTGGCTTATTAGAATTTATGGCTGCTTTTCGGCTAAGCTGGAAAACTACGGAGAAGGTATTTTTCGGCTAAAAATTTCAGCGGTTTACCAAGTGTAATTTCCAGCTAAGCCAGAGCTAAGGAAAAAAGCTGCAGGATGCACAAGTGTGACGGACAGACAGACAGACTGCACTACAGTAATAGCAATAGCTGGCCAACATCACTGATGCTTTCAGCAGTACCAACCAGCTAATAGCAACATAATTTATACAAACCAGTGAACAGTGACGTCTTTCACTTCCAGGCAGTCGGACATCGCTCGTGTAACATCGTCGATGCGCTGTTTAATAACAGGGAGAAGTCGACCAACCAACTGCTGGTCATTTTCATTCACCGACTCGCACAGTTCTACAACCATAGAATAGATATATGCTCGCAACGTTTCTTTGTATCTCTTCAGGACTGCACAAGGCAAAAAACTGAACTGAACACAACAGACTGATTACGAAAAGCGAACTCGCTTGTGACTCTGTGTGAAATGAAGTTGTAGTTGACTTGAGTTCACGGAGTATCCCAACTCGTGACTTTTGTCGTCTTTCTACAACACCGAATAAAGTTTTTAATCCAAATTACCATTCAGTTAACCGCAAAGTTGAGTTCTGAAACAAACATATTACAGGCACTCGTTAGATCAATCAGTTTCAGATGCCGCCATTGGTATCCATCGTATGTGGCAGGCTGTCGTACCAACAAAAGACTAACTGACCAGTTCAGAGTACCTATACAGTAAGCATGTAAGTCATCTATTGTGTACACTGTCAACAGAACAGATGTATCAAGGTGACAGCCATTGCCAACCAGGCTTTCACAATGTTCATCGGCCCACGGACCTGAAAATATCTGCCAGACGACGTGACCTATACTGAGTTGTTATACACTAAACTAAACCCGACCCCATTCAACTGTTTCTAGTGCACCTACTAGCAGTAGTTAGTTCAATCTCTGCCAAGTGAATGATGCAAACAAAGGAGATTATGCGTTCGTCAAACTTTCTGTCTGTACGCAGCGGTGTGATGTCATACATTACTTGCAGATTGTGCATTGTCTGTGACATCACCAGCAGCAATGCTGGGGGCAGCCAGCATTATAATGTAATAGCTATCCTATAGTATTAATGAAACGACTTCTGTTAATTGTTTTAACTAACGAATTCATAAAATGCACTTAAATTACTTCTATGTAAAAATTCACTTGACTTGGCAAAGATATGCACTTTCACAAGCGCCTACCAGTTACGCTACTTAGGCCATTTCAAAAACTCCCACTTGACTGAATAAAAAATTCCCGCTTGACTGACTGGCGGTGAGTTGCTATAACACCATTAAAAAGGTAAATAACACCAATTCAACACATACTAGTTAACTGGACAATAAAACTCTGGACATCAGTGTGCCGATCATGCCTATGCTGGGCCTGTAGCTCTGTAGCAGTATCAGCACAATCCGTCTGTAGCTCTGCCATCCGTTGCAACAGTAGCTCTGATGCCTGAGACCATTCCAACAAACGTCAGTGTTAAAATTGCCACTAGACATGCACACCGAAAGCTTCGGTGTACATGGCTCTGAAACTACATATCGAGGACAGAATAACGAAACACTGTATCTGCAGTCGACTACAGCAAAACTAACTACAAACTACAAAACTCGGGGTAGCCAGCGCCATAATGTAATAGCTATACTATTGTCCAGGTAGGAAAACATTTGCTTGTAAAAGACAAAAATTTTAATATAAAATGTAAGCTGAAATTAATGTTAACCTATTTGGTGGACATTCCTCCATTTCTTTTGAGTAATTAATACTCATACAATATAGTTGAAATGGCTGCAAAGTGATGACTCAGTACATACAATGAATGGAGGTATGTTGAGATCAGCCAGCAGCTTAGCGATGGTTCTGTTGCAGTGAACGTACGGCAGTTGTACATCAAGCTTGTGTACTGACAGGTCAACGACAGCCACTCTCTGGCCACTATGAACGTAATCACATCGACACATGACAGCAACATCGTGAATTAGTCCTGTGCTACGATGATAATCAAAAGACGTGTTTCGCACTTTTTTCCACAAGGTTATCGTATAAGCTAACGTAGATTCGTGTTTCACACTTTAACACTGGTGAGCAAGAAATCGCAAGCAAGATTTTCCTTTGCTATGCTTCACTAACTTCACTCACAGGCTTGCATGTTATTGCGTCATCCAGAGAGTAGGCGAGATTAAGCTAAGAAATACCAGTGTCAAATAATCCAATGTAAAATTCTGGAAAATTCTTGCATATGCATTTACACTTTGAGCGACAATTCGCGAGCCGCAGAAATGAGATTCTCATACAAAAATGTGCGAAACACACCTCAGGTGACACAATCCACGGTGTCAACACAGAAAGCAAAAAACCAAATGCACACCACTTGCACTGTTTTGGAGGCATAGCTTGGGTAGTGTTGCTGTAAAGTTTTCTAAAGAATGCCAAAAAATATTTGTCACAACTACAACTGAAAAAATAACAGTCCAATATGCAAAGAAATGCATTAATGCAACACAGCATGTCTGTTAAAGATGTCAATGGGCAACTTCACTTTTTGACTTCGCTGAGCCTTTTTGCTGAGCGAAATCTAAAGCTGAACGCTAAAGTCTGTACTTAGACCACAGTTCAACTAAACTTTGGTCTAAGTTTACAGACTTAGACCAAAACGATTATAAATGGCGGAAAGACAGGTAAACCTAACAGGAAATAAATCAACCATTTACGCTTGGACTTGCTTATTTAATTGCGCCACGCACGCAAATAATGTAATTAGGTAATATCTGACGTCATTGCACATTCATTTCAGCGTTTATTTGCGGTACCAAATCGCTTTAATTTACTAAACTATCCGTAGGCATAGGACTGTAAATAGTTGCCATGTTTTCGCTCAGCTAAAGTCGAAAGTTGAAGTGGATTCAGGCTCAGCGAAAGTTAAACCCTAAGGGCTAAAGCTATCTCTTCCATGCAAATCGAACCGACTATAGCCAGGTTAGTTCGGTTCAACTTTGGTGTACTTTTGGACTCAGCGAATTGCTGAGACTTTCGCTGAGTCCAAACTTCGGTCTAAGTAGGTCAGTTTAAGCTCAGTGAAAGTCTCAGCAGAAATCTAAGTCAAAAAGTGAAGTCGCCCAATCTAACACTCTCACCGGTCAACTCTCCCACATCATTCTATATACACATGCCGCTACATCGAGTCGAGCAAACTACCACTGACGAAATTCCTGTCCATCATAATCAAAATGTACATGTGGCACTGCAAACGTAACAGTGCAACAGAAACATGTCAAGTAACCAAATGAATCAAACTGTTACCTGACAGTGTCGACAGTGGGCAGAAGACACAGTGGCAGCCTTGTGAATGCACTGGCTTCAGCGACGACCGAGTCTTTCAAGTTGACACACAGCTGGTCCACTTCTGACGAGTGAGTGTTCAGCACACGACGCATATAGGCCACGTTCTGACATAGCAAACATAGGACAAGACATGTAACGATTCAACAATTTTTGCCCTTGTGCCATGCCCTATCCCTCCAAAAAATTTCATCACAATTTTTTTATCACTTCTTGAGGGATGTAGCTGACAAACAAATGGAGATGAGACAGCCAAACTGTTGCTAAAGAAGACACACTACAGCCTATGCAGTGCCTGGTGCAGTACTGACCTTCAAGGTCATACAATGTGAATGATTTTCGTTTCACCTGAAAGGGCATATGCCACTTCCTATTAGTGAATAATAGCAACCTTGGCCGTATCTCTCACCGCTTCCAAGACATGGCCAGTTTTCCGTTGAAAAATGCACATTTGTCTTATCCCCCCTCCATTCAACCCTGAATTTAAAAATGCTCGCCTTGCACAAAATCGCTGAAATTTTGCATGTCTAAGTTTAAGACACAAGGCCAATGATTTGTGTAAAAATTTTCCCACCATATATATAGTCACAATACATCTGTTACAAACAGATGGACAGAGAGACAGACGGACAACACATCGTGCCATAGACAAAAACTGAACCCTGAGCCCCTACTTCTCTATTAAATTTATTTCTTTCAACGTAAACAAAACACGTATATAGATATCGATAAGTTTTGTACAATGAAATTTGCTCAACAACAATACAAAAAAACTTAAATCTCAACAAAGTCAACAGTGTTTTATGACAGTGCTAACGAGGCGCAAGACACTGTAAAGTACCATCTTAAAATGTACTTATTTCGTGGCCGTGATCGGCGGCGTGTTCTGCCTGGATGCACGTGTGATATATACCAAACGTGAAATGCCATCAGTCGCCACGCTTAAGTGGAGTGAGATTACGGGCACTAACAACATTCCAGACACTATATAGTGAGAGATAGAAAGACTGAGCTATTGATACAAAAATTTATTCATCCCAAATTTTAAGAAGCATGGAACAAGAAGAGATGAACCTCTGACTGTTGGTTCTGAAGTCTTGATCTTGCGTTCATGTTCTGTTTCACAAGAATGCGAATCAAATCCTGTTTTTTCTCCTGCAACAAGACAACACAAGCTTATACATCGGGACCGTGGAATAATGCACAATTCTGCACGTACTGTAATAGGGTGTTTACACGATCCAACAAACGTCCAGCAAACTTCCAGCAAATGTATTCAAAATACACGCAAATTGCTGGACGTCTGCTGGAAGTTGCTGGACGTTTGATGCCATGTTATAATAGAGCTGGACGTTTGCTGGCAGTTCGCTGGACGTTTGCTGGATCGTGTAAACACCCCATAACTGGCGATATTCCACGTAATTAGGCAAAATGTATAATGCTGCGAGTTGTGCAGAATTAATCTTTTCTGTGATTAAATTTGACCGAACACACAAAAATGTGCCAGAGCACTGAAGGGCTGGTATTAATTCAACAACAAGCAGATATTTTGCTAGATTCTGCCTACATGTAGTTCAGCAAATTCTGTCAAACACCAATATTTCTGAATGTTATCAGTATGTAACTTCTCGCTGACATTCTGTTCTATATACAGGGGTCCAAAAAATAGCACAAAGTTTATGGCACCATAATTTTGCAACCGTACATCACAAAGTCATGCGATTTTCAGCAAAATGTTCCAACAGAAATTCTTTACATGACTAAAGTCAGTGTTTAAATACAGCAATTAAATATTCTCTGTGTTTGCCACTGGCAGTAAAGTTTCTATGGAAACATTTAGCTGAAAACCGCATGACTCTGTGACATACAGTTGCAAAATTATGGTTCCTTAAACCATGTGCCATTTTTTTGGACCACCATGTTTTTACCTACTTATAATCGGTTCTTAAGCAGAAGGCTGTAGCAAAGTCCGTTATATTAATATCTCTACCAACTCAATGACAGGTAGCCCCTGTCTTTTCCAGATTTATCACTGAACGACCTGTGCCTGCAGCTGTATTCTGTAACATTGCAGAATGATGCAAGTGTAACAAGCCAAAAAAATTCATTTTCACGACATCTGTAAAAATCCCCGATATTTCCAGGTTTTCCAGACAAGTCGTCAATCCGAGAACAAGCTACAAAGTACTTAGTTAGCTATGTAACTGTTATGACATGCAAATCAGTCAACCGACCGTGAGTCTGTTAAAGTCTTGTATCTTCTGGTACTTGGCGTAGAGCACCTGCTTGTCAGTCGTTGCTTGCTTCACGCTGGTCGTGAGATTGGCTGAGACCGAGTTTAGAGCCGCCACAGACGCACGCGAACCCACAAGACGAGTCTCCACGTCGATTATATTACTGCATTGTATGCAAATAATTACTCAATAACATAAAGATATTACTATCACTCTTGTCACTATCCTTGGTGTGGCTTGGTGTTGTAGCAGTAGCATGTTGGACTAGGGATTGCAAGGTTGCTGGTTCGACTCTCGCCCGATGAACTGCCAGTTAACAATCCTGGGCAAGTTGTTCACACGCGTGACTCTGTTCACCAAGCAGTATAATTTGGTAACGATCAAAGGGCGGTGATGCTCCGTGGCTGGGAAGGTAACCGTAGGTCTGTCGTCGCATTGACCATGCGTCACGGACTCAAGTGGTTTATCCAACTACGGGCTCAACGGCCGCGAGTGGGAGATGAGCACCACGCCTACGCTCCTCGCGGGTACGGCCCTTTTACCTTACTGTCCTTTGGTAAACAAATGTTCAGCACTGTAACTGAACTTTAAGCTGACTTAGAATAAAAGCTGCAATGCCATCTTCTAAAATTTAATTATAATAACCCGATTCAATGACAAACTGCACATACATGAATGCACACTGTTTCACTGTTGAACACTTTAATAAATTATTACTTCTGTTATAAATTGGCCAAAATACAACCTTTACCTACTGGAAATTTACTGTTGACATTTTGGCTACCGCTGCTGCCTTCTTCAGAACAAGCACCTGCAAGATGTCACTGGTGGACAGATATTCTGAAAAAGGCAAAAGCAGTTGCCGATACATCAACGATAAAGTTGTATTTTAATGATTCTATATAACCTATTAGACACCAATTCAACCCATACCTATACTAGCAACCAGGGGCCCGATTCACAAACATTGTCATAAGATTTGTCTTACAGTATGTCTTTAGAGCATCCTAAGACTTGAGTCAAAATGTCTTAAAAGTTTTCCTATTTCATTTACAACTTCCGAATGATTCTTAGGGTGGGTTTCTGGATCTCAACTGTATTAACTGACAGATTTGCATAACTCTCGTTTCCCGTTGCACTAACCAACGGTCAATATGGCCAAAAATTTAACTGGCCGAAATCGGCTAGTTAGCTAACCATCGATCGCAGTTATCGTATTTAACGCAACTTTTGTACCATTTTGCAAGCAGTTTATTGACGAATGTGATACATGGCGAGCACAAGCTTGTACCCGTGACACATTATGACGTCAGCATTACGTCACGACTAACAAAGAATATTTAATCAACTGCCATATTTTGTTACAATATTTTGAATTAGTATTTCTTCAGCTACAAGTGGTAAAAATTTTGTGTAAATTGATCAACATTTGAGTGAATTATGAGAAAAACGAAAAGGGGTCTTTTTTATGAAACGCCATGTACAGCGTCTATTCAAAGCCATGCAGTTAACCTGACAAGCTGAAGTGCCTGTGGGTCGGCATAATGCTGCCTCAGTTGGTCGTCAATAGCAGTCCGAGCCTCGTGCAGGCGTTTCTGCAGCTGCCACGCACTGTTCTTATGCTTCTCTGTCTGTACGAACTTTGAGAACATCGCTGACTGGGCAGCCTGCACAAAGTAATGATAGACAACGCAAAATAACTGGATCACAAAGTGCCGCCGCCCAGCACTGTAAGTCCGACTGTTACGTTTGGTCCACAGCTTGGCTGTTAACTCACAAAGCCAATAAGCCATCAATTATAAACGTGGTAAAATGTTTCTCTCTCCGAAACCCCTCAACAGATCTTGCTGAAATTTGGCCTTAATTTCTTCAAGGTAAGGGTCCACCCTGCAATTTTGGTCTTGATGTGCTGTCCGTTTTGGGACGAAAAATGAAAATAAAAGGAAATAAATTATAGCAATACCGTAGAAAAAGAAAAACATATGGGCAGCCTAATGACACAAATCAATTGTCTGCAACATCTATCAGGGTGAAGATACCAAGGCACATACCCATAAAACCCAATGGGTTTGTCGTATTAAACAAACCTACCTGAAAAACCACCCCGAAGCCAATTTTGTATGGCACACCAAATTCTACGTAACAATTCCAATTCTACATGTTCAAAAGCACAGTAACCCATGGACCATAGTTCAATGTGCTGGTCACGGTGTGTAGCACAGACGTATACATTAAATATTCTAGATACCGGACGTTTAATGGCTTGCTCCATTACGGAATGTGTCATCTTCAAAATGCCCCCATCCCCCCCGACTAGCATGCTGTGCGCAAAGGTACACGTGGCATTGCATCATTTGACGATTCATGCTATGATTAAGGTAAGCGAACACAAATGAATTGTAATCGACACAACGTTACAAAAAATAAATGTGCAGCAATTTAATATTAATTACATATGAATCAAAGCAATGAACAATATGGCGGTCGATCAGCGAGCAGATCACAATGCATGCTAGTCAGGCGGGGCTGTTTTGAAGATGTTGGGTTTGGCTGGCAGCACTGCCCCTGTGCTGTGTAGCTATGAATTAAAATACAATAAATGCTGTAACCAGTAAATAGAATGTCAGCACAAACACCAAGAGCATCATGGGTCAAAAAAAGTAGGAAAAAGCAGAAACTTCCAACTTTCCGATAGCCAGTAGCAAATTTCTGACAGCGCGGAATATCAATGCTCAAAATTTCAATTTTGCCGCTAGATTTCCCCCAACATGAAAGTTTTCAGCCAAAATTTTTTGGATTTAAAAAAAACAAATTTTTCAGATGAGGAGATTTTTCAACAATTTTCTGACAGTCAACTTCTGTCCCCTTGGCCACGACACCACAGACAAGTTACACTTACCTCTAGCAACTGATGAACACTCTGTAGCACTGAAGGCGGAGAAGACAGATCAGAGAGCCGACCACCCTGCTCATACTTGAAACTATATGCACAACAACCGATCAACTATACTTGATTACAATACGACGAAGATCAAAAGTCGACTCCAAAATAAACTGATACGACATAAGTCGACAAAAAACTTTGACTACACAGTTTGTGCGCTGCACCATCATCATCATTTTTGCTACAGTTCACGGAATTCCACAGTTTCTGGTCTTCCGAATGACTGCAAGAATTAATCGAAATTAATCAATTACTCCTGATTAATTCTTGAACATTAATCGATTAGAAAATTTTTAATCTGGCACAGCCCAATACATGCAAACCTTAAAACAAAAATGTAATAACTGACAGCGCATTTTAGACAAACATGCAAAAACGCAAATATTTTATTAATGACTAAAAATATGAATTCCCAACACGAAAGCTTTTGATGTTCTTCTTCAACCACTTATGCACTAATTATTGGAGATCGATTAAGCAATTAAAACGTGTTAATCAGTAGCAGCCATACTATTACAGAAACCCACGTTTCGTACTACATTATCCGTTCGACAAAGACCTTATGCAGCCAACAGCACAAAAAAGTAAGTATCTGACAATCTTGAAACTACACTGTTTTTTCCTCAAACACTGCCTGTATATTTAATCTTTTATCACTTTCATTAATGCCAATAAAGTTTATTAAATATATACTTCAATTTTAGGCCATGTTGTTTTCAGGGTTTAGTTCCCCTTTAATGGCATCAACAGAAGTAAACATTTCATACCGTAACTTTTCGGCATCTTTGCTGATATCAATATCGGCAGTTCTCTGAGCAAGTGCGGTGGAATTTTCGTCGGCGTGAATGCACAGAGCTGATAGTAAGTCATGCGCTGTAACGCTGGTCAGGGCGGATTCTACACATCTCCACATATCCTCCTTGCTACGACTCCTTTGCACAACATACCAGGTCCACAAACGTCAAAGTAAATGTCAGAGGCCTAAGTTACAATCCATCGTAAAACAATCGTAAAATTGTAGTTAAATCTTCGCAACTTTGTCACATCTTTGTCGTGAATCAACAAGTGACGATGTCGTCAGATTGTCGCAAAAACTTTGTATCCGAATTTTAAAATCTGATTCTACGACTTTGTAACTTTCTTGCAATTCTGTTGTAACTCTAAAATTACACAGCCAATCAGTCGCCATTATACTGACCTCAGCCAATCACGACGCAGTGTCACTGAGCCAGGCGGCACACAGCACTGCATGCTGATTGCCTGTTTCCACCGTTGCCAACGGTTACCAATTGATGTAAACAACAAGAAATAAACTGACTTTGTGCTGATTTTGCTGCCTGAAGTTACCACAAATGAAATTGATACCTATTATGGCACTATGTCAAAAGTATATACTGATGAAAAATTGAAATAATTACTGTATGCAAGCTTGATGCTTTCAGATGACAGCTAATGAGCAGTTGTACTTCTTCTCGTAACTTTTGTCGTAACTTTCTCGTAACATTGTCGGACGATTTTTTGTAAATCGCGTTTTATCGTAAATCTGTCGTAAACCTTCCATATGTTGTAACATTGACGAAAATTTGTCTTACGATGTTTTGCAAATTTGGCCTCTGGTACTTGCAACAGTGCTGCATGCATGAGTTAAAAACTTGTGACCAGAAGCACTTTGGAATCTCCAAAGTGGCAGCTGATTTGCATGAGCTAATGATACCGCAGGGCATTATACAGCCATCCACAGCCCACACCAGCAAACAACGGCACTTGGACAACATAATTAAAATTTAATTCTGCCATAATGCTTGTGTGCACTGTATATGAGAATAATAATCAAAATTAAACACAAAACTCATTGATATGTGGGAGACTTACTTAGTACGGACAATTTTGCAGTAAGCATACGAAAGTAAACAAATTAGCAAACAATTAACTGACATGGCTTGTTCGTTGCCTTCAAAAGAGCCGTGATGCAGTTTCTCAAGAAACGCAGCAATTACTTCGCACGTCTCACGCATAGCCTTCTACACAAGTTCACAGCACAACAAAAATATTAATAAACAACAAAACAACCGTCAAACTCACACATTTACTAAAATTCAAGAAACTATTTTCGACTTTGACTGCAAATGTCTTAGGAACCAATCAAGATATCAAAAATCATTAAAAAACCTGATCAACAGCAATACCTCCGAGGTTCTACAAAAGAAATTTGGTGAACTTTGGTCCACTAACAAAAAAGTTATAAGCGTGCATGTTGACCCACTGTAAGTCGACAGTGCACATTCTGCATATGCTAATACATTTGAGTTCAGGCCACGTGACTCTGCTACCGTGGGAATTTCAACCCCATAAATTTTTCCCACAATCAAACTTCCGGCACTGATCGAACTGACTTTGGGCTCTGCCCGAAATTTCTATTTCTTTTTCTTTGAGTAAACAGTTTATATAGCACACTAACTTCACAAGGAAGTTATTTAAGAAACAATTACACATACAAACAAACATTACCAATCAGTGAGACTGTAGCTTCAAAGACAATAATGATCAAAGATTTCAAGACACCATCGAACACTAATTAATCTTAAAGCATGCATGCTTATAATACTTAGACCCTGTTTTTTCATGCACATTTGATCGCCGATCAAATTCATCTTCGACCAACTTTGGGATTTGATTGAAGATCATCTCAATAACCGTTTTTTCTATCGCCAATTAGTGACTGATGTCCATCAAATCTCACATCAAGTTGATGGCCGAATAATGGCCGATCAAGTCAGACAGTTGACGATTAAACATGGCGATCTGCAGTTCGTTGCTTATTCGCACCAGAAACATCGCTTCACTTCGTCAGTCAGAACGGCAATTCACGCATAAAAATGAAGTTCCATGCATGGCTATCAATCATTACTGATTAATTTATATTGTGTGTAGTGTTTTGTGAAGAAATACAAAAAAAATTTAAGCTAATGCTCATGAGACATGAAAAAGCCTATAGCAGTTCCGGTTCAGCAGTTTAGCTGAAAACTGGGGTGTTCATGCTAAGTTAATATACAAATACCAAATTCTCTATCTGGATCGCATAATGATAGTTCCGTGGCGCCACCTTGTAAATGATAGACTTGCGTCACAGCCCGAAATTGCCAAAAAATCCACAAAACCCCTATTTTGGCGTTCAAGGTCATTCAAGGTCATTGAATTCGGCGCCAATCGAGAGCCAGTGTACAACTTTCTATTAGTGATTAATATTAACCTAGGCCCTATCTCGCACTGTTACTGAGATAAAGCAACTTATTGGCCAAAAATCGCAAATTTCCCTTACTCCCTCTCATTTAGTGCCCTCGTTCGGAGTGACACCTTTCGAATTTATGGAAAAGCTTTACGGTTCCTGAAACTAGAGTCTTCCAGACAGCCAAGAGTGAAGATTTGGTGATTTTAGCTTGCACCACTTTTGACTGATCCACCCGTGTGGCAGATGAACAGACGGACAGACGGACGGATGGCCAGAACTGCGATGGCTAAGATGCGCTGAAAGCAGTAGCTGCTTTCGCACGTAAAAATGGATAGACGCTCCCGTATTGATTTACGTTAGAACGTATTTTTCACAGTAGATGATATCGTTGCTATGATGACGTTTACTGGCTACGGCGTCCACTCACGGCGCATGCTGCGCAATTTAGCACAACACTGCAAATCGAGGTCACTGTCAGCCAATCAGATTGGCATAAAGGAGGCTCAGTTGATGGTGAAACAAGAAATTGTGGATCACGTATATGGAAATCAAAAATGCATGAAAAAACTAAACATTGTTGATCGATGATCAATTCAGGGGTCAAATTCACAAAACATCTTAGGACAATTTTACACGTACACCAATGTGCTAATTCACAAAACATCTTATGACAATTTCAGACAAAAATCTTACAATCACTTTTTAAGTGTCTTATGACATTCCAAATTATACGATTCCAACATCGTCCAACAAGAAAAACTTCTTTGTATTGATTTATAAGACCTTTATTTCAATTATGCTCATAATCTAGAAATGTCACATTTATACTATATCTGTTTTGTGTGGTCTTTTTGCCGAATAAATTAATTAATGGAAAAATAAACAGCACTTTGCATTGGCGATGGACTGTTGCTACGCCGTAGCCATGTAAACACATATCTTGACAACCGACATAGAATAAAAATAATACAGCGTAGTGTTGTGCTGTGTGACAAATAAATTACTGATAACATTTTGACTCAAATATCACGATACTTGATAGAACCACAATACCAAAATAAAACTGCATAGACAATCACTGTCCGTTGGTGATTGGTGCAGGATGTTTTTTTCTATACAACTATTTAATGTAGTAGCTAAATGTTAAATAGCTAATGCAATCGCTACCATGCTCTGTCTAGAGAGTGCAGCAGAGTGTGCCACAACCAACAAATGCTTCAAATACTTTACCTCTCCCACCCTCATACAGCTTTCAACAGGCCAATTGTCTCTAAAAACTAGCAAATATTAATAAACTATAAAAAATACCAAAAAAATTCAAAACATTCAATAAATGAAAACATCTAAACAAATAAAAAAATAAATCAGCACCTATGTTAACACCATGTAGGCTACTCAAAATTTTGTAGTCAGAATATTAAAAATTTCTAAATTAAAACACTACAAATTTAACTCTAAACGACCGTTTTTACTTACTGACTGGTCAGTGCCTCGCAGACGACCACAGTCACCATGACAACAAGACGCCTTTGTGAAAAAAGTTACGATCATTAAAGATAAATTCTGTGAATTCACTTACAACATGTCGTAAGATAATCTTATGACATCTTAAATGATGAGTTATGATAATTTTATGATATGTCTTATGACATGTCTTACGACAATGTTTGTGAATTGGGCTCCAGAACATCAAGTTGATCAGAAATCAGCAAATCGGAGATCAAATTTGATTTGATTGACGATGGAAAAAACGAACCTTAGAAAAGTTATTCGACATACTAGGGGACTGCACTTCAACTGCCAAGTAATAGTTTAAACTTTGCACGCGCCACGAATATTTTGATGTAAAAACACAGATATGGCACAAATCCAAAAAATAAATTCTCCATTAATGAAAAAAATACTGAGACAAATTCTATGATTTGAAATACCCCCACTGATTTCACATGGACATCTTTTTAAAATTTTTGTCTTGTAACTTCTGAGTTCCACCATAAGTCATCCAACTGTTTGACATTATTATGAGCATCAAAATGGATGTCATTACGAGAATTAATAAAACAGGAAAAATCCAAAATATATGTTTTGTAAAAAATTTAATTCTGAGCATCGGCTGTAAGTTTTATTATGACGACGTCACCATTAATGGAATGGCACCATTTGTAAACTTATTTATCCAAGGACCTTCGTATCTATCACTATCACAATCAATATACACTGATGATGCATTGATGAGTTACCATGGAGACAGTCTCCAGACTGGCACTGGATCCCGCAGACTCAGTTGACTGTACACTTCTAGCTACCATCAGTGCAGATTGAGATGACTTTCTATGCAACAACAACAACTACTACTACTCAACTACAACAACAATTAGCCTATGTATCACTGGTGCATGCTGAATTTTTTATTTTTGCAATGACTACAAGAACAACAACACCAACTACTACTACTACTACTAGTAGTAGTAGTAGTACTACTACTCAGCTGAATGTATACTTCTAGCTGGTACACTGTCAAAATGTCAACAATGAAAATGTCGACAGTCACAATGTCGAAGTCATAATGTCAAAAAGTCAAAATGTCGACAATGGAAATGGCGAAAGTCAGAATGCCGAACATTATGCGCAATATGTTGCGACTGTCACAACACCTGAAGGTACGTGATTGTGATCACAGGCTGCATAATAATCTGAGGTCCCGCTGTTGTTAAGCGAGCATGGCAAATGTCTCGTTTTTACACCTCCAATAGATTTTACCATTGCGTTCATGTTCTACGGTGTAGGCAAATCCATCAAGCAGTAAAGTTCGTCCACCTTTCTGATTCGTAACTACTTCCATTAAAACACAAATACAATAGACTAAAAACACAAATACAATATACTAAAAACACAAGTACTGTGGACTAAAACATCGGACAGGTAGCACGCATGACAGACGTTTCTTACACCTATTGGACCCAGTGTTCTGAACCGCGTGTGTGTGACACTTTCGACATTCGCATAATGTTCGCCATTCTGACTTTCGCCATTTCCATTGTCGACATTTTGACTTTTCGACATTGTGACTGTCGACATTTTGACTGTCAACATTGTGACCTGCCACCCTTCTAGCTACCATCAGTGCAGGCTAAGTAGACTTTCTAAACTACTATTTCTTACAACAACAACAATAACAACAACAACTACTACTACTACTCAGCTGATTGCTCACTTCTGGCTACCATCAACACAGACTGAGATGACTTTCTACAACAACAACAACTACTACTACGACAACGACGAAAACAAGTCCTTGTCCTTGGCACTCTTTATTTGTAAGTCCTTGGCCTTGGCTTTAAGCACAAAGTACTTGACAATATCACTGTAACAAGTCCATTACTATTACCTCTATCAGGGTGGAAGTTTTGCCGGCAACTCAACTCCCCTCAAGTTGCCTGTGGGGGAGGTGATGGGCAAGGTGGAGTGCATGTATCTAAGGCCCAATAGCCAAAAACCCAAACGCCACAGTCGGGGTCGGCAACCAGGCAACACAACCAGACACCAGAGGGGTATGACAGACAAACAGACAAACAAACAAACTTTTGTGCTTTATAATAAGACATTACAACAACGACAACAACAAAACAACAACAACAACTACTACTAATACTACTAGATCACTAGTCATACCGGCGCAACTCAGCCAGGCCTTGTTGCTTGTGATGAATTTGTTTGGTGAACTCTTCTAGGCATAAGACGGTCTCCTTCGCCAGCTGAGAGCGAGCATCCAGCAGTGCTTTCTTGCGCCGGATATCACTAATCTGACTGACAACCGACTGATATGACCGTTCTACACACAACTCATAGGACACATATTGAGGTCACAATAGCAAGGCATCATATCTACAGTTGACTATGGCAAAATATACCAACTTACAACAAAGTTCTTAAGAATGCTACTTAAATTTTTACTTCATTACGTAATGGAATATTTATACAGCAAACAAATCTGAAACTAATTTGTTGACTAAACTTTACAATCACATTAAAAATACTGGGGAAAAGTCTGAAAAAAGCATCGCATAGAAAGTTGTTTTCAACTTATTGCTAACATCATGGTATAACATCAACGCTTAACAATAGGGAGTTGGATTTTTCATCAAAAAATACAGATTCAACTCCTAGTCTGGTTGCTACCAAGTTGTTAGTAGCTAGATGGTAAATCAAGCAAATATATCACTTTGGCATATAACTTAACCAAACACGTCAACTCCTTTGCCGAATGGTAGGTTAAGCTTGTGTGATTCCATATGGCAGGTGATGCTCCATACAATGAGATGGGTTATCCTATAAGGTGCTATAGGATCCTTTAACATTCTCAACATTTAACCTTGTAAGCAACACTAAAAATGTATTTTTAAAATAAAAAAAAATTAAAGCAAAATAGTTATCAGAAACAGTCACCAAATGTTAACCGAACCCTTGATGAACTCAATCTTTATATTCAGCCCAAAAGAACCATGCAAATTTCATCCAAATACAACTTTTTGAAAACCATGGCAAATAAAAACTATTAACAGACAAGTTCTGTATTCACATAAAAACATTATCACCTTTCAGCAAAGGTGTGCAAAAACGAATGACGAAAAGCCCAGCTGTGGCTAGCATGAGCCGACCGTACCACCTGTATCCAAAGGCCAGCATCCGACTTCCAGAGAAAGAGAGCGATTTCCCAGAGTGACTGCAGTCTCATAAGTGCTATGGTGACACTGCTATAATACAATCAATGCTTGGATACAATACGTTACTTTGGCGCACATGGGTGAAACTGCAGGCAGAAACTTTGCATTGGTAACTGCGGCCAAATCGACACAAACAGAGACATGGTTACTATTAACAGCCTATAGAAACTTGTCATCGCACTATCCAATGGTACCTTTGCCAACCACCTACAACGTACAGTGTAGCCACAATACATGCATTACAGACAACAGACAACAACAGAAGACACATCGTGCCATCAAAGACTCAAGTGAACAGTTAGCCAAAAATTATACCTGCCGTGACAACGTCTCTGCGCAGTCGTTCAACTTCTCGTTCAAGGACCTGCGATGCAGACACTGTGGAAGCAAGCTCGGACATCGGTGCCCACTTTCTAATCAGATCAGCTTGCAAAACATCCGATCGTTCGGTCGATTCAGGCGCCAATGCCCTAGTGCGCATCTGCTGTCTGCACCGGTTGCAGTTAAAGATAACGGGCTGGCCAAGTTTAATTCAGAGCAACACACAGCTCTGTGTGTTGCTAACAAAACAAGTGAGTGAACGAGTGAGTGAGTGAGTAGTTTCTTAATGGCAGATCAGCACAAAATAAATGACTTAGTGACACGATAGATTTATAAGAATCTAACTTATGTATTTAAAAAAATGATAAAAAATTGCTAAGATCAGAACAAATGCAAAAGCAATATTACATACAAATTGATACATTATTGTAAAACAAAAAGCTAATATATTTACTAAAAGCAATGATGATGTGAGGTGCAACATCTTCAAAAACATCTTCAAGTGTATCAGCTCTAAGATAAAGTTCTAACAAGACAAAATTTATAACAAAATTGTACTTTTTCATTATTTTACAAACTGTTAAAATCAGTACTGCACACAGAACATAATTCGCTGCACACCTCATTAGAAATACTGGCACTCAGCAGTATTTATTAGTGCTGGTAGCGATTGCATTTTTAAAAATAGTTAACTTTTTGAAAATTAACGACTAATTAATCGTTAATTTTAGTTAACTTTTCACAAATTTCACAAGGTGTTCGAACCATGATAAGCAAATGATTTGCGGCAAATCAAAAAGAAAACGTTTTCATCAGAATCAGCTGTACCATCATCACACAATTTAAATCCAAAATAATCAGATATACGACCAGAAATGTCCTAAGTATTTTTTTTAACTTGCTGTCGGCTATTATTGTTTACTTTACACCCAAAATCTACTTTCTATTATGTCAACTAAGTAAGCAAAACAATATTTGCGATTATTCGTTAATTAGTCCGCCCGAAAGCGATAGCTTGTGCAGCGGACTTAAGTTTTAGCCCAGATGTTTTTTTTCTCCACTCGCGAGATCTCCGAGATGCGTGGGCCGACCGGCGTGAAATTTGCACGATGGTCAGTACTAGGCCCTATTTTATAATGCCAGTCCAAAATTTTGGGGGGCACACCGCAAAAAAATTTCAGGGGTCAAAAACATGCTAAATTTAGCCCGATTTCCGATAACTTCGAAGTTCGGCGGCGAATATCTCCGAAACGGATGAAGATATTCAAATGCGGATTTTTATTCCATCTACCGCAATTCCTCCTGCGTTAGGCGAAACAAGTCCGGTGAAGTTTGGTTCAGTAACCTTGGAGATCTAGATGTGGAATCGTACCCACGTAAAGTGCATTTTTCGGAAGACCATATTTCGGCCCCTAGGGGGTGCTGCACCCCAAATTTTTACATGCGCTAGAGAATCATCAAGTCTTACTAGCGCACCCCCACCGGGGACGGCGGCCCCCCTTACAACTTTTTCAAAGTGGGTCAAAAATTGGCTTAAAATGTAATAAATTAGCGCTTATAACTTCAGAGTTAGGGGGTGTAGCCCGACGAAACTTTGGCACTTGACGTGTCTCTATGTTGGGGTGTT
>Ga0056128_1003429_pt1 | contig 19429 bp, 9 predicted proteins | sample WorMetLIZISLAND2_FD_71113 | JGI IMG/M metagenome (GOLD analysis project Ga0056128, IMG submission 71113) | Marine gutless worms symbiont microbial communities from Max Planck institute for Marine Microbiology, Germany - Olavius geniculatus... ... | reverse complement strand
GACAACCCTGCAGGAGTTAAGCCACACTGCCCTAGATAGGCAGCGGTGGGCAGCGATAGTAAGAATGGCGTCAGACACCAACGGGCATTGAGCCCACGGTTGTCGATGATGACGATGATGGTATGCAGAACAAATGCAGCAGCGAGCTTTTCTTGCCATACAACTTTACGTTTAAATTCGCACGTCACTAGCATTGTTTACGTGCTCTTTGACCTTTGACCGACAAGATCTGGAACAAGAGTGTTATGTAAACTTTGTGCGTAAATGATTTGTAATTTACGTGTCGGAGTTGTAATATTTGGCGAATTATAAATACAAACCAGCACCAAATACAGCGGTATGTCGGTGTTTCTAGTTACTTAATTTTATTTGATGTGTTTTAATAGCTTATACTTTGAGTAGTGTCCGAGCCACATGCAGCGTTTCATTTTCAGTCTTCTGTGAACAAAGATGCGTTTCATCGTCATCATCATCATCATCAGTGAATATGCGGAAGCAGGCCAGGGGCCTCTATTTTCGCCCGAAGTAGATAACATTTACACAAATATCAATCAAAACTAAACTATATATATACTGTTTTCTCATTGACTTCTGGTACCAGATGTCGGATTTATAGTCATAATACAAACTAAAACCACGCCAAATCAAATCAAAACATCTCTTAAAACTATTAACACTACATGCTGATACAACATCGTCAGGTAGTGAGTTCCATATCTTAACTAATCTATTTTAAAAAAATGTTTATATCTGTTTGCACAGATTTTTGGTAGTCTGACAAGAATGTAGCAACAGTTGTATCATTGACGTCATGTCCTGACCGATTGCTGATGCATGTCAAGCAGTGGTACAATGTCAAGACCACCTCAAGGTGCAACTGATGGCATAACAGGGACTTGCCCGAACGTTACCACCGTACAGCGAGTCCGACCCAAAACAGCATCTGTCTCAGCAAATTCTGCCGACCGCCAGACCATTTTGCCGGATGTTGCTGTCGATGATGCAACGACCATCGGAAAACGATTTTCCATGTACCCGGTCCAGAGGAGAGGTTCTCGCAAGAAGACCTTGTCGTTAAACCCAGAGGAGCGGGAAGCTCTGGAGAATTTGATCGAGGAAGTGATAATGGGAGGCGTTGGCGAAGGAGTGATTGACAGTGATGCTAGTTCTTCTGATGATGACGCAGATGACCAGTCACCATCTTCTACTCAGAATTCCATTCCTGGAAGTTTAGCCGGCATGGTTGCCATAGGTGATGCGGCTCGACAAGATACATATGTAAAAGGTGGGAAGAAATTCTATCCTGGACAGCTGAAAGTTGCACTAAAGCACATGCACGATCTTCCACCGAGGTTTGTGCGGAAGTTGGCCAAGGCGCAGCAGTATCTGGATGCTGGAGGCATTGTCAGCTCTAAACCAGCGGTTGGCGTCGGACGTATTGATGAAGAGGAGGAGACGACAGCTCAGTCTAAGGATGACACAAAGCGACCAAAGGCAGCAGTGGTTGCTGCAACTACAACGTATGCTACAAATGTGCCATCGTTGGAACGAGATCGGGACAGGACTAGAGTGAAAGAAAACAAACTTAAGGATGCGAAGAAGATGATACGAACGTTGCTGACTGATCGTGACCAGTATGTCGACGAAGGTGTAAACTCTGCCACTGCCAGTAATCAGTCCAACCCTGCTGCTACTGATGATGTTTTCCAGGCAGTTGTGTCCACTTCCAGTAGTGATCATAAGCCTCAGAGCATCTCGCCATATCACCAGCATGACACTGCACCACGGCAGATCGTAACTGAGAGTGCAGCGATGTCAGTCGGTGAGACTGCAGAACCAACATATGCTGCGTCTTTATCGTCCATCGTAACATGCACTTCCAGTACTTGTGGTTACCATTCGGCTGTGAGAGGCAATGTGTCAAACAGAGTCACCGAACACGTGTCAAAAACATCAGATCCTAGCTACAGAACCAGCCACCAGTCGCCAAACCAGCCGGTAATCGGTTCTCAGCCAATCCCGGCTCAGCCGTTTGCATCGCTATCTCCGGGGATTCCCCAGTACCAGCTTGACATGCCAGTTGTCCACGGTGTGAAGCCAGCTCCAGTGCTGAGCCAGTCTCCACCGGGAACTCAGTTCTGGATACCGCAAACCGTCGTTCCGAGCAATGCACCCGGATATTACGGGTCATCTCCGCCTGTTGTGGGAATGACCGGGGTTCCCAGTGCATTCAGTCAGCCTGTGCCATATGCTTACTCCATCCAGTCATCTTATCCCACTGTCCAGGGTGTGCATGCTTCATATACTCCCCAGTACGTTTACTCTGCCTCGCCGCCAAATCAGAGTCTGGTTGCCCAGCCTTATTCCATTGCTGCTGCTGCTGCTGCTTTTAGCCAGCCCGTCTCATATCCAGTGACCATACTGCAGCCTGATCAGTATGTAATGTCGGCTGCTAACTTTTACCAAAACACTCCACCCCCGGGCTACTGTCCACCCCAATCACGACCCACTTATGAGCAGAGACCGATATTTGCAGGCGATGTGCCACCCCCACCAGTGGATGGAGCGAGAAAGCACATGCTTTCCCCGTCCAACTATATTCACAGCTCGAGTGCCTTAACTGTTCCAGTTACAGCAAGTTATAAGCCACTGAATTCTAGCATCGATACCAGGTCAGGATATATCAAGCCGGTAAATATTGGATCTGTAGGGAATAGTGTCTCCAGTAATCTTGATGTGGATCAGAAATGTTCACCTGCAATGCGTCCTAGATCTCTGCACACTGTTGGCCGCCAGTCTTCAGATATTGGTGCCAAAATAGTACAAAAGATTATGCCTCAAATGCAGCAATCTTCACCGGGTCTGGCGTCTGCATTAAATGGTCCCCATCCAAGATTTTCCAAGTCTCCCATCAACGTTTCTTCATCTAATCCATGCACTGCAAAGAGCATTTCACATTCTATGCCGAACCTCAGTAAAAAAGCCAGACCACAGAGTCCCAGAGCTGCTGAGGTGGCAGTTTCCAAAGCTTCTTCATCAGATTCAACAGTCGTAGATAAAACCAACACAACAGCACCCATAGAGCATCCTGAAATGGAGCCGAACCACGGAAATTTTGAACCTTCAAACTTCCAGTGCACTGATCTAGAAAATTTTTCACCGCCGATTTCAGATGCCAGCATTCTTTCAGATGGTCAGTCAACCAACACTGTGTCTGAAGGTTACAGCTGCGATACTGAGGGCTGCGATGCACAAGCCGATTTTGCTGACTCCAGTGAATTATCTCAGCCCTGTGCAGCAACTTTGATGTCTGATACTGGGAACCCACTAGCAGAGAAGTCAGATTTATGCATATCCCGTGCATTATCTGTGCAGCCAGTTATTGACCCCAGTATCTCAGGAACAGCCACAATGTTATCTGTTAGTGCCTTCTCCGCAGGAGTCGACATAGTTGACAACAAAAACAATGATGTGACGTGTTCGCTGTCTATTAATCGTACAAGTGACTGTTTGGGTGAGTCGATTAAGCATTCAAATTCAATGGATTCGGCATCGGCTGAAGATCATTCGGCATCAGTGTCAGAATTGAGTTGCTCTTTTAAGGCAGAAACTCCAAGCACTTCTTCTTCATCTCAGTCTTCCTCTGTACTGGTCGCAACAGTTGTGGCTGAGGCTGCAGACATTTCACTTGATGATGATGCAACATGTGTCTCGTCATCATCGGATTTATTCGTTACTCTGAGTTCAAGTCTCAGGTCAGCCCTGGTGGATATGTTTGGACCAGCTGCTGAATCTACTACTAACTGCGGTACGTTATTGCTATCTGCTCATTGGGAGGCATCATTCTGCAGCTTAACCTTGCTGAGGATAATTTTTTCACAACAATTTGGAGATCTAAGTTACAAAAATTCCTAGGAATGTTCGTAAGTTTTTAGGAAGTAAGTGACACAGTAAGCTTTTTAATCTTTTTCTGAGATCTCAACGTTTTTCGTAAGATATCGATGGAATGTTCTTTCTGAAGTTTGCCTCTTGTTACTTTGCTCAATGTCCTCCCATTATGTCTTAAGATGTGTGTGTACCAGCAATCTTAGTTTGTGATACATGATGTAAATTCATCAGAATACAGCCTTTGTCTAACCTTACGTTGTGGAATCACTGTCCACTGTCCAGTGTCCACTAGGTGTCGCTGTGGTGGACTATAAGTAGTAAGTTCTACTTGAAGACATCTGAGTTTGTATTGCCATGCTGTATTTGATGATACAGGTAATGATGCTGTGATTGTTGTACAGTGGGTGAAAGTTCGCCATCATCCAGTCATGTTCGTCTTAATCGGTCCACGGCACGTGAAATTTATGTTAGTTGGCTACAATCTGTGTCGTCATCCGTACACTCAGCGACAACTTATAATACCACCGCCGATGACAGTGTCTGATATATCATTTATAGTACAAGGGGCACTCAGAAGAATCTACGACTCGGTGTCTTAGACTGAAAAGTTTCCCAAAATCTATGCATCAGTAAAACCTGCATGCATTCCCTACTTACATATGCATTGAACTGTGCAATGGTTGTGTTGATAAACAGACTACAGTTCACATTATGGGCCTGTTGCTTTTTTATTGTGAAGTGGCAGAAATTGATGAATGTCGCTCGCAAGCAGCTGTCTCTACTGGAAGTCGCCTGATGGAAGCTTCGAATTCCAAATGACAAAAGTGTCTCTGAGTATTTTGTGTAGGTCTACTTTGCAAGCCAGTGCTGAGTGAAAAATGAACTGCCTTGATGTGTCATCATCATGTGTCAGTAAGTAGTGAAAGTATGTACATTGATGAGCATATTGTGCTGCTCATATACAATATATGAATTATTTGGGCAAGCCATTCGCCTACATTGTCTCACAAATGGAGGTCTTGTCATTGAGAAATTACGTCCCAAAATGTTAGGTATTTCAATGACAAGTGGTGTGTATACACTGTGTACAAAATGATGTGACTGTTGCAGAGGTTTGTAGCAATTTGCTGTTAATGAATATAACTTTGTTGTATCCAAAACTCTGAATGATTTTGTTTATATTGCATACTCAAACTGATATGAAAGCAATAGTGCAGCATATATTGTTTATTTGCATGATTAAGTGTGTAAATGGACAAAATTCTTAAAATTTAATTGACTTGAGTCGTCATTTGTTAGCATCCTATTTTGACATAATTTTGCATATATCCAGAAACCGCAAAACCTGGTGGCATGCAAATAGAAATTATTAAAAATTCTGTAATTTTTTAAAACAGGTTGCTGATGCTAAATTTGCTGCTATGTGCTATTGCACTGTTATAGACATGCACTTGTTTTTTGTTTAACACCTTGGAATTTCTTCATTTCCAAAAAAAGCAAAATTCTGCTGTTGACATTGACGATTCGTGTTATATTTTTCGATTTTTCTGTACATGCCTAACTCAGCACAAGATGTGATTGTTATTCTTGTTTTGCGCTGTTATCTTTTTGTTTAATGTGAATAACTTTCTGATTGTCTATACTGCGAGGCAAAAAGTATGCCATCATGTTTTTTGCTATCAGTTTGCAAATTTGTTATTTATGAAATATTAGAAACTAGCTCAATCAATTTGCATTTGTCATACCTAGCATTTATTTGCACGAAAGCAAAATTTAACAACATCGTCAACCGTCCAAAGTCATTGTTCTTCATGTCACAATTAGCATTGCATTTAGTTGAAATGGTCCATCTTTTTTGCTGTTTAGATCGCATGCTGATTTTCTGACGGTTTTGTTTCACAATGTAATGTAGCAACACATTTCGGGTGTGGCGGGTTCTGTAATGGTTACTTTGTTGCAAACTGTCACAAGTGTGTGCGAGACAGAATGTGAATATCGGGGGCTCAGTATTTGGTGAAAAATTATAACAACCTTGGTGGCATATTTTTCGACTCACAATATAGTTTTGGCCGTCAACTCAACGTTTGGCTCAGTATTCACTTTTACAATACCACCGCAATGTGGTTCATAATATTTTGTATCATCTGAGTGCTTTGTAAGAAATGATTTTTGTATTGCTGTCTCGTTCTGTCAGTGATATATGCAGTGTTTTTTCAGTCAATGTTTGGTAAGTTTTTCTACGCCGAGTCCAAGTCGTTTTGTGCATCAATTCCAGTGCCTGTTAACAGTGCTGCATGTGTCTCATTGATACAACGTGGACAGTCGCAAACCAAGGGTATTTTTGTCGATTATTATCATTGCATTGGAATAGCTGAGCATTGTTGTTTAATGAGCCGGATGTTGTGTTCATGTTCATGAGTGCTTGCTTTTTTGCCAAGTGCTGCCAGACAATTTTGCCCCAGGAAGAGGGGAGACAATTGTTACGGTATTGCAGGAGTCCCAGTTTTGGCAAAACTATCCATTTACAAGGCAAACATTCAGTGGACAGTTTCAGTCAAATTTGGACCTTCACTTCAACGGATGAGCAGTTTATGCAGATAAATGATAAAAAAATCCACGTTGTAAAATGCCAGGCCATTAACCTCAAGTCTTATTTTCTGTTACCATTTGACTGGTTACCTGTTTGACGCGAAAGAGTCCCTCGTTTTGACCAACCAGGCCATGCATTTATGGTGCTTATAGCAAGAAGCAGGGGGCCTTTGTGCCATTAGATAATGACCATTGTGCTGCTGTCCTAGTGAAGAAGGCTACGACGGAGAACGTTGTATTTCCTGTTTCTGACAATTATTGAATTTTGTGGAATGCTGTTTGCCAGAAGTTAATTACCAATTTTCCTTAAGCTTATACGTATTTTCACTGTGTGGAAATGTGGGCTTTGGATGTGAAATGTAGCAGTTGCTAACTATGCACCATATGACGCTACTGTTATTAATTAATTATACATTATTAAGTATGACGTTCTGTTGTATTTGATTTAGTTGTTGATGTTCAGACCATGTATTAGTGATAATGCAGTTTGTAAAGAAGTTATTCGATGCTGGTGACTGTTATAATAATTTCTATTGGAAATGCAGTGGATTGCTTGCACCTTTGCGTATAAACATCACAGTAATGATATGGTCCTGCATGGAACCATTTTTTCGAGTGTCGTTTTTTTCTGTACTGCATGGCATGTATTTCACTTTATTCTACTGCTACTGCTGCTGTTACTATACGGCCATCCTTGCAGGGTCATCTTACACATTCATTCATATGAAAAGAAATAACATCGATGTAACTGTTCCACAGTGCTGGAGTAAGGCTGCTTTCACATAAACACGAGTAAAAGTCTGGCACTCTACGGGTACCTCGTACACGAGTTCCGGCAAACACGAGTTTGCATGTATTTCAATGGCGGCCATTCACATACATATGAGTACGGGTTACCTGTAAATTTCACTCGTATGAGTAGTTTCTGTGCAGGTCATGTTTTTATCCAACCTGTGCGAAATAAACTACTCATAAATAACAATAATATACTGTACAAAAGCTGTGGCACATATTTGACGTCAGCACTGATGTTATTGTAAAATATTATTCCTCGTTAGAGGTGCGCGGTTGATAAAATTGTCAGCGATTTGAGGAAATATTGTTGTTTATTCGCGAAGCATTTCCTCAATTTGATTTCATTCAATATGGCCGACACGTATTGAGTTATGTGCTTGTACAAGTGACTGTGAACATTCCACTCATACGAGTGAAGCTTCTACGGGCCATAAACAAAAACCCAGACCTGTACTCATGTCTATGTGAATGCAGCCTAAGTAGTGTTCCAGTTGTCAGGGTTGCTCAGTCTACTGTATGATTACATATAACTATGCAGACAGCCGCACATTAGGTCAGCACTGTGCCAACGTCTTTGTTTGCTGTTTTCAATTTCTGTTTACCAGGCCAATCAGGCCTTTTGAGGTGGGGAGGGGTTGGGTGTAATTTACCTTGGGTAAATGACATGACATTTGGGGGTGTTTGGGGGCCCCCGGCCACCGTAGCTGAGAAATATAAAGTACATCAGAATATGCAATTTTCGAAAGAAAAGTTCAAAAATTTTCTCTCCAGAGGGACTCCGCAAGACTGTTACCCTGGTCCTTGCTGTGGCTTTCGATAGGCCTGAGGCCAGTTGTTACATTGCATGATTCAGAAAGCAGAATTTCATTTCTGTTGACCAACCACCGATGAATTTATACACATAAAGGTTGTAAACTGTTTTGTGGCACACGCTGACAGTGTCAAGCACGTTTGTATTTGCATTTGCTCATTTCATGTTATTCTGTGTTACATTTAATGTTTGTCCAGGTGAAACGTCTCATGAATATTTGCTGCTTTATACTATTGACAGTGATATTATTGTAAAGGTCTAAATTTTTGTTCTAGCAAGTGACAAAAGCATAACCATACTACTCGTACACTGCCAAATTTTTTGAGGCCATCAGCCTGAGTTATTGTGTAAGTAATTTGACACTTTACCAGAAGGTGTCTTATCTTTGCTATGCCTTTTCCACAGGGTGGCCACAAAAATCAGGAGAAGAAATTCCCAGAGTTTTTGAAAGCTATAAACTTTCTTTTCCATAAGTTTTTGCAACAAAAAGGTATGGTAATAATGGTAATCTGGGGAGCATTTAAGCTTTCTCAGAATAGTCCAGGGCTGAGCCCCAGCTGCAAATACATTTTGGAGCACTTTTGGACCCCGGAAAGCACGTCTGGTGTTTGTTACAGTTTATCCTCGAGCTTTCACAGAATTCTTGATAATCTCCCAAATTTTCCAGGTTCAGAGAATTCTCTCAGTATTACAGATTTGTGGCTGCACTGTCCCATTACACAGCTGGACCATGGCTCAGATTAAAGATGGGGCATGCTGCATGTTGAGATTTTCAGATCAGAAGGAATGCAGAATTTGAGCAAAGGATTTCAATCATCTTTCTTGCAATGTATATCGTTTCAGCCATGATGATGTTATTTTCAGCTTATGAATTTGCTAAAACTGGCATGCATTCTGTTGAAGTGACAGTAGGTCCATCAGTGATTTCACTATTGTTATTTTAGTCTTAAGGAACTAAGTAAGTACGTCTACTGTATGGCAGAAACCCACCGAATCTGAGGCACAGAGGGTGAGGTGGGACAAAAATGGCCTGAATGCTAGGTTGTAGAAAAGTTTTAAGTTGAAAACAGCATATACCGGCAGAAGGGAAATTGTGAATGGCCAATGGAAGACATTCCAAATGTTGGAAATGGCTGATGCAAAACTGAGAACCGAAACGTTAGAACACAAGGGACAAACTGCAAATTTAAAGTCCAGTGAACATTGGGTTGTGTTTTTTTTGCTGTTTGATTGCCTAGTAAAACTCCATAGGTGGCAATACGGACAAAAACATAAAACACGCTGAACCGAATTTCATGATTACTAAACAACACTAAACATTACAAGATATCAACAATACAACCTGTACACGATAGATATATACACAGATGACAGTCATTTACTCACAGCAATTGACACAAACACATGGACATGTTATGTTAATACACAGATCTACAAAGAACAAGACGTTCACGAGATAGACAAAAAACATGAAAAATTTGATAAAAAATGCAGTCAGCTGTACATATTTACATGAACTTAGATCGGGACTAAGCGTACGGTGCTTCTGTGGTGATGGACAGAAGTGTTGTGGCAGGAGGGTGGGATAATTACCACATCTCTAAATTTATCCTGTTGTAGAATTTTTCTTCTGATCATTTTCACCCAAAAATTGAAAAAATTTGGGCCTAAAGCCCTAAAATCCCTCATTGGGGGGGAATTTAAGGGCACTCTAACCCCACTCCACCTTTCTAACCTACAATGCTACCAAGGAATAGTCTACAACAACTACCGGTACCGTGACATTTAGTATGTGGTTGCATGCGAAACAGAAGCATATCTGCAAACGTTTTAGTTTGATCCAACCACTAGATACTGTCTTCAACATGCGTTCAAGCTGCTAAAAATGTAATGCAGGATTTGCACAAACAATCTGCAACATTTTGATTTTACACGTTACCCCGAGCTTGCACCAATGACAGAAAACAAGGATACTGTTGCAGCGATTTTCCCAGCAGGAATACAACATATGGCATACATCTCGTTAACTGCAATGATCCACAGCAAATTGGCACATGACATTTGATACTGACAGAGGGAGCACATCACTTTAACTCAAAGAACGATAATGAGGACAATAATTCCAACAGTATACTTAGCATCCCTAAGTAGCTGCATGCTGTAGGCCTAGTGCCACTGACTGGACTGGTGGTATTTCTACGTGCTGCACCGTAAGTGCAATGGATGACTTTACAAAGCAGTGCGGTATCAACTACGGAAAAGTTCATCCACTAGTCCATACATTGCAAGGATTAGAGATGGTTAGTGACAGGCTTAGGAATACAGGTAGGGATAAACTTTATCCTCAGCTTTGGCGACCCCTATCTATGGCAGACCGGAACCTGACCATAAAGACCAAATTCAGACAAGTGCCTCTGCAGACTAACAGCCAGTCACCAATCAGCTGCCACTTCTCTGAGAGTGAGTGAGAGTAGGGTTTAACGTCCCACCCGACACAGTATAGGTCATTTCTGGGATGGCCTTTCCAGACAAAATTGCACATACACATAATAACAGAACAAAAGTTTAACTTCTCTGAGATCATAATATAAGTGCTTCCGACTCATGCAAGCAGTGCTTTATCAAGTACACAGACATTTATAGCTGCCTTTGATCAGTACGAAAAACAGTCACCATTCACTACAACTGCACATAGGTCAAACAAATGCATTCACTACTACGAGGGTCATCCCAAAAGTTTCCGGCCTTGACATATTAGACAACAATATTTTCCACAATCTATACATCAGTGAAACGTATATCCTTTACGAACTCTAATGAGTCGGTTGCGGATATGACGTCATTGTAATTTATGACATCACAGAGCATTAAATACAACCGATTTTCAGCGTAAACGAAAGAGGCTCGAGTCATTCATCATCATGGATAGCGGACACCATCATTATCAGCTTTCAGATTTCAAAACGGATAATAGTCACTGGGAGTAACGTCGTTGCTGTATGCAGAGTGGTCTTGGTGTAGAAAGTCATAGTCATGAACAGCCAACTGGGTAACTGTAGACTTTGGACTGGACTGCAGTACTGAAATTTGGGGAAATTGTGCACGGCTTGCTAACTGGCCCCTCCCAGCCCCTCTGCCCATCAGGGACCCATGTAACTAGTCACAAATTTTGATTGGCCTTTCATAAACACAAATGATATAATTAACAGTTAAATTTTTAATAAAATTTTTCTTATATCATCAAATAACGGCATTGCATCATATCTTGGCTGAAGTGCTTTGATTTGCGACTACCACAGATTAGGCTATAGAATGCTCTATGACGCAATGACGTCACTTCCACCGTCTGTTCACATGAATACGCAAGATAGGTACCTTTTACTGATATATAGACAACAAAAATTTTTTTGTCTAACATATTGAGGCTCAAAACTTTTTGTAATGTCCCTCCTCTATTTGCATGAAGTCGTAATTGACTCAAATGCTATTATTTGTGGCTAGCGCAAATGTAGGCTATTCTATGTTCACATATTCAAATGAGAAATTCACAAATGTATTTGTTAGGACTTTCACAAAATCAGATGCCATGGGGCTCCACTTTGGTAAACCTAACTACAGACTGGAAAATTGTCATGCAACAGTGAGCCTGATTCTATCCTGTTTGCGTTAGCACTCCAAATTGTTTCGGTTCAAAGCTACATGATGTCATAAATTACAATGACATCATATCCACACCAACTCATCAGAGTTTGTAAAGGATGTACGTTTCACTGATGTATATATGGTAGAAAATATTATTGTCTAACATGTCGAGGCCGGAAACTTTTGGGATGGCCCTCGTACATTGCACGCAGACGCACGAACACGCAAAACATGATACTGCAATACACAGCAAAACAGACATTATCAAAATGCAGTTTCAGCCCGGACTTTCTACCTACGTAAATGGTTGTGCACGTGAACGCAGTACGTAATTCTGATAATAACAATAATGATGACGGATTGTGATAACTAAAAGCAGCTGGAGAACAGTAACCTTCAACGAACCATTTCATTGTGTATTAAATCATGACAAGTTCGTGAATTAATGCTGCCATCTAGCAAAAACAGTACTTTAGCTATTGCTATCCCATTAACAAACAAGTTAACAGGGGAAATAATGAAGCAAATTGGGGGATAGGGTCATTGGATTTTGTGACCGTTAATACAGTCGGACTGCAAATGCAGTCATTCTTAGTATATTGGACCCAAATAACAAAAAAAACTTCCTTCAAAATCAGTTCACAACTTCTTTGAATAATCTCATTTGAAAGACCCAACAGAGGAATCCTAACAGGCAGACAAAGATAATTTCATTACTGACTTCCTTCTGCACAGCTAATAATAGTATGATAATAATGCACTCTTTGGTGCCAAACTTTCTGCTTTTCTGCAGTTCATATTTTAAGATGCAGAGTTCAACAAAGACCTTTATCAACCCAACAGTGTTGATTTAGCAATTCACATGTAACACAGCAAATGCAAGGCGACCACTCTACAGCACTGTTCCCTATGTAGCAGCTATCCTCGTCCTGCGGACAAACGGTACAGAAATGAGATATGGCTGTATAACTATAGCAGTACAATAATGCACTATACACTGCACCAAAAATGTGCTATCCACACTAATAAACATTAGTGTTGCCACAATGTGAACTTAACAACAAACTAATTTTTCTGAACAAGATTCCCCTCCAGAATTCCCAGACTTTTGGTAAATCCCCCGACTTTTCCCCCACACTATAAAATTCCCTGTAATTTGCAATAAGCAGTCTTTTGCGATAAAATGATTTTCCTTTGCTGAATTCCCCAACTTCTCCCTCACAGGTGTAGAATTCTCAGATGTTCCCAGGTTTTCCCTTACAAGCGGCAGCAAATGCGAGCAAACTACGATGCTTGATTCTGTACTCGAACAGTCGGGAATGAACAAGTTATCAGAACTGGCCACCGGCCTGCTGTGCATAGTTTGTATACTGTCCAGGTGGCATTTGACCCCCCGATGCAGGCATCGGACTGTTCATAGACCCCTGTGCCACTGCGGATCTCATCTGAGGTCCTTGGATGCCGGTTCCAGACGGCGGCATCATCGGCGGCCCAGCCATGTGCTGGCCTCCACCCGACTGCATTGGGGGCATCCCAGGCATCGGTCCCCCAGCACCACCTGGAGGTGCCCCCATCATTGGGGGTCCTCCTCCCTGCATACTCTGCCCCGGGGGACCCATCATCCGCATCTGCTGCGGGGGTGGTGCGTATCCGCCAGGGTACTGGTCCTGTGGCTGATAGCCGGGATAGATTCCCGCCATCTGATTTCCGCCGGTGGCACCTCCAGTGTTCATGTAGCCGGGTTGCTGCTGCTGTTGAGGCATAGACATTGATGGAGGTGGTTGTGCTTGTGGTGGATAGCCAGGCTGCTGGGCTGACATGGGTCCGGGTCCTTGTCCGGCCTGTGGGTGATACTGTTGAGCAGTGGCGCCACCGTACTGGCTGGTCACGTACTGCTGCTGCTGCTGACTGGGATTGTATCCAGGCACTGCACACACAATACAATAATAGGTTAAACATTAGGGGTGCATTGGATCAAGATGTGGATCCGAATCCTGGAACCGGCTGGATATCCAGTGGTTTTTAAAATCTAGATCCAAGCAGAATCCTCAGATGTAGGATCTGACAGGATCCAAAGTCTGTGGACTGGCCGGATCAGAACATTCTTGATCCTGTGCACCTCTATTAAAGAGGTGTTCATGAGAAGCCCAAACTACAGAGTGCCGTGTGAGACCACACACTGCTCCTGCCACCCGACACAGCTGAATGCAGAAACGCACCCCACGTTAAACCCAGCCAAGCAAACCGATACTGGATTTGCCCACCACAGAAGGACAGAAGACTGTAGGCATTGGTTATATACTGCAATGGTTTACCTCTCTCCAGACAGTTCCCCATCCGGGTAGTAACAACCTAATACTGACCAATTGGGAGTTGAACTCACAACCTTTTGATTGCAAGTTCAGCTTCCTAATGCATTAAGCCTCTGCTATAACTTTTACACCAACATTTGATCAGTACTGCAATGTCTGAAAGTAGACAGTTTAAGTTTTAAAACACATAACAGATGTGTGTTGCTAACTAAGGTATCAATTTAAGTGAATCAGTCTCTTCAAACGAGGCTACTTAGCTACAATAAAACACGGGTAGCAAAAACTATGAATACAAAAAAGCTGGGTTAATAAAAGCAGGGACTTACTTGAAAGGTTGGGAGACCTGCGTGACATTGACGTCTGTGGTGGAGGTGGCATATGGCGCGGATTCATCATCATACCACTTGGGTTTACCATGCTCCCAGTCTGGTTTACCATGCCGGCACCTTGGTTTACCATACCACCACTCTGCAATACAAATCAATTGACATTCTTTTACAGCCAGCTTAGTCAGACGGTACTTTTCCAGACTATGCTTTCTGCTATATACATTTTTATTTTCTGGTTTTAATTTCTAGCTTTTACCGTGTCTTTAGACTATGGAACAATTGTAACATAGTCCAGAAATGCACTGCACTTCACATTAAATCACACTATTACTAACACCATAATATAAATTGCATTGCTAGTAAGCACCAGGCTGCAGGACTGGCAGAGTAAAAAATACAATCATAAAAAGCAAAATGTTTCCTCAGATATACAGCAGTTTTTCTGACCCCCTTCTACTTCTACGGGGCTAATGCATCTTATAATGTGCCTGTTAATGCCGCAGCTGTCACTGGTATTTACTACCAGTGGGAATATGGGACCTAAACCCAGGTAACCCTATTTGCCCACCATTAGTGCCCCTTCGAACTAATGAACTGTTCCCAACTTATATGACTCTAATAAATGTATTGAAATTGAATTCCGGCTTACCATGCCACTGCCCATCGCCGGCTGTCCGCCGGACGTGCTGCTTCCTGCTACAGTCATAATCAGCTGCTGCTGCTGCTGCTGCTGTGCTACAGACGATGCTGTGGATGACATCATTGACTGATGCTGTGATGTCATCATCGGTTGGTGCGATGACATCACCGCTTGTTGCTGTGACATCATAGCTTGTTGCTGTTGTTGTTGGAGTTGCTGTCCAGGATACATCGTTTGCGATGGCTGCAGCTGGTTGGGCTGCTGATGCTGCATGCCGTAAGATGAAGGCAAGTTGCTAGGCTGGCCGGGTGCCATGTGAACTACACAGACAACAAGACTAGCAACAATGTCAAGCCTTGCTCAGGGCTAAGTACTGCTCGAGGGCCATGCCTGTGCAACAATTCATGAATCCAGGCCAGCTTTATGTTAATGGAACACAACCGCCAGTAGCACTAGCAAGGGAATGCCTAGTGCATTACTGACACACACACAAAACCCGCATGACCTTGACCTTGATCATCAGTGGATCAGCCTAGTGCAGCGGTTCACAAGTTATCGCATCAACAGAGAAAAACTTTGCAACAATTCTGAAAAAGAAAATAAAAGCAATACTGCTGTCAATTCTGCGGCAGTAACAATGTGTCAATCAGTCAATAAACTGAGTTAGTGCAGTAAAGGTGCAGTGAAGATAACACCATAAATTTTTTTACCTAGATTAGAAAGGTTAAAGGTCCGAATATAGCTCTTAATGAGCGAACCCATCTCAGAGCTACGGAGAAACAATAGTATTACAAAACTTTTTGTTTTGTAATACAAAAGTTTTGTAATACTAAACTTCACATAGCAGCTGCTTGCATAAGACAACGAACAATATTTGCATGACAATAAGCCTGTGTTATTACTTAATAGTCAAGGTAACCATACATAAAAGTTGTGAAGTACCCTGCACTCAGTCTAAGCAGTGGTACATAGAGACAGTATAGCTGATTACAAAGAATCTATGTCTAAGTATACAGTGTGTTAGCATATAACTTCAAACGCGCTCAGTGTCTTAGTAGAACAAGAAGTACAAGTGCTTTCAAGATAAAAGAAGATGGAAACACTGACAGAAGATTTATACCTTGAGGCATCATATTTTGTGGCATCGGACCGCCACCACTGCCACCACTACTAGGAGCGTTCCACCCATACATGTTGTTCATTGCCGATGCCTGATGCTGAGGCTGACCAGGGGCCGGTCCCATTGGACTACCATATCCATATGAAGGCATACCCTGCTGCATTTGACCAACAGGCGATGGACCAACCATATTCGATGGATTCGGCATTCTCAGTGCAGTACCGCCAACCATCTGGGTCGAGCCGATCGCAGACGATGATAAACCCATCTGACCAGTGTTCAGAGGCCCAGGCATAAACTGGGGTCCAGGTCGAGCCCCAGGCATGCCAGATCCGCTGGAAAGCTGCGTTCCTCCAGGGGTGGCCATGTTGTTCTGCATCTGGGTGGCTGCGCCACCCATCATGGCACCTGATGGCATACTCATAGCACCAGGGCCCGTTAGACCACCCTGGGATGGTCCACCAGGCCCCTGACCCACTGGGCCAACCCCAGCCAGCCCCATCTGTCCATTACCCACCACACTCCCAGGCCCTGGGCCAGGGCCGGGCATCATTCCTTGACTCCCATTCACCTCAGATGCTGGCATCATACCACCGGGCTGCTGAGGCTGCATCGCTGGGAACCCTCCTCCTCCTGCTCCTCCCATCTGGTATACCATGTTGCCACTACCACTGGCCGGTGCGGTCTGGGCGCCAGCAGTACTTGACGACTGGGGAGCTGGACTAGACATGGTAGAGCTGGTGGAGGTCGTGAAGGGAGCACAAGGTAGAGTCTGGTTAGACATGGTAGATGCAGCTGTTGACTGACTAGCACTGACTGATGATGGAATGGAGGTTTGATTGCTGCCAGGTGGTGAACTCACAGGCAAGGAACTGCTTATGCCAGACACCGGTCCTGCTACACTTGTCATGATGGGGCCCAGGCCACTACTCACACTTGGTGCTGCCATCATAGGTGTACCATTTGGATGGATCTGGCCTGCCATGCTCGGCCCAAAGGTGCCTGATCCGTCCACTGGTCCGGGCATTCCAGGAACTGACTGCAGCTGTGGCATGCCAGGTTGCTGCTGACTGGATGGGTTAACAACCTGCTGGCTTGCTGCCATGCCCGGACCTCCGACACCCATCTGACTGTCCATTGGGGCCATGCCAGGAGCACCACTCGCTGCTGGACCGCTTCCCATCATCATCTGACTACCCCCAGCCAACACCTGCTGCGGGGTCCCGTATCCCGCGGGGGCACCAGGCATTGGGGGACCTCCATACCCGCCCGGACCACCCATCATCTGTGGACCACCCATTGGTGGTTGGGGCACTTGGGGGGCGCCACCCATGCCGGGTCCCATTGGCATGCCAGGTTGCCCTGGCCTCGGTCCTGGGGGCATCTGACTGTTGACTCCCAGGGGAGGACTGCATGGCATCTGTCCCGAAGACATCTGTGACTGCATCGGAGCCTACACAACATCAGTCAATCAAATTGATTTCCGGCAGCTCAACCCATCCGATATACAAAACAATGCACAATGAAGAAAAACGTGAAAAAAATTACAAAAAGTAACACTATACATTTTACACCAAAAATAGAGAGTATTAAGCACTACCACAAACCAACAGTAAACTGCAACAAACTGACACAGATCTGTAACAGTCTAATCTCAAATGCTATTCAACTTATGGCATTAGTTTTATTAACTTTTCTTAAATCCATAGTTTCTGGACTCTGTTTTATCGTAACCAAATAGTACTGTTAAACTATAGTGTTATGCTGTTATTCATACAATCGCTTAGTTTTGTATGGTGTGATGGCAGAAAATGGCCTCTCTCTGCTGACTCTAAAACTACACACTTAGGGTGTGTTGTGCCAACGTCGTTCAACTTTGAACTCGGGTCAAATTTGACTTTGAACCTAGTTCAGCAGTAAATTGTGTTGCACCAAAGCAGTTCAAGCATTGACCTCCGTTCAATTCTGAACTGCCGTCTGACCACCGATCAAATTTTGATCTTGGTTCAAGTGATGAATACTGGGATACAATTGCTGCCCAAAATCGTCTGATACGAATCTTATCATATCCAAAAAAACTTCTTCGTATCGAATTACAAGACCTCTTATGCAATTATACTGATGATCTGGATGTTAGATTTCTACTATGTTCGTTTTATGTTTTCTTTGTGCTCGATAAATTAACAGAAATAAATCGCATTTTCGGTGGCGACGTCTCACTGCTACAGTAAACATACGATTGAACCCTAACCACAGCAACAAAAACTCATGCGTATCGATTTATAAGGCATTAAGTTCAATTATACTTGTGATCTAGATATGTTATTTGTGCTATATCTGTTTTCTGTGGTCTTTTTGATGGATGAATTAATTAACGGATAAATAAACGGCATTCTAGAGTGCCGATGTGCCGTTGCTATGCCGTAGCTATGGTAAACGTTATCTTGATAACGGACGTAGAGTATTTAACAAATATCTATTGGAACACAAAATGCATATCTTCGGAACTTTATCAATGTAACCTTTGATGCGAAAATTGTGTAATAACTTCAGGGAAACCTAAAATTCGAAAAAGTTATGGTCAATCTGTACTGGACTGTTTCATAAGCATTGCGTGTGACTGTGACGTCACTGCAGTTGGCTGAGCGTAGCTTGATCAATCAGAGTCATCCACGGTATAACCAAGGCCATTCAACTGATTGGGATCAGCTGATCGGAGTTCAACTTGGTGTAACGTAATTCAGCGTGAACTTGGTTCAACTTTTGATCTAGTTTCAGCTGAACCGAGATCATGAACGACGTTGATGCAATGGACCCTTATTCAAGAAAAAAATGATTGACAACTGCACTCAGAAGAGCTATCTGGAACCATTAAAACATATAGACTTTGGTATGATTGGCATTTCAAATGTGACTATGTCTTTAGCTTCATGATGATCTAAAAAGACTGAAGAATGTAAGATAAAATTATGACCGAAGCTGCATTCTGGGCACTCTGATTGCTGTCTGCAATGGTTGCCAGATAGACGAGATTACGATGTAACATCTGTTGATACCTGACGATCAGAATAACACACAGTACACTGCATCACTCAGCAGATGCAAACTTTGCTAACTGACAGTTTGCCGTAACAAAACAAATCTATACATTCTGCATATTCCTAAAGATTGTCAATACGCCCACAGTAGTATGAACCTAAAAGCTGCTCTAACTTATTAACTAAGTCCAAAGGTCGAAAAAACAAACTAACCGACAAACAATGAAACTAACTTACTAAGGCTCAGTTATGGTGCAATTAAAAT
>Ga0056128_1003426_pt1 | contig 19442 bp, 16 predicted proteins | sample WorMetLIZISLAND2_FD_71113 | JGI IMG/M metagenome (GOLD analysis project Ga0056128, IMG submission 71113) | Marine gutless worms symbiont microbial communities from Max Planck institute for Marine Microbiology, Germany - Olavius geniculatus... ... | reverse complement strand
CCTTCTTGAAGTCGACGAAGCAGTTGAAGATCTTTTTACCCTTTCGTCGTGCTTTCTCTGCTATCAGTCTCAGGGCTAGGATCTGCTGTACTGTACTCCTGTCTTTGCGAAATCCTGCTTTCGTCCGCCATGTGTTCTTCTATCTGTGACCTCAGTCTTTCTGTTATATTAGTCTATATTATTCTATAGAATTGTAGAATTTCTATTTCTATATATATTATTCTATTATATTACTCTCTATATTAGTGCGCAATTTAGTTCTGCTTTTTTATTCATTGGAGTCAGTTTCACTTGTGTTTCAATTGAATAAACGTACGGATGTATTACCAGCCGTGTAATGTAAGAAAAGCATCTTACTTGTTGTTTATATGAGTCATTATTATGGATGGTAATAAACCACATTTCTGCGATGATCTGCCATTTGCTTTCCATTTCTGCACATCAGTACTGGTTTACGTACTGCTTGATAACAGAGGCACATCTATTTGAATAACTAGACCATAGTTGTTACCTGGCAGTGACATGATAGATGGGGATGTGGATTTGAACCTGGAATCTGTTGATTTCAAGTTTTTGATGCCATAACCACTATGCTACGGAACTATACTCATTTAGTTTGTCACACTGTTCTTCACGATAAACATCTACATGTTTCTAACTGGATTAAACATAGAGTATATATTATATAATTCATGTATGTTTGTTATTAAATTTAGGATTGTTCAAATTATGGTATGAAGAGTGTACTAAATACTAAGGTTCATAATATCAATATGTCTGTACGTGGTTGAGCAGACATCTTCATCGTGAGGAAACGGTGAAAGAGGATGCAAGTCGAGGCATCGCTGCACTGAGCTCAGGACCAAAGCTTGACCTTGGTTTCAAGGAAGGCCAGACAATTACTATCAATGTGCCGGTATGGAGAGTTTGTAGTCGGCGCATTTTGTGCTTTGATTCTCTGACTTGCATTGTTAATGTCTGTTATGGTCTAATATATATACTGTTTTCAACATATCATGCTGTATCATGCCTTAGCTGCTTTGATGCTGTTCTCATCTAATAGATGCTTTCCAAGTCTTGCTCATCCATGTGTCTGTTTATATTTTATCTGTTCTCATACATGCTCTTGTCTTGAAAACAAAAAGGTGTAGAGAAACCAGAATTGATGTCAAGAACTTTTCCTTCAGCTGCAGTAAGTAGTGTGTCAATTTTTAGTTCCAAAGATCAAAGGCAAGGATCCAGTGGCAGTAGTAGTGGTAGTGTTGTAGTTGTTGTTTTAACTGTTAGCAGTAGTAGTTGCTGCAGCAGCAGTTTCTACTTAGTAGTATTAATAGTTGGTCTAGCAGTAGTGTTAGTTGTAATTGCTGTAGTATTCATTGTTGTAGTATTCGTTGTAGTTTATCAAGGCAAAGACATCTGCAGATGGATCAAGCAAGCCACCTCCCATGTCATCATCATCTAAACTGCAGTAGTAGTAATAGCAGTATTTATTGTGTGCAGTGTACAAGGCAACGAAGTCAGTGGACATCATCTAACCCACGATCTGTTGTCGTAGTAGTATGGTACTGGAACAGTGATGTTGAAGTGTTTATTGTGTGCTGTAACAAGGCAAAGAAGTCAGCAGATGGGTCAGATATGCCAGCTCCCCCATCCTCATCTAAGCCGCGATCTCGAGGCACCGGTACTGCGTCTGGCGTGGCTGTATTACTGCCCCCTCCGCCCGGTGCTGGTACGCGGGTTGCCCCCGGCTCAAAGTTCCCACTCACTCCAGAGTCGCAGTCAGCTTCTCGGTCTCAGGGTGCCACTTTTACAGCAGCACCACCACCTGTTAACAGCTCTACAGGTACTTGTGGTTTTGTATGAGTACTGTGGTCCTATGGTGTGGTGGTTACCATTGTCTGTCTGTCGTTCGTCACGTATGAACTGGGTGAACTCTCTCAGTGTTCGTACCATGATGTCATTACCCTAAGCTTTGTCAAAGTCAAAGTCAAACGTGGATTTACATAGTGCATTATCGTTACAATTAACCTCTAATGCGCCTGGCGGCTGAGTATGAATACTGCATGTTTATAGTGCGCGCTGGGGGCGAACGGCAACAGGTCTGGTGATGGTAGTGCTGGTGCAAACTGTTCATCAGATGGTAGTTATGTTGACTGTTAATGCTGGCATTCGCTGATGACTGTCAGTTGGCTTTCACAATCCATCGTTGCACAGGGGTCGATGTGTGTACATTTTGTGCACACTGGTCAGCAATGCACACCATCACGATCGAATGTGTAAGTCGCAGACACGCATATGCCTGGCCACGGCAGCCTGGTCTAGCGACACGCACGTCCAACATTCCGGCCAGCACATGTATACAGCAAAACATCATACACTGCGAAACAGCGATGGATGAAACATGGCGTCAAATCAGCAAACTGGTACAGCCAAACGGACCACCAGATGTAGCACTACGACAATGCAAAGTATCATGTCACAAAACGCACTCATGCCGTAGCAAAACACTAAAACATTCCACACTTCTCTTAAGATGCCTCATGCTGCAAGCAGCGCACAACATTACTATTTATAGCTACTACTATTTAATATTATTGTTGTTATGTAGTCGTTATATACGAGGCCCGTTTAGTACGTGGATAGGCAGCAGTGGCTTCTATCCTCTCAAATCTGGAATCAAATCGGGTGCAACTTCCCCCCCACCCCAGTTTTGGGCTGAGGTTCTCCCCCAATTTCTGACATAAGTTTACCCCTCCATTTTAGGCTTTTTTTCCTCTAGGGAGAAAGTTTTGTTACGGGTGCAGTTTTTCCGGTGAAAAATGGAGGAAATTAAAAAATAGGGGAGAAGTTTTGATCTACAACCTTATCAAAACTTTCCCCTTAGCCCTATTTTTACTGGGCGGAAGCTGCGCCCAGCAGGTACAGGGATAGATGGGTGGACTATGGACAAGTAAACTGTTTTAGTATATCACCAGCTACCAGCCAACTCGGCTTTTTACTCTTTTGAGATGAAAAAAATGAATATCTTAGTTCGGAGTTTAGCAGCCTGCCAGATGCTTATGCTACATTTGACAGATGAACTATGTGAACTCTTGTTTTGCTATGATGACAGCACCATAAAGATTAGCATATATATTGTTATATTATTATTGCTTTTGGGTGGCATCACAGCAAGCCATTCCACCTATTGTGAGACATTTCTCTGTAGCATGGTCTGTCTGTCTCTCTGTCTGTCGTCTTTCACATTTATGCCCTGTGGTTATTGCCTAAGCTGTTGATGATGATAATCTTTATGGACATTAACAGACACACCACTGTTGAACACAATTACCAACAATTGACGAGCATAAAAAAACTGTAAAATATATAGATAAGATTGCACTCACCGGTATTGTTTATTTTAGAGTTCATTGGATTCAGATGCCATTTAACAGGTACATTCGTGGATTCCAATGACACATAGTGTTAGATGGTAGACCCTGGCCCACAGGGGCAGATGGGATTTGTGGTTTAAACCACAAGGCAAAAGATGCAGTTGCCACCTGGTGAATGGAAACAAGGAGTTGCGTGGATTGGTGACAACAGTTTCTCCTAATACCAGACTGTTTTGGACTATTACTATTGTTACGCGCGAAAGCAGCTACTGCTTTCAGCACATCTTAGTCATCACAATTGTGTTCGTCTGTCTGTCTGTTCGTCCTTCACATGGGTGGATCAGTCAAAAACGGTGCAAGCTATAATCACCAAATCTTCACTGTCGGTTGCCTGGAAGACTCTAGTTTCAGGAACCGTAAAACTTTTCCATAAATTCAAAAGAGGTTACCCCAGATGAGGGCACTAAATGAAAGAGGGTAGGAAAAATTTGTGATTTTTAACCAATAAGTTGCTGTATCTCAGTAACGGTGCGAGATAGGGCCTAGGTTACTATTAATCACAAATAGGAAGTCGTACACTGGCTCTTGATTGGCACCGAATTCCATGACCTTGAATGCTAAAACAGGGGTTTTTATGGATTTTTGGCGATTTCGGGCTGCAAGACGCATTTCAAAAGCGAAATGCATGAAAACCAGTTAAGATAGACAGCTGTGTATGAAATTTTCACTATTGAACGTAGATTTCGACGGTCCAAGTCTCGATTTTCTGGGTTCAAGGAAACCTGCGCTTGAGGGCATCAAAGAGCAGTACCCCCATAAAAGTCGTTATTTTACCGTTGTTGGCCAGTCTTTCATGAAAACGGTTGCAGATAGGCATGGGCATGCTACCTATCATGACAAGCACTAATGACGAGCTTTTCAGTCGTATCAACATCGAGGACTTTGAAAGACCCTGAACTTCCAAAAAAGGGGTTTTTATTGATTTTTGCGATCTTAGCTGCAGCACACACTCCAAGAATGAACTGCGACAAAATAGCTGGAGATAGACGGACAGTTTGCGAACAGGAACTGCTATAGGCTTTTGCACGTCTCATGAGCATTAGCTCAAATTTCTTGTTGTTGTTACAGGGTCATCGGATTTGCTGGTGGACTTTAGTTCACCTGTATTGGCATCATCGTTCAGTGCTCCCCCGCAGTCCAGCGCTGGAGCTGATTTGTTTAACTCAGACTGGGACACATTTACTGGGTATTTCTACTTGCAGTCTGATTTGTTAATAGTTGTTGTTTTACGCTCAGTTTTAGAAATATTTTACCTGTAGCTGTAGTTATCGTTAACATTTTTTTTGTTGGCATTTTTTGTTCTAGTTTTATTTTTGTTAACGAAAATTGCACTATTACTTATATTTTTCTTCAGTGCTGTGATGGAGGCAGATTTACTCAGTATTTTTGCTGCATTTTTGTCATCATTTGCTAGTTGCTTTAGTCCTTTTTTAGGTAGAAAGGACAGCTTTTAATCTGCAAAAACCAGCTATAGCAATATCTAACCTAATTTGTATCAATGCATGAAAATTTAGCTTGGGATGTAAAGAGGCAGATTTCAGTGTAAACTAGTGTCTAGGTGAGGGAGATCAACTTAGCCCTGTCGGCCTTGTGGCATGGGAAAGACTTCACTTGTCAGACTGGGGGTAAGGAAAAAAACCTTATTCCTCACGAATGACTTTAGAAAAAGTTTACATTATGTATTTGTCATAGGTCCTGCTGATGCATGCATGTGTATTGTCTGTGTTCTGCTGTCAGGGCTGCTACCGTTCTGCCTCCGTCAACAACAAGTACCAAGCCTGCTGTCTCCCATGATCAGAACTGGGTCAGCTTTGACTGATCTGTTTTTCCACTCTCTAATAACCTCCCATGAGTGACATACACACATATGATATATGCACTGTGTCTGGAAAAAAGTAAGTAAAGCAAGTAAGTAAAGCTCTCGGTTACTGTATATTTGCTTAACTGTTAACAAACAACATCTGATTCTAGCAAAATTTTACACCAACAATGCACATCCATTTCCAATCAAGGTGCCAAATTTCAGTTCAGTCTGCCGTAGCAAACAGTAGTTACAGCGGCTTTTGTAAGTTTACTCCAAAACACTTCAGCTTCAGGTCTTTGTGGATGATGTCATCTACGAAAACCTGAATGTTTTGGGGTGGCTTTACAAAGCCACTGTAAGTATTGTTTGTGTAACTATCATAGTTGACTGAAATTTGACACTTTGATTGCCAATGGATGATGATGCATTGTTGTTGTAAAATTTTACTAGAATCAGATGTTGTTTGTTGACAGTTACGCAAATATACAGTAACCGAGGACTTTACTTACGTAACGCCATATTGGTAATGGAGATATTTTGTTATGAATATTCAATGATTAATGACTGCTAAGAAATCATATTTTTCAACAAAATTTGATGATCACTTTTTGCAATTTATTGGGGATCAAATGTACAAAAGTTTATTCAAATTCGTTCAGATTTGACATTTTTGTAGCACAATGTCTAGAGGGTTACTTTTTCCAGACACAGTGTACATGTGTATAATGAAGGTTTAACATGTTGTGTCTTGGCCATATCGTTCCCAAGGTTTATGTGATTGACAACTAGACAGAGATGGTTATCATCATTTGCCAATATGTCTTTCTCCATTGCTACAGTAGTTGAGTTGAACTGTGGCTCTGTTATTTTTGTGATTGATGAAGATTATTGCACTCGGCACAGCTAATAGTAATACTAAAGTATTCAACAACAGACACTGAAACTAAATATTCTCCGACTGTGCGTATGATGCAAATATGTTTTAGATAGCAGTTTTATGCAATAATTGGCTAAATCGTAAATAGTGAACCACAATGCTAACATTAAAGTTAACCTTGGTTTTAGCCTGAATCATTTTCCTGATGATTTAAGTACCAAATTTGTCACTTATCATGTAATGTTAGAAAGAGGTGATGTTTGCAAACTTCAAAATGCATAAATAGTCGAAAAAGTGAGCAGAAATAAACTATTGAGGCTTCACGTTGTCTGCGCTGTTGATGATCTAACTTTGAATGTGCATATGCAGTAATGCAGGCATGCAGAAAATAAAATCATTGTCATCTGTTGTTATAAGCTTCGGCAAAAGTTGGCCACCTCGTTAGCTTTCTGCATCATTTCATAGATGACCGCACCTGCACCAATCGTAGCATTAATAAACCAGCTGTGTCATTTTATTTATGTACGCTACTTGTTTCTGTTGCACCGTCGACATTTTTCAGTGAGTGAGTATTTTCTGGCTGTGGCATTTGTGCATAATACTTTTTGTGATTCAAGATTCTTGTATGAGTGGGCGTAGGTCCTTAGAACAGCGGCACTGGAGCAGAGTTTGTGGCATGTATATGTTCGTTGCACATCATTTTGATTTTTGAAAATCCTTGAAATCTATTTGAGAGTGTAATTTGGTTTCTTTAGCTTATGTTATTTTAGTTTCAGTATGTCCAGTAATCAGTGTCGACTAGCTGTGTCATTTCCGCAACCCGTCAAGGAAGGTTTCTGCATTTGCTTTGCCCCAGTAGCTAGATTAATTGGGAGCTATGTTCCTGGATATGATGATGAAGGAAAAGGGGAAGGGAGCAAAATGGGAAGTAGCATGATTTTATACGTTTATGAAGACTGTCACCTGTCGGTGTGAAATAATAGTTTGTGACTATTTCTGCTCCTGTTGTGACCTGTGAAGTGTTTAGTTTCTTCTCAGTATCATGATGCAGTTTTGTTTGTTCATATTTGTGAATTTGCCACTGAACTGAAGAGCTGCTTTGCTGCAGTGACGAGATGTGCCGTGTTGTGCTGATGACGTACTGTAGTTCGTTTATCGTTCCTTGTTCATATTGTTTGCGTGAATTTCGTGATTTACTTCCTTTATGAATTGATTACTTTGATCAAATACAGACTTGTCAATATTTCTGTTGATTACATTAAATTAAATTCAGATTTTTGGAACATACTTTTATTTTAGACAAGATAGTAGTCTTCATTTGTTATGGTTTACTTTTGACCATTTGTGATTGTCATTAATTTTAAGCACCTGGTCTACTGAAAGCTCAATGGGTTAAGTGCAATGATATTGGGCAAGTTCACTTTTTGAGTTAGCCTTTTGACTCAAGACTTGCTAAGCCAAAGCTGAAGCTGAATGCTAAAGTCTGTACTTAGACCAAAGTTCAACTAAACTTTGGTCTAAGTCGACCAAAGTTTATACCAAAGCGATTAAAAATGGTGGAAAAATCAGTAAACCTGACAGGAAATAAATCAACCAGTAACGCTTGGACTTGCTTATTTAATTGCATGCAAATGACGTAATTACGTAACGTTTTGTGTCATTGTGTAGTAATTACGGCGTTTATTTTTGGTACCAGACTGCTTTAATTTAATTTAATTTTAGGTTAAGCTCATTTTTGTGTTTTTTTTCTGTAAAGGTTAAACTTTCTGTTTATTGTAAAGTTTAAACTTACCGTTCCATTATTATGTGTTTGTGTGCATTCTGCCTGCAAAAGCCATCCCCGAAATGACCTATACTGTTTCAGGTGGGACATTAAACCCTACTCACTCGCTTTAATTTACTAAATTATCCATACTTATAGGACTGTAAATAGTTGTCATGTTTTTGCTCAGCTAAAGTCAAAAGTTGAAGTGGATTTTGGCTCAGGGAAAGTTTAGCCCTAAGGGCTAAAGCTATCTCTTTCATGCAAATCGTACCGACTTTGGCTAGGTTGGTTCAGCTAAACTTTGGTCTAAGTAGGTACTTAAGTAGGTACTTAGACCGAAGTTTGGTCTAAGTCAGTTGACTTAGACCAAAACTACTTAGACCAAACTTTCGAAATCACTTCACTTTTTGACTGAAGTATGTACTTAGACCGAAGTTTAGGCTAAGCGAAAGGCTTAGCGAAAGTCTAAGTCAAAAAGTGAAGTCGCCCTTATTGCATTAGTTAGGTGGTTATTAATCCCAAAATTTTAAATGATCCACTACATTCCGTATTCCGAAATGGTGCAGTATTCGGGATTGCATAATCTGACGTAAGCCGTCTTGTGTATGCATAATTCTGTTTTATACCATGCATTAATCTGTTCAGATTAATTTTTTTACCAGTTACTAGCAATTAATGTAGGTATAAATGTGACTGTTGATAGTACTGCACTAAGATTTCTGTCTTAAGTTTGTAACTGGCTGGTGATTAAGCATGTCTGTTTACCACTGGCTTTACTTTGAACTAGGCATTGTTTTTAATGCTTAAAATAGATTTATCAGGGTATCAATAACTAAAAGCCAAAGAATTGGTTGTACAACAGTAACAACTTTTGTTGCACTCATTATAAAATTTCTTAAAGAATATATTGGCGTTTATACTCGAACAAGGAACAAGTGCTAGACAAGAAGCCCAGCTGTCCCTAGGATAGCTGACCCCTACTTGTCAATGACCTTCAAGGTCATTGATTTATATGTCATTTAGAAACCAGTGTGCCACTTCCTATTAGTGATCAATAGCAACCTAGGCTTTATCTTGCACCGTTTAGCCACTCTACATCCGTTACGGACGGATGACAACAGCTCGACCTTTTTACTTAAGTACGGTCAGCTAAAAAGTATGCAGCTGACATAGTTCAAGCAACGGCCAAAACACAAGTAAAAGCGGTTGTTGCAATCAGTTAAGTTGCGTGCGTTGCGTTGGATGGGAGAAAACTTCGCGTATTGCAAATTTATTGTGTTAGCCAAGTTTAGCGTACCGGCAAGTATGGCCCGTAACCTACCTCCATGTTTCTACCTGTTTCTGTGCTATTCGTGTTGTAGTAAGATCTGTGTGTTTACGTTTTGTTTTCTTATGTCACTTCTGAATTTAGGACGTTAATTTTTGTACTTTCTTGAAAGATGACTGCGCGAATTTTGTTGCGAGACGGCGTATCTCGGCAGGCCATGTCAAGTGGAATTCGCCATGAAATAACCGATGTAAACCTAGACGAACGCGTGTCGGTCCTTCGAGCCAAAGCGGCTCTTCTTCTCCAGCTAAAAGCCGAAGAAATCGGTTCGTATTGAGAATCGGCTTACAATTAGACAAAATATTGTTTTAGAGGCTTTTAGTAAATTGAGTCCTGAGGATGGCCTAGACATTTGGCTAGCTTTAAGTCAGTTCATCTCGGAGTTAACCATTTTTTTTGTTAGTTTTGCATCTGTGCCAAGTTATCAAAACTAGTGGGTGCTTATTAATAGGGTAAAAATAGGAAAAAAATTTTGTCTAACTTTTGGCTAGTTCACGTGATCACTAAAGGAGGTCAGGTGGTGGGCTTGGTATGGCTTGGAAGTCTAGTGGTTAGCGTGTTAGTGGTTAGGTGGGCTTGGTGTGGCTTGCACTCTCAAGTAACAACCTTGGGCAAGTTGTTCGCACACCACAGCCCGTTGGTGCGATGCCCAAGTTTGGGGGCCCTGCTGACTAAATATCCAAATCCAAAATCCAAATCCAAAATCATACAATCCCACATAGCACAGTTATGCTCAGCCTATAGTTGGGGTTTGAGAGGTTTTATTTGTTACTTTTAAGCCTGAAGTCAAAGAAATTCAAAACATGAAATGTCTTCGTTTGTCGCCAAAGTACGAAATTTTGACCACTTTGATCTTGATTGTGTTGATGAGATTGTAGGCTTTGTCAAATTGCTGATTCATGCTATTCCTACATTATTGCTGTTTATTATGGTATGATCCAATTTTTATGATAGTACATGTTATTAGTGTTCCCTTGTTCTCATTTTTTATGTTAAAATAGCTGCTGTAGGTCCATCTGATGACACATGTTTTTGAGTAGGTTGTGCAGTCCACATCATGCAGCATGAACTTACATAGGTTTTCACTGTTTGTGTGCTAGATCTGGTATACTGTGGACGTGTGCTTTGTGATGATATGTCATTGGCATCGTGTGGTATATCTGCCAGTTCCACAGTTCTTGCACTGAAGAAAACACGTTTCCCTGAACCCACACAGGCAACTGGTATGTCATTACTTTATCATTGTGCTACTTTGAGTTTCATTTTCTACGGTTCTTACTGTACAGCATATATGTCATAATTGATTTGTGTTGCCATTCTACATAGCAAATTATTGCGGTGCATCCAAAACCAGTGCCGCAGTGGCACTTACTGATAAGTAGCTGTTAGTGATGGTGAGGAAATGATAAATGCACTTCAACCAAGTTGCTGTTGGTAAATAATAGTTGATCACATGTAGTGTTTTGAGCAGTGTCACTAAAGCACCCAACATTGATGTCATATTATCATAAGTGATAATTAGATTTGTGTATCTGTTGAACAGTTATCTGCAGCCATTGTGCTGTTTCTGAGCAGGTCAGCAGTTAGACTCAGCAACAATGCACCGATTGTTAACATCTGTCAGGGCTGTTCGAACACACCAAAACTTTCGGCCAACTGTAAGTGTCTCGTGTTCAAGGTCGTTTTTCATTGCATGCTATAACATCATGTTATTCTGTTGTTTGGTCATTTTCATGTTCGTTGGTTCACTGTAACAGAAATTATGGAACTGTGTACTACGATGTTTATAAGTGTTTGTCATTTTTGTCTGCAAGCAACATTGTTCTTAGTAAGTTAGTAATGTAATTTACATTTGCAGTTTTGCTATGCTAAATGGACTTGATTTTTTTCTATCATTATATTATATATAATCAGTTACTGTCAGCATTGTAGTGGAATGAAATTCTTTTCTATGTGCTGATGTGCTGTTAAGAAACTACTTGCCCAGTGATCTGTTGTTTGCATAGATGTAAAAAAACGTTTTTAATGTTTTTTTATTCTTGCCACATTTTTTTTGTTTTCTAACGTTTTTTATTTTGCTCAATGTTTTTTATTTTAAAAAAACGTGCATTGAAAATTCCATCAAAAGCTTTGTGATGCACATTTAGGACCACAGAAACCGTCATAGTGATGTAGTTTACTTAGTTAGTCCAAATATACTAAATGAAAAGTTTTCTAACAAGTATATTTGGTTAGTTTAATGCTATGGTCTTATGACCTCACAGTTGAATTAAAATTAAATGAAGTTTCTGTATCTAAACAATAATTTCAGGTATAGGCCTACTGTACTTACAGCATTAAGCATTAGGCATTAGGCAAAAAGTTGAACAAATTATGGCCAACGTTTTTTATTCAACGTTTTCAAACATTTTTTATTCTTGCCACGTTTTTTACGTTTTTTTAACGTTTTTTTATTTTTCCTGGAACGTTTTTTACATCTATGGTTGTTTGTGTTATCGTTGCTATGTCAGCTGGAAGCAGCATTGTCCAATCCGTCAACTGTTCACAGCATTGTGCAGGGCAGTCGTGAACTTGCAGCTGATCCTATTGCCATTGGTCTGACAGTTTTATCATTTTATGATTCATATCTATCTTTGTGATACCATTTTGGGGCATTAATTTCCCTGGTTCAAGTTTAAAAGTTTAGAAATATCTTTGCTACTGTTGACATTTTGACAGTGGCTGCCCGAGATGCTGCTGCTATTTGTGCTGTAGCAGTATGCGGACTTTACAGTGTTGAGAAAGACAAGATCAAGTCTGCCGATGTGAGAGAACTGTGCAAGACAAAAAGCAATTTTGAAGACGTTTTCATTTTACATATAACCATTAACCACAACTTAGACTAAGACTTTAAGACCAAGGCTGCCGTATTTACTAGGTGAGAGAACCATGATCTGTCTCAGTTCAAAATAGAAGAAAACACATTTTGTCGGAGTTTCATGTATTTTGAGTGCTGCTAGTTGTTTGCTATTGCTGTTGTGGTGTGGTGTCTTTGATGTCGTCTGCATTAGTATTGTTGTTACTACATATTGCAGCTGAGGAGTGTTTGTGATGATTGTTCGTTGTGTTCAGCTTTGCTCGGTGATGCCGATCTGTTGATGCTTACGCTGTCCGACTCTATAGCAAGATTGCGGTATCACACTTTTGCTGCTTACTATCACCAGAATTATATGAATTTTCATCTATGTGCAATGCTGATGATTTTTTATTAGTTCTATAATTTATATTGTGGGCATGGTGAAAAAGGTGGTTTATTGCAAAAGTCTGTTCCATCTTTGCATTTTGATATTTTGGTAAGACAGAAAAGGAGGAAATTACGCTTGTGATTGAGTTTTGGAAAAACCAATGGATTTATGATGTCTGATCATAATTAATCAGTGATTTAGAACTGAAGCAAATGTTACTTGTTGAAGAGTGAACAATGCATTTTTTCAAAAGTAGGCTTTGGAGATTGTTTAACAGGAATTTATGCTGACCACCGAGGCCAACTATTGTGTGTGCCACCCAGTGACTTGCATCATAGCATTGAAGCACGAGTCTGTAATAACAATAACAACTATAGTAAAAAAAACATGCCACCAACTTTTGTCAATATTTTTGCTATTACATATTGATCAGTTTTCAAGATTCTTTCACTGGCCTGCTCTGTGGAAAATTTGCAATAGAACTGTCTGTTAAGATCCCAGCAGACCTCAAAACTACACACCCTAACTCAGAGCTACAGAGCATCCAAGAGTATGGGATTGCACACAAACACACTTGACACATTTTAACCCAAGCCATACAGGCTAGTACTTAATTTTACTACCCCAGAGGGATGGAAGGCTGAGTTGACTTGGTTGTTATTGCATGTTACTGTGTTTCAGAGTATTTGAAGCCCACCCAGCGCTGTGTGATGCAGTCATTGCGCTAATGAATGTAGTCAGCAAAGACCTGCACAAAAAGACACCAGCGACCGCCTCCAGACGTATGCGCAGCTGTGTTTAATTATTAGGCTTTTATTGATATTTTTAAAATAAACTCTCATAGGCTGAAGCTCATCAAACTACAGCTTTAGTATGCTAATTTTTTCATGGTATGGTAACTGCTGCTGCCTTTTTCAGAATAGCTTCTGTTTTCTGCTAGATGTTGATTTAGCAGCAAACAGCAGACAGAAGTCGTTTCAAGCAAGGCAGTAGCATTGCTGGAGCATCAACATGTTAGTCAATAATGCTTGTAGTTAGACAAATTTTTAGTTTATTTTTTTTCAATGATGTATGCGTGCAAGATTTAGTTTCTTGAAAGTAAGTAAGAAACTATGTTTGCTAATCTTTGGGTGCAGGCAGGTACGTTCGGCTGATGTTAGCGACAGCTGGGTTTTATTCAGAGCTGAAAAAACCTAGGTTTTTGAAAAAAAATTGGTTTTTAATTTTTTTAGGTTTAGTGTTTAACGAATACCATAGAGACCATAAACAAAATTACGACTCAGGAAAAACGCCTTATACACTTTCTTGTAAGTGAACAGATAATATTGTGATTCACGTTATAACTCAAAAATCAACAGTTAAAATATGAATGAAAACATATGTAATAAAAAATCTTACCGCAAAACATAAACTTGAACTTTAGAGGTTTTTTTTAATTTTTTTTAAAAACCTGGGTTTTTTGGACTAATTTTTGAGCCATGGTTTTATGATGATGATGATGATGATGCGTTACAGAGCAGTACAATCTGGATCGTATGGATGCGGAGGAGGGTGGCATAGAGGACGAGGCAGATGATGATGCTGAGATGAACTCAGATCGATTCAGTAATCTGTTACCGAGAGACCAGCAGCAGCAGCAGCAGGAGTTCATCACAACCGATTTCTTCCGGCAAGCCATGCTAGCTGCCACGGCACAGAACACTCCTGGTAGCAACGTCGCCGGTGCTGTACCTGCTAGGCCAGTTGTCACCGAGGTTAGTCACTAAGGTCCAGAAAACATGGCACCTAACTTTTGTTCATGTCTCTGCCAGACATTCACTGATTTCCATATTTTATTTCATTTACAGTTGTGTGGCAAATAATCTAATGAGTCTGTGAGGGCAAAACTGTCAAAATTGATCAATGTGGAGTTTAGTGTTAGATTTTCTTTTGACTCGTGGTGAATATTTGTCTGGGTTTAGGTATGTGGGTAATTTTAATTTTAGTACAAGTCCGGTCAGGTTTCAATTACGAGCCCTGTGTCTAACACAAGCTGCGTTTTTATGTCACTAGTTCTGCTGTAATAAAACCCAGGTCTCCAGTAGAAGCGAAGCAAGGGAGGGGGTTTGTATAACAAGTTTTATGGAAAAACCCACCAGTAAACATACCTAGAAATTCAGCTTCAACTTCAAATTCATTTTTTTTGTTCTTAATGCTAGTAATAATGAAATATTTTATAATGTTTGTAGCGTTTAAGCCAGGCATATTGAGTTTGTGTGTTCTGTAGTTATACTATGCCTAATTATTATTGCAAACATCAATCAACCAAATCAAACCGAATCAAACAGTTATTTGACAGCATTCAACACTGATCATCCAGAAAATGTTTTTGAGCCATGTGCTTAGTACTTTACATATTTTTACCATGCTACAAGCATTGGGTCCATGGATGTTGAAAGTTTGATCTACCAGCAGTCCATCATTCTGTCAACAGATCCACATATGGACTAGCATTAGCTGGGCTCCTTGCCAGTTTATATGTATAAAATTCATTTATTCTTATTACAGTTTGTGGTAGATAAACTGTTGGTATTGATAGTACCTAGGATTTATTTCTAATATACAAATATATCAAACAGATACAGAAGTGTTTGATCTATTGATTTATTGATAGTAGTAGTTAATGTCGTTGTTGTTGTTGATATAGGACCAGCTGCGTCAGCTGCGTGACATGGGAATCACTGATGAGGCGTTGGCAAGGCGAGCACTCGAGGTTTCAGGCGGCGACATTCAAGCCGCACTTGAGTTTATCTTTGGTGACGATATGTAGTCTAATTTCGTCACATTGCTACCTCTGCTGCCGAGTTAGGAGATTATGTTTTTTGGTTTATCCATTTCTCCATTTGTTAGGTTGTCCATTTGATTTTCCACAAAAGTGTAGTGATTTTGATGTTATTTCGGAGCGATAATAAGGCAATCTCATCAACTGTGATGAACTCCTGCTGCTGCTGCTGCTGGTCATTAAGTCCTCTCAAGCCACAAGGCATTTACGATGGTGCTGATCCGTGTTTCCTTAGCCCTCGGCCAGACACCAGTTTACACTGCTGGACCACAGCAACGGGACTGACGCATAGTGTGTCGCACGGTCTGCCTGTTTACACCCCAGCTTTTATTGGTACTGATTGTCTTCGTCCCTGGAGGGATGGCCAGGCTGAGTTGGTCTGCAGAACTGGTTAGATCCCTAAGGACCAAGTAGTTAGATTGTGATGGTGATTCGAATCAGGGTTAAAGAGTATGTATAGGAAGCCCTTCTCACAGCTACTGAGCGTTATCTGCCATATTAAATCTATTGTCTTCGCCAGGTGGCAACGCCGGTCTTAGTGGAGGTTTGATATATTTGGTTGCAACTTGTTTATTTAATCATTTTCTGATGTTACATATCTTTGAAACTGATGTCAAATGTCAAATGTAAATTTATATAGCGCATTATTGTTAAAAACCTCTAATGCGCTGATGTCCGCAACGAAGTCATCTATCAGTATGTGTCTGTTTGTTTAACAGATAGACGTTAGTTACTGATTGTAAATGGTTGAACGAACTGGAAATAGGTTTACTCATTTTGCTGTGCTTATCTTTGTTGGTGTTTTGTGATCTGTTTGTAACTAAATATAGTGGGTCATTTGTTAAAGAAATGCTTGATCACTATATATCAGTGTTCAGTATTGTTATTCAGTGCGCCAACTTTTCTCTGCATTACGGACTTCACTTTTAAACAACGAAATGTGTTTCTACGCCACAGTGGTGCAACAGGTTAAAACAGTAGGCAATTTTTCAACGTACACTGTAAATTTATAACAACATTCTGACAGACGCAAGCAAATTTTTGCCTTTTTCCTCAAAATATGGTTTTTTTGTCCCAAATTTTGCATATGTTGGATGCAAATTTTCTGACGTGACAGATTTTCCAACAGCCAGATTTTGTTGGGAGGGAACTTGGTTTCTTTACACAGATATAACTACAGAGGCTTATCTACAGCAACACATAGTTGATGAGTTCTGAAATGTGCATATTTTGTAAAAAAAAAAAAGCAGAGGGTTGAGAGTGTAATGTCGGACGTTGTCGGTTTAAGGTCAAGGTCATCCCAGGTCGTTGACCTTTGGCACGAATCAAAGCGCGTACCCAGCTGATATAGGCCTACATGCGACTTTCTATTAGCCGTGAATACAATAGTAACTTTACTACATGTAGCTCGCACCACAGCACCACTTTTGATGGTGGAAAATATGTTTGTTAGATCTATGATGACGCGAACGACACTGTAGATAAAGCTGATGCAATAGCAGAAGCTGCATTGAAATCGTTGCGACGGATGCACAATGCACATCAGCTGATTCTGAAACAATTCTCACGACAACTTATTTCACATCGGATGCAGCTCGCATCTTTTCTATGCGTCTACCGCGTTCCACCAATTGGCAACGACCAACAAGGGATTTGTCTGCATTGTTGCTGCTGCTGCTGCTGATTGCGCCCTATAGGCCTGCGCTGCGCTTTGCCAGCGACACTGTTGCCGCCACGCTTGATGTGCATAGCCGATAGTAGTAGCCTATTGTATAGGCCTAGCTAGGTTTCTGTATTTGCATAAATGGCCCCAGATGTGTAATATTAAAAATGAAGTGGAGTAACTCCTGGCATAGGGCCTGCTGTAAAGTCTTGCTTTAGTTATTGTGCACGTTTTGTACATTTCATTAAAAGTCACAGTTGGTACATAAATGCAAGTTATTACAATAAATTGTTAATTTATAACATTCTCATATAGCTACAGTTATAGAAACGATTACAAAAGATTGCAACGGATATAGGCCTACACTAAAATGTTGGTCTTTTTATTTTGGTGAAACACCTGCAGGAGCTGGCCCAGTGGCGTTCCCTTGTGTTCCGTTCCACTCCCATCCGCATTTTACCGCCGAACGTAGATGTAAAAATGTTTTAAATGTTTTTTATAAAAGTTTTGAAAAAACATGTTTTATGTTTTTATATGTTTTTATGCTTTTTGATGTCGTGTTTTTGTTGTTGTTAAAACAGAAACGTACAAAATGATGCATTTCTCATGGGCAAATTGCGTCTGAGCAAGTGTTTTGTAGCAGTATTATTGACTTCATTTGATTAGCATTGACGGTTTTTCTTACTTGAATGAATACTGTAGTTTAATGTTTTTATGCATATTTTTAATGCTTTTATATCGATGTGAAAAAAACATGTTTCGATTTGCAAATCAATGTTTTTAACAGCTATGCCCTCGAATGGCCTACGTGAGTACGTGTATTTGCATATATATATATATATATATATATATATATGTAAATATAGGTGGCCTAAGGATGGTTTTATGCACCTTGATTTTTATCTATATGGCTTCAGCGGCATAGGCCTAATACAACTATAAATCCGCTTAAAATTCTTATGGCGTACTCATAATACTGGAGCATACCCGCCACAGTATGAGCTTATTACAGTCTGCGAATATGATAAGCCTAATATTGCCGCTGGGAGTGACGAGCGCAAATAGTATGTAATGGACGTAGCTGAAAAGAAATTTTTCTGTATCGTAACACGTAGGCCTACCCTGCGAGCACTGTGCCTATAGCTTCACAAAGTTCGGTTGTTGGCAAAGACCAGATAGGTACGCTAAGTAAGTAAGTAGTAGTTCGAATCTATTAATGCAAGTACTTGGCAAGATTTGAAGATTTCGGCGACTGTGCATGATTCTGACAGTAGGCCTATAATAAGAAGCCTAGCTGTCGTTAGGCTGGGCCGACCGTACCGCTTGTAGCCGAAGACCAGCGTCCGACTTATGCGGTCGCGAAAAGAAAGCGATTTTTTCAGAGTCACGAGTCCCATGTGCTACGGCGACGCTGCTAAGCCTATATCGAACGTTATAATGAACGGTTGGGTACGATACGGTAATTCTGCACACGTGGGTGATGGCTGCAGGCAGCAACTTTGTATTCAAAATTGCGGCCAAATTGCTGCGAATAGGCCTAGAGACAGGGTTGACAGCCTGATAGGAACTCGTCATCGCCCTATATACAACGGTAAGCCTATCATCGCCGACCCCTTACGACGTACGATTTAGCAACAATACATGCGTTACATACAGAGAACACATCGTACCTAAGGCTCGACCTAACGGTCGGCCAAAAATATAAGCTTATTGCCAGCAGCAGCTGCGTCGCATTTGACACATGCATCACAATCGACCGTAAAACTTGCAGCCAGCTCTTGCCGTGGCATTTACGTTCGACTGCATTGCTGCTCGCTGGCATATCTAAAATCAATTTAAGCTCGGCTTTAAATAAAGAAGCGCGCCGTTTTTATGTGTGCTGCATGCAGCGCGAATGACCCGACGCCGTGAGATGACCGCGCTATCTTACGTACATCGTGAGGGTCTAAACTCCGAATGGTTGACACCTTCTATTATACGCATGGCGTCGATTGCATCGCGGAATGCAATGCATTCGATATTGGGCATAACTGTAGAACTATGTACCCAGTGGATTTACTATTTTATCTTTGCATCAGACTGGTTGTGATGCGCGCGGGTGGTTTTATCCGTCTTGGTTTCTGTTTCAGCGTAGGTTATGTAAAAACATTATAAATCAGATAGATTGTATACTTGCAAAGTGGCGGAGAGTTGCACATAATATATAGCTATCGTAAATAATTAATAGATGTGGTACTCACCGCAAAAAATATTAGAATTTTCAATGGCGCATTTTTTACAAAATTATCCATTATGAGCTCAGCGGCATCGTAAGTTGAAAACGTGGAAAAAAAAAGAAAGTTATAATTTTCCTGTAGACAGCTGCAAGTTTTCAACATTTTATTTATTTTATTTATTTCATTTAATGACAAAGGGACGCAGCCACTAACATGCCACAATAAAATAACAGTATACATCAATGAATGTCACTGATAACACAATACAACAATAAAACTACTAGAAAAAATAAACTTTGCAATAACTAGCC
>Ga0056128_1003423_pt1 | contig 19446 bp, 13 predicted proteins | sample WorMetLIZISLAND2_FD_71113 | JGI IMG/M metagenome (GOLD analysis project Ga0056128, IMG submission 71113) | Marine gutless worms symbiont microbial communities from Max Planck institute for Marine Microbiology, Germany - Olavius geniculatus... ... | reverse complement strand
AATTGAACGGAGATCAACGCTTGAACCGCTTTGGTGCAATGCAATTTACGCCTGAACTAGGTTCAAATTCAGATTTGACCCGGGTTCAAAGTTGAACGACGTTGGTGCAACGCGCCCTAAGTGCAGTAAACGTAATCGTCACAGGTTGAACGGCAGTTCAAGCCATGTGTTAACGGTGAAGTTCTCTTTCCTATCGTAAGGCCAAAAATTCGACCCCCACAGAATCAAAACCCCTGATCTGATTGAGATAAAATTTTGCACGGTTGATTACATCGGCTAGATGACACCTCGTGCAAAATTTTATGTAAATTTGCAGAAGGGGGCTTCTCGGCAAATAGATGAAATACATATATTAGGCTATAGGCCTACGCACATTTTTATAGCTGTATGTCTTTTTCCAGAAACTCACAGGTCAGACCCTGGGCGGATTTTTGCACCCGATGGCAGAAACGACGGGGTCTCGCGCAAGTATGTGCTTTTTGGGGTTAAAAAATTTGAGATTAATATTTAGCCTAACGTATTCAAAAAAATTCCAAAAAAATTACAATGGTGACAATGGGGAAAATTCTTCAAACGGCCATAACTTAGGCTGTATATATAAGACATTTTTGGTTCTAGGATAGGCTTATGCTTTTCGTGGGACGGCCAATTTAACGGTGTCATTCAAGTGTATCTCGAACACTTCCTGGTTGCTATGACAACGAAATTTTTGATCAAATGGGCTATAAGCCTATAACTCTCTCTTCTGTAAGAGATATCTGCGAGATCTTTGCGTCTATAGTGAAGTTTTCGGGGTTGGGCCATCGAATGCTGTCGAAGAAATTTTACCCCGACCGACCTTTGTTGCCAAGGCAACGAAATTTGCAACAAAAGGGGCTATAATTCGGCTTCTGTAAGAGATATCTCCAAGATATTTGCGTTTAATGGGAGGTTTTGGGGCACGGGCTATTGAATGACGCCAATCTAATTCCACCACAACCGACTTTTGTTGCCATTTAAATGTCAAGTGTCTCCAAACGATCAAGATCGTGACTGTAAAATATCTACGACCAGATATTTTCGTAATTGATCCACTGTAGGAAAACGTTATTTTACTAATAAAACAGCAGATATAAATTTACAAAACATGTTTACACACTTATTCAGCGGCACATTGACACACAGTCAGTGTGATGCGGGCAATATCACCTTTTGTAATTTTTGCTGTTTTCGATGTGCAAGTCCTTAAATGTTGCCGTTAACAAGTGTATAAACTTATATGTTTTTTACATTTATGTAATCTTGAGTAACTTGCAGCGTGTGTTCACAAGGGGTTGGAGGGACTTTCGGTCATTGTTGCTCACACGTGCACAGAGCGCACGTGCTTTCACTAGAATCTTCTGAGTACCGGTATGGTCATAGGCCTACTTCCAACAAGCTCAAAACTCCTGACCAGTGGCCAGGAGCTCAGTTTAGGTTCCAGGCATCTTTTCAATGTAAGCCTAGTCCACTACAATATCAGCAATACAAAAAAGCGTCAATTAACGCGTTAATCGCATGGGTTAACTAAGAAAAATCCCAGCTGATCTCTCACCGAGATATGGCCAGTTTTCCGTTGAAAAATGCACGTTTTTCCTACCCCTTTCATTCAACTCCCAATTTGAAAATGTTCCCCTTGCGATAGATGGCTGATATTTTGCATGCCCGAGCTTTTCACGCATGCCTAATTATCCGTGTAAAAAGTTTTCGCAAGTTACAGCCCAAGCCACAATACATCTGTTACAGACGGACGGATGGACGGACGACAACCATGCCAATAGCTCGACCGTTACGGTCGGCTAAAAAATTAACGCATGCGTTAACGCTGTTAAAAAAACGCTTAGACAGCACCACTGCTTATTCTTTGGTGGCTTCGGTGTACAGGCTGCATCATCGTCTGCTGCTGAGACGGAGATTGAGCCCCTTCTCAAACCCAACCCCGGTCGCTTCGTCATCTTTCCCATCAAGCACCATGACATCTGGATGTTCTACAAGAAGGCCGAGGCGTCGTTCTGGGTTGTGGCAGAGGTGGATCTGTCGAAGGACATGGGTGACTGGGAAGGCTTGAAGCAGGAAGAGCGCGACTTCATCTGCCACGTTCTTGCATTCTTCGCTGCTAGCGACGGCATTGTTTTTGAGAACCTTGTGAGTGGTTTAATGGTTGTTAATTATCGTGTTTCCTTAATGTCATTTCTTCAAGAGTGAGTAGTTTCTTCATGACAACATCAGTACAAAATAGGACATTCAGTGTCGTAAATTGGCGAAGGCATTTAATTTATGTCTTAAAAAGAAATGATAAAAACATCTTAGGATCAACTAGTTATTAAAAAACAGCATTATATACACAGTGCAAAGTTTGTAATTTTAGTAGCAGCTGAGTTTCAAGATTGAACATTTTCGAAAAGTTTTAAATGCATCAACTTCAAGATGTCTCTGTCGTGCTGCACCAAAACGGTGCATTTATTCAAGAAAGTTTTGTACTGTCTTTTCCTCTAGACTTTTTTTCGCTTTTTGGAGTTACTAGCACTTTTGCAAAAAAAATAACACTAAATTGTCTGCAACAGTGACATTTGTTCACTCTGCTTAAACCAGTGATTTTAGATGTCATTTGACAGTAGGCCTACACTTGTGGGTTCCAATGACACAGTGTTAGGTGGGGAAGGGGAGAGAAGGAGTAAAATCTCAAGCCAAAACATGCAACTTACAGGTACGAAAAAAGATAATTCATGATTATTAAATTAATTTGGTTTTTTACGTGCGAGAGCTAGCATAGATAGCACGTATTAGCTACGGTAATTCTGTCTTGGTGTCTGTCACAACCCGGTACCGATCGGAGCCCAGGTGAGATAGAGACTTCTGGTTTTCACCGTATGATAGCTAAGAGTCTCTAGTATTTCGTGACAAAATTTCATGCCACTGGGTGAAGGGGGTCTCCACGAACGAGGGAGAGAAAGAGGGGCACTCCCCTTAAAAGGCGTTGTTCTACCGCTATTGGCTCGTCTAACGTGAAGATGGTTGCAGATAGGCACAGACATGCTGCGTATCATAACAAGTACTGGCGACGAGCTTCTTAGAAATGTCAACATCGATGACCTTGAATGACCTTGAACTCCAAAATGGGGGTTTTAGTAAATTTTTTCGCAATTTTGGACTGCAACACGCATTTCAAGAGTGAATTGCGCCGAAATGGCTGGAGATAGACCAAAACAACCTGCATATCAAATTTTCAGCATTGAATGTAGATTTCAGCGATTTAAGTCCGGACCCTCTATAGGTTCAAGGAAGCCTGCGCACGTGGGTGTCAAAGAGGGGTTCCCCTCTTAAAAGTGATTATTTTTCCGCTGCTGGCTTGCCGAACGTGAAAGTGGTTGCAGATAGGCACAGACATGCTGCTTAACATAACAAGCACTAGCGACGAGCTTCTTAGGATTGTCAATATTGATGACTATGATTGACCTTGAACCCTAAAAATAGGGGTTTTTGGTGATTTTTGGCTGCAAAGGAGTGAATTGTGATGAAATGGATGGAGATAGACCAAGATTACCTGCGAACATGAACTGCTATGGGTTCTCGCGCATCTCATGAGCAGTAGCTCAGATTTCTTGTGTTGTTTCGTGATAGAAAAGTGACTAAACGTTGTTTAATGGCTGTGTGTGCAGGTAAGTCGTTTCAGCTGTGAAGTGCAGCTGCCAGAAGCGAGGTTCTTCTACGGCTTTCAGATCGCTGTCGAGAATATTCACTCGGAAATGTACAGCTTGCTGATTGATACCTACATCACTGATCCTGCTCATCGGTGAGTTATGAATGTGCCGTTGTTTTTGGATGATTTTTAGCCGTCTGTACTTAAGTAACGGTCGAGCTATTGGCATGGTTGTCGTCGTCTGTCCGTCTGTCACGGATGTATTGTGGCTAAACGGCAAGACGTAGTGGCTCGGCGATGGTACCATCGGATAGGGTGCTGGCGACTTCTTATAGGCTGTCAATAGTAATCATGTCTTCACCTGCAGCGGTTTGGCCGCAATTTTCAGTGGAAAGTTTCAAGCTATAAGTGGCCATATCTTAGAAACTGTGAGAGATAGGGCCAAGGTTGCTGTTGATCACTAAAACAGGTAATAGCATACACCCTTTCAGACGCGATGAAAGTCATCAACCTTGGATGACCTTCAAGGTCACTGACAACCAGTGCGACACAGGTGTGAATGTGCTTCACTTTCACCTCATGCAGGTGCTTGATTTACCTATCCTGGGCGGATGAAAGGCTGAGTTGATCATGGTTGTTGCTATATACTGAGATTGTTTACATGTCCACAACCTCTCGATTGTTATGTCATTTCGAACATCACCGAAGCTCTTTACAGATACTCCATGCATAGAGAAACCAAAATGTTATCTGTCTGCAGCTTATTTTCATTCTTCTTCTCAGTGTTCAGATATTATGACAAAGCTGAAAAAGAAAAAAATGCCCAAGTGACAATTCCTCCCTCTTCTCTTATTCTTTTTCCTTGCTCTTCTCTCCCAACTTCCCGCATTCTTTATTTTGCCCCTACTGACATCCAGCTATGTTGTTTTCACTCTTCATGTGTTTGTGTCGTGGCAGTGAGAAGCTGTTCAATGCAATTGAGACCATCCCGTGTGTGAAGAAGAAGGCCGAGTGGGCATTGCGTTGGACCGAGGACCAGAACGCTTCTTATGCCGAGCGCCTTGTGGCGTATGCTGCGGTCGAAGGAATCTTTTTCTCCGGGTCGTTTGCTGCCATCTTCTGGCTGAAGAAACGTGGAGTGATGCCTGGACTGACCTTCAGCAATGAGCTTATCAGCCGTGATGAGGTCTGTACTATAGCTGCTATAATAGCGTGTATTAGCTATGGTAATTCTGTCTCGGTGTCTGTCTGTCACATGCCGGTAGCCGGTATTGATTGGAGCCCAGGTGAGATAGAGACTTCTGGTTTACACCATATGATAGCTTAAGAGTCTCTAGTATTTCGCGACAAAATTTCATGCCACTAGGTGAAGGGATCCCCACGAACAAGGGGGAGAAAGCTTGCACCCCCTTAAAAAGGCGTTATTCTAACATTTTTGGCTTGTCTAGCGTGAAAATGGTTGAAGATAGGCACAGACATGCTGCTTATTATAACAAGCACTAACGACGAGCTTCTTAAGAGTGTCAACATCGATGACCTTGAATGACCTAAACCCCCAAAATAAAGGGTTTTAGTGAATTTTTCATGATTTTGGGCTGCGACACGCAATTCAAAAGTGAATTTCGCCCAAATGGCTAGAGATAGACCAAGACAACCTGCAGTGCATACGAAATTTTTAGCATTGAATGTAGATTTTAGCAATCCAAGTTCAGACCCTCTAGGTTCAAGGAAGCCTGCACACTCAGTTGTCAAAGAGGGTACACCTCTAAAAAGTGGTTATTTATCCGCTGTTGGCTTGTATAGCGTGAAAATGGTTGCAGACAGGCACAGACATGCTGCCATAACCAAGCACTAGCTTTGAGCTTTTTCGGATTGTCCACATTAATGACCACGATTGACCTTGAACCCTAAAATAGGGAGTTTTTTGTGATTTTTTTGTGATTTTTGGCTGCAAAAGAACAAATTGCGACGAAATGGATGACCGATGGAGATTGGAGATAGACCAAGATTACCTGCGAACAAGAACTGCTGTAGGCTCTCACGCGTCTCATGAGCATTAGCTCAGATTTCTTGTATGATTGTGGCAATCTGATAGCAATCAGGCTGAAAGTCGACCTTTCTCCAAGGGGCCTTGGTTTAACAGTTAGTTAAGGGCCCACATTTGGCCCATTCAAAGGGTGGGACCTTTTTCCCACCAGAACAGGAAGTTACAGTTAGGCCTACATAGCTTTTGGTGATAGCTTTAACGAATGTTAACTGATTTTCACAATTTTCAACTAAACCCGTGTAATATTGCCAATTTCACTTTAACACTGGTCCCTTGCTACCTTGGCGAAAATTTAAAGGTTACCCGGTAATTCATCGTAAAAAAATCATCTGACCATCCTCCCATGTTATTAATTGATAGTTTTGTAATTGCAATTGTTCTGTTCACATACATTGTACAACGTCTATCACAGAAGCGTGCTGGTAGGTGGTTATATATTATTGAACAAGGATCGGTTTATTGACTTACTGATGAACATGCGTGTGTACAGGGCCTGCACACTGACTTTGGTTGCCTGCTGTTCACGTACATCGTGAATCGTCCGTCACAGGAACGAATCTACGAGATCATTCGCGATGCTGTCGCCATTGAGCAGGAGTTTCTGACTGACGCACTGCCGGTGTCATTGATTGGCATGAACTGCACTCTGATGTGCCAATACATAGAGTTCGTTGCCGATCGCCTTCTTGTTGAGCTTGGATGTGACAAGGTAAGCAGTCCAGGCTGATATTATCCTATGCAATGGTAATAATAATAATAGTAATAGTAAATATTATTACATGCCAGTGTCACTGATTGGCATGAACTGCACTCTGATGTGCCAGTACATAGAGTTCGTTGCCGATTGCCTTCTTGTTGAGCTCGGATGTGAGAAGGTAAGTTATCTGATAATCAGGGTTAAAAGAAACCCGGGTTCTGTGTTAAAAAGCCCTCCCGGTGCGTGTAATCTGCTTGTTGAGTTTGAATGCGAGTCTTTAGTGTACACTGCGAGATCACGTATATGAAGCTAATGCGTCGCACGGTGTGCTTGTTTGTCCCAGCTTTTGCTGGTATTCATTGCGCCTACCCATGAAGGGATGGCCAGGCCGAGTTGCCTGGGTGGCTGGTGACATAATGAGATGGTTTTAATACCCACCTTCCTTCAGTCACCCATCCAGCTATACTAACTACTCGCCAGGCCCGGCGTTGATTAACTTTGTTGATACGACTAAAATCAACTAAACCAAACCACCAAACCCAACTAAATTTAGCATGTGTCCGCTTATTCCGATACTGATGTATTGATGGTGTTCTCACATTGCAGATATGGCGCACGGAAAACCCGTTTGACTTCATGGACAACATCTCGCTGGAAGGAAAGACCAACTTCTTTGAGAAGCGTGTTGCCGAGTATCAGAAATCCGGGGTGATGAGTCGCGCGACGACAGTTACGCAGACCAGTTCCGGTGGCGACTTCGACATTAACGCCGACTTCTAGACTGCTCCATTCACTTCTAGACTGCTCTATTCTGTGCTTTTGACTGCTCGATCCTGTGCTCTGAACATTCCAGCTAACAGCAACTTGAAGTAGATACTATTAGAATGTCCTATCCCGTGCTTTAAGCACTCTAAACTGTCCGATCTTCTGTTTTACACACTACAACTGATAGCGACTTGCCATGCCCTGATCACTCGCTTTAAACATTACTACTGACAGCAGCTTGATGTAACAATTTCTAGACCAATCGATCTGTGTTTTAAACACTACCGGGGTAACATACGACTGACAGCAACTTACAAATTGAGTAGTCATTTTTTTCTGTGGTTGATTTGCCAAGATAGTGACATAACACTTTCGTTTTGTATTTTGAATGCACATAAACTAATCTAGTCTTGACATTGTTTACTATGATTATGCTCGACACAACAGTAACTATATGCACTTGAGTCAACAATAAATGATTAGTTAAGAGTCTTAATTTTTGTGTGTATTTGTCCATTAACATTTACAGTATACAATAGAATATTCTTGAGCTGGTACAGATCAAAGAACAATGTTAATATAGCTAGCTTTGCTAAATCTTATGCCATAGTTTATTTTGATTCAAAGCCAATAATGGTAATTGACATAGAAAATGTATTTTTATACGGGAAAGCAGCTATTGCTTTCAGTGTGTCTTAGCGATCGCAATTCTGTCTGTCCGTCCGTCACACGAGTGGATCAGGCAAAAATGGTCCAAGCTAAAATCACCAAATCTTAACCGTCGACTGCCTGGAAGACTCAGTTTCAGGAACTAAAGCTTTTTCATAAATTCGAAGGGGTCACCCCGATCGAGGGCGCTAACGAGAGGCGGGTGGGCAAAATTTGCGCTTTTTGGCCAATAAGTCGCTGTATCTCAGTAACGGTGAGATAGGGCCTAGGTTACTACTAATCACTAATAGGAAGTCGTACACTGGCTCTCGATTGGCGCCCAATTCAATGACCTTGAACGTCAAAATAGGAGGTTTTATGGATTTTTTGGCGATTTCGGACTGCGAGACACATTGCAGGAGTGAATTGTGCTGAAACCAATTGAGATAGACATGGACAAGCTGCATATGAAATTTTCAGCATTAAACGTAGATTTCGAAAGTCCAAGTCTCTATTTTCTAAGTTCAGGGAAACCTGCGCACGAGGGCATCAAAGAGCGGTACCCCTTTAAAAGTCATGACGAAATGGCTGGAGATAGACTGACAGTTTGCGAACAGGAACTGATATAGGCTTTCGTGCGTCCCGTGAGCATTAGCTCAAATTTCTTGTTGATGTTGGCAAATTTTGATAACTTTGTTAAGCGAGTCAATTATTAAAAACCCAGTTTTGTATGCAGGTTAGTTTTGTAGTTGTTCTGGAAAACTGGTGAATGGTGATCAAGATGATTTTTACGCGCGAGATAATAGGTTCAACGCGTCTTAGCCATCGCAATTCTGTCTGTCCGTCCGTCCGTCACACGGGTGGATCAGTCAAAAATGGTGCAAGCTAGGATCACCAAATCTTCACCTTCGGCTGCCTGGAAGAATCTAGTTTCAGGAACCGTAAAGCTTTTCCATAAAGTCAGAGGGGGTCACCCGAACGAGGGCGATAAATGAAAGGGGGTTAGGAAAAATTGGCGATTTTTAGCCAATAAGTCGCCGTATCTCAATAACTGCAAGATAGAGCCTAGGTTACTATTAATTACTAATAGAAAGTCGTACACTGGCTCTCGATTGCTAGCGAATTCAATGACCTTGGATGACTTGGCCGTCCGCGAGTCGCCGACGCAAAATTTCAGGATCCGCACATCTCTATCACGCTGTCACCTACCTCGAGTGGGCGTGGCAGCTGCTGTCAGCGAGCGTGGCGGGAAGTGAGGGCAGAACAGTTTAGAAGTTGCAAAAGTTAGGGTAACGTGGCTGTAAATTTGTACATTCGATACCGGTGATCAAAAACTTGTTGGAGTTTGCTGTCTACTGTCTGTCTGGAACAATCATGCTGTGCGCTCGTTCTCCGAAGTCGACCAAGGAAGTGGCGAAGAAATTGGAAGATGCTCAGCTCGGCGACGAACAGGCCGTGAGACAACTTTTGCTTTTTGTCTCGCTTTGATGTCTGGTCTGCTAGATACTTCTTAGTTGTGTGTTTATGCAGGATGAAATTAATATGTGTGGTAAACGTGATCACGTAACAGTTGTGGCGTTTGACTCCCGATTGCAAGCGGTTAGAGGACACTTCCGGCCATTGTGTTGCAAGTTGTTTACACGTGCTCACATGCAGTCTTTCTTCTGAACATGGTCATACTTCTAAGTCCAACAACTCAGAACTTTTAACCAGTGGCCATGGGCGTGCTGGCACTGCTAAGTGTGTTGTACAAAATATGTTCTTAGTGCTGATAAATTACAATGAGTTTCTACTCATCATGGTAGGGCTGCAGTTCCTGGTGGCACCACCCAGCGAATGAATATTGTACATAAAAAATTTACAAAAAAATAAATAAGCTGAGTAAGCAGCAATGTAAATCACATATGAATACAAAAATGTCAAAAACAGCAAAATCAAACTGCCACCCCCTTGGAAAAGAACAACAAACTGCAGATACTGAATAAGCAGCATATGAAGAACGAAGGAATTAATATTATTGCTTCTCCCCACTCAAAAACCCAAATTCATTCTCGGGTACCAATACCTATGTCAATCAGTTGCAGTTTCCCATAATTAAACTAGTCTGAAACATGCATAATTCTACCTATTTCAGTCACTTCTGAAGCAACATTAAAACAAACAAATTACGAAACAAACGTATGCCTACCTTGTTCAGGCAAAAAAGTAGCACCAACACTGATACTGAGCCGCATTTTGCCCAGAACGACGTCACGCCAACGCTAACAAATTTTCCATAATATAACGTACAAAAATCGGTTATTGCCCACCTGCACGCGCAACAATCAACATTATTCGCAACCAGTGCCATACCACGCCGTACAACAATCGACCAAAAGCCGCAGCAATACCACGTGCATTGTCTAGACAATGAACTGCAAGCCGACTTCAGCTGACCACGTCACCACGCATATATGCCACCATAAGCCCCACAGAGCCACAGCACAAGCCCTCAGAGCCCAGACAAGGTCACCGCGTAACTACATCACATTCGGGTCTCGCGAGATAAAACGAGACTTGGAAGCATTTGTTCATTACATATTTATTTTTTCGCTAATACCAAGCAACTGAAGCTGGAAATAGCGACATCTAGCGAGACGTAAAACTATAAACAATGTAAAACAATGAATGCGTAAAAAGTTTGTCCAACACTCTCGCATATAAAATGAGGAGATAGGCCCTAAGTAACACTGTTCGGAAAGATGTTACCTAAAAACATGCATAACGAAAGTCACTATACCGATACACATTACTGCCGTATATGTATAAACAAATCTGGGCTGGCGTAGTTATTGTAAATAATTGCCTAGTTTCTTTGCGTCAATATTGCAGGAGTAGGCTATCAGTGCAGTTGTTGGTCAAGCAGTACTTTGGTGGTGTGAAATAATGTATCAGAACTTTTTACATAACAGTAATCATTATAATATACCATTGATATGTATGTAATTTTTTTGTTTTGTAGGTTAGTCTACGAAAGTCGCCGCGCAAGACAACGTCATTGCCGCTGAAGCCTGCGTCGTCACCTGAGAAGATGAAGTCTTCACCACGCAAGTCTCCACGTAAACGAGTCCACTCACCACGTGGCGTGAGTAGATGTTGCCTGTTATTTGTAGTTTAGATTATGCAAGCAATAATCTAAATGACTGATGTCCATAATTTTTATCTTTTTTTTCTTGCTTAAATTGTGACTGTAAAATGAACTCTGCTGTTGTACATTTTTCAGTTGGTGTCTGTAGGATTATTTGGTGAAAGCTGTCGAATTAACGCGATCTAGCTTAATGCGTTAAGTTTTAATGCACATAAAAATAATGCACATATGTAACTTTACTAAATTCTGTGAAGCTGGAGTTTCACTATTCCATTAAACTGTGGTTATTTGATGATCGATTAATGTTGAAAGTAATTAAAAATTGTTTTGTTACCATTTCATCACTACTGTTATGGTCCTGCGATACAGCCAAGAGCATGTTGGTTGTCATTCCAGTCACCCTCTCGATGTAGTCCACCTACAACTTCAGCAATATAATATTGTGCTAATTGAAGCATTAATGCATGCATTAACACGGTTAAAAAATTAATGCTTTGACAGCACTACATACTAATTCGCAGGTGGTTTCTGTGTGCAGGCTGCATCATCTTCTGCTACTGAGACAGAGGTAGAGCCCCTTCTCAAACCCAATCCAGGCCGCTTCGTCATCTTTCCCATCAAGCACCATGACATCTGGATGTTCTACAAGAAGGCTGAGGCGTCGTTCTGGGTCGTGGCAGAGGTGGATTTGTCGAAAGACATGGGTGACTGGGAAGGCTTGAAGCAGGAAGAGCGCAACTTTATCTGTCACGTTCTTGCGTTCTTCGCTGCTAGCGACGGCATTGTTAACGAGAATCTTGTGAGTGATTTAATGGTTGTTAATTAATTATCATTTATCTCACATGTCATTCATTCAAGAACTGTCTTGCCTCTATACTATACAAATAATGACTGGCATTGAGGTCATCATTGAAAATTTTTTGCCAGAGGAACGTAAAATGTTGCCTTGATGATTGATGATATCAGTCACAATTTGTTTTGTTATACCTCAAAACCAAAACAAAAATAATCGAAACAAAAATCAGTGCTGCCCGCTCAATATTGATCGCTGCAGTGGGCAACATTGAGTGGCAATGTTGCCCACTGCTGCCGGTGCGGTCAACAGTGTGTATTTGTTAACGTCACGTGATGCGATTTGGACCAATCATTGTATTTTGCGTTGAGGTATAACAATGTTTTTTATGGCGCGAGTTACTGCAAATATAATGCTAGAATGAGTTTACCGTACTGCATTTCCAAGATGGTTGGAAATTCCTGCTGCCATCTGGTTGTTGTTTTAGGAGTAACAGTGATAGAGAAGTGGCTAAATGTTCTTTAATGGCTGTGTGTGCAGGTGAATCGTTTCAGCTGTGAAGTGCAGCTGCCAGAGGCGAGGTTCTTCTATGGCTTTCAGATCGCTGTCGAGAATATTCACTCGGAAATGTACAGCTTGCTGATTGATACCTACATCACTGATCCTGCTCAGCGGTGAGTAAAGTCTTGCCATTGTTTTCAGATGATTGGATGCTTTTTATTGGGTCTTGTAATGTGTTACCTGTCACTCAGCACAGGTAAATGTGTCGTGCCTTACCCAGGCAGGTATTTGATTTTCTTATCTTAGGCAGATGGAAGGCTGAAAAGGTTGCTTTGCTATATACTGAGATTGTTTACATTGTCCAGAGGCAAGTCACCCATTTAGATAGTAACCACTTCGTAGCGTCCCAATCGGGGGCTGAACCCACAACATTTCAGTTGCTATGGCATCTCAAACATCATCGAAACTCTTTGGCTCTTTACTGATACATTATGCGCAGAGAAGCCACAGATAGTCAAAATGTTATTTGCAGCTTCTTTTCATTGTTGTTCACATAGTTTTCGATTCTTCGTTTGGTTACTGCTAGGCTTTGAGTGAATCTTTTGTTGTTGCTGTGGTTGGTTTCATCATGCTCTTTCTGTCATATTATGTCATCCAATGAAGACCAACAGTAAAGCACCAACAGTGTGAGCAAAATAGTGAGTAATCATTTTGGTCATTTGCTGTACTGGGAGGTGAATCTTTTGTAAGTAAGTAAGTAAGTAAAACGTGAATTTATATAGATTGTCATTCTCTGGCATGTTCAGCCAGTGCAGTTTATCATGCATGAGTGTCAAACCACGATCAGACTTCCACGTGTCACTGAATACTTGGGTGGCGGCATTGGGCACTTGTTGTGACTTTTCCGTGATTATCTTCAGAGCTCCTGCATAGATAGCATTGCAATAGTCAACATCCTGAGCAAGTTTTGGCATGTTTTTGTGCCCTGGTAGTGAGAAGCTGTTTAATGCAATCGAGACCATCCCGTGCGTGAAGAAGAAGGCGGAATGGGCGTTGCGTTGGATTGAAGACCAGAATTCACCGTACGCTGAGCGCCTTGTGGCATTCGCAGCGGTCGAAGGTATTTTCTTCTCCGGGTCGTTTGCGGCCATCTTCTGGCTGAAGAAACGCGGAGTGATGCCTGGACTGACGTTCAGCAATGAGCTCATCAGTCGTGACGAGGTCTGTAACTGTGTAACCTTACACAATGTCACATGGCAGACAGGCTGTAGCTGTTTGTACGCTGTGTTGTGTATTAGTTACAGGTGATACCGTACCTTTATCTGAAGAAAACCTTACCCTACCTTACCTGACACTGTCACGTGCAACATTAGCCAGGTTGTAACTGTATACTGGTATACACTTTGTCACAGAAAAAAACTAGTTTTGGGCAGAATTGCATTCAATGCAAGAGCAATTCTGCCTGTTCTTACACATTTTTCTATAGCGTGTTCTGTCTGTCTTTCTGTCTTCTATCACATTTTTCAACTTGTTCAAAAAGTGCGATGGATTTAGATTTCATTTGGCAGATACACTCTTGTGGGGTTTAGTGATACTGATCATGTTAGATGGTTGTTCCTGTCCCCTATTGGAAGGGAGATTTGAGGTCAAACCTGCAGCCAAAACGTGCAATTGCAAATTGTGGCCAAACTGCAAGTTCTGTGCTGCCACCTGGTGAATACAAGTAAGAAGTGATTCCAATTTTCTCAAATTACCCGGGTTCTTGTTATTTTTGTGATGTCTTTGTCAGATGTTATCTTAGTTTGCTGAATTCTTGCCAGAAACATGAAACGTGAGGGAAATTGCGGCAAACACGTGCACACTGCGCAACCCACTACTTTAAATTGTATGTGTTCACACTGTACCTTGTAAAAACTAGCAACAGTTTTGTGGCATACAGAACAGCATATTTTCCTATATGGTTCTGAGTGTTGGGCAGTTACTAAGAATGATGTGCGCAAGATCGATGCACTTGATCAGTGGTGTCTGAGAATGCTGCTAGAAATCAATTGGCACCAGCATGGGTGCAACGACGAAGTCAGAAGGTTAACCAAACAACCCCATCTCTCAGCCATAGTCCAGTCAAGGCGCCTGTCCCTGTTCGAACACACTGCACGAATGCCTGATGAAACAGATGCAAAACAGATCTTAACAGCTTCCCCTGCAGGAAACTGGACAAGACCACTGGGACGTTCTCGTATTACATGGATGAAAACCATTCAGCAGGATCTGAAATCCAGCGACCTTAATATGGACGACGCAGTTGACTTGGCTCAGAACCGTCAACTCTGGAGATTGATGTCTACGTTCGGCGCTACGCACTCTTAGTGGTGCTTGCCAGAAATGATGATGATGATGAGACCAGCATCAAATGTGATGTATGTTTGAAGTGTTTCCCTTCAGTCACCCATACTCAACGCTTCTGATCTAAAGTGGCACCCGATTGCTGCATGATCTGATCTGCAGCAGCATGTCATTGACAATGACAACTAGAAAGCAGTCAAAGCCCGCACACCTCTGCCAAGGCAATGTTGTTCGCTCGGTGGCAGCACCATCTTTAGTTTTGCAGCGGTTTCCCTTATGCCCCATTGAAAGCAATGGTAACAAAAATTTCAAAGTGATCCAGAATCCAGGATTCCTTCCGGATCACCCCCCAAAATTGAATCACTGGTAGTTTGTGCCATTCCCGACATACCCTCAAAATTTCAAAAAGATCCGTCCATAACTTTTTGAGTTATCTTGCTAACACAGACAGACAAACAAACAAACAAACAAAGTCTGGCAAAAACATAACCTCCTTGGCGGAGGTAATGAACAGGGAGTTGTGTGAATGTGCACGTACAGGGCCTGCACACTGACTTCGCATGCCTGCTGTTCACGTACATCGTGAATCGTCCGTCGCAGGAACGTATCTACGAGATCATTCGCGATGCTGTTGCCATAGAGCAGGAGTTTCTGACCGACGCACTGCCGGTGTCATTGATTGGCATGAATTGCACTCTGATGTGTCGATACATTGAGTTCGTCGCCGATCGCCTTCTTGTTGAGCTTGGATGTGACAAGGTAAGCAGTCCAGGCTGATATTATCCAATGCAATGGTAATGATAATAATTGTAAATATTATTACCTGCCAGTGTCACTGACTGGCATGAACTGCACTCTAATTTGCCAATACATTGAGTTCATCGCCGATTGTTTGCTTGTTGACCTCGGATGCGAGAAGGTGAATCATCTGATGTTGTTGAACAACCTGTATTTTTGTTACAAAGCCGAATCTTGTGGGTATAATGACCTGTTGAGTTTGACCGTGGGGAAGTAAACCATTTGATGTCTGATAATAGCAGTTGAAAAAAGCTTAGTTTTTGTTAAAAAGCCCAAATTGGTGTTTGTAATCTGTTTGTTGAGCTAAACTATCTGATTACGAGTTACACCAATGCAGTTTCCAAAACCTGACTACATTTACTACTTTTTCGCTAAGGACCGCTACTGATGTTGGTGGTGTTCTCACATTGCAGATATGGCGCACAGAAAACCCATTTGACTTCATGGACAACATCTCGCTGGAAGGAAAGACCAACTTCTTTGAAAAGCGCGTTGCCGAGTATCAGAAATCAGGGGTGATGAGTCGCGCGACGACGGTTACACAGACCAGCTCCGGCAGCGACTTTGACATCAATGCTGACTTCTAGACTGCACGATCTTGTGCTATTAACACTGCAACTGACAGCAACTTGTAGAGACTGCTAGTCTGCTCGATCCCTTAGCCTACTTTTACACTCTAGACTGTCTCTGTTTTAAACACTACTGCTGATAGTGAATTGATGTAGATTTCTAGGCTGCCTTGTCCGCCTACTTTGTAAGCACTTTTAACAGTACTACTGGTACAGCTTGACGTAGCCACTTCTAGACTGCTTTATCCTGTGTTTTAAACACACTGCTATAAAACACACTGCTGGCTGTGAAAGTGTGTGAAAATGACTACTTGACTGTTTAGCCCCGTGTTTTAAACATTACCAGGGTACCGTACAACTGACAGCAACTTGACATAGCAGTTTGTATTTAAGTGGTAATCTTTTTTAGTCCGCCTGGAAGTGATAGCTTTCAGAGAGGACTTATGTTTTAGCGCAGATGTTTATTTATTTTTTATTTCAACGCGAGATCTCCGAGATGCGTCGGTTGATCGGCGCAAAATTTTGCACGGTGATCAGTACTAGGCCGAATTTTATAATGCCGGTCCAAAATTTCGGGGGCCTACTCCCAAAAAATTTTAGGGGCCAAAAACATGCAAAATTTGGCCCGATTTCGGATGACTTCCAACTTCGGCGGCGAATATGTCCGGAACGGATGAAAATATTCAAAATCGGAAAGTACATTTTGTACCACGATTCCTCCCACATTGGGTTAATAAAGTTCAATGAACTTTGCTCCGCTAATCACGGAGATTAAGTGGTACCCACCTAAATCGACTTTTTTGGAAGACCATATTTCGGCCCCTAAGAGGTGCTACACCCCGAAATTTTCACAAGCATTAGAGAATGACCAAGTCTTACTAGCACACCCCCACCGGGAACAGGGGTCCCCCTTACAATTTTTTTCAAAGGGGGTCCAAAATTGGCTTAAATTTCAGCAAGTGCATGCCTATAACTTTGGGGGTAGTGGGAGTACTCCCACGATACTTTGCCACATGATGGCCTTAAGGTGGGCATGATCACTTATGTACAAATTTTTGGGGGCCTGCACCCTAGAAATTTGGGAGGGCCAAAAATCAAAAATTTGACCCGATTTAGGAAAACTTTAGACTTTGACCACGAATATCTTAGAAACCTATCGAGATATCAAAAATCGGGGAACAAACTTGATCGACATATTCCTGCTGGATTCAGCAAAAGAAATTTGGTGAACTTTGGTCCTCAAACAAAAAAAGTTACAAGTGTGGATGTTGACCCACCCGAGTTCAGAATTTGGCGCCATTGGGCAACTTCAAACTTTTACCACAAATATCTCTGGAGCGGATTGATATACCGAAAATAGATAACGTACTTGATTGACCGCCATCCTTCCCACGTTGAACCAAAAAACCTTTGTGAAGTTTGGTCCACTAACAAAAAAGTTGCAGGCGCATATGTTGACCCACCCTAAGTTGACAATGCACGTTCTGCATATGCTACTGCATTTGACTTTGGGCCACGTGACTTTGCTACCAGGTAAATTTTACCCCCCCTCCTGAATTAACTCCCCAATCGGACTGAGGGCGCTGGGCGGACTCGCGTTGGGCTTTGCCCCAAATTTCTAGTTTCTGTGGTCTGTGATTTGCTCAGATGGTGACAAACACTTGGCATATTTTATATTTTGGATGCACATATCATGACGAATCTAGCTTTGACATTGTTGAGAACAATCACTGAATGCACTTGGGAGTCGAAAATAAATGATCAGTTAAGAGTATGTTTGAGTTTGTCTCTTATATTTCAGTCAGGAAATAGAATAATTATGCAGCTGGTAATGATCACAGAACAATAAACACCCAGCAGTTAGCTGTACCAAAATTAATAGATAGTTTTGATTAATTGTTTTACTTTTTCTGCAAAAACGGTGATCCATATCGTTCAAGAATTGAAATACTTTTAATGTTGTTGTACAAGTGTCTACTTGGTTTTCTTGACAAGACTAAAATATGAATACTTGAAATTTTATTAACTGTAAAACTTATTGCAGCTGTAGAATATTCCTGAATGAACAAAATATTCCTCCAGTGGAAGCTATTATTAATCAGTCAAATAGTCAGTTTTCTTATTTCTATGCAATTAACACTGCACAGGAACAAGGAAGAATCCAGTGGACTGGGGCGGCAAAGCTACCCATACGTCCAGTATACAAAAATAAGGGTGACATCAGACTGTACCAATTACAATAATACCTCATTCATGTAGCCATTGAAATATTTAAAGTAACAAATACCTAAAGACTGCTCAAAGACAGACTTGTTTCAAGACCATTTTTGTCCACAAGGCATCTCAAGACCAACACTGCAACATTTTGCTCTCAAGAACTGATTAACAGCTCTTATCTTGCATAAAACTTCAAATGATTTCATCATGAACTGAATAAGATATTGGTTAAAAATAGAATTTTTCACAAAAAAACTAACTCTGCAGCATGCTTAATTGCTGTATAGTATGTGCATATGTACACTTATATAAGTTTTGTTTTACTTATCTCACATGATCTTAAGTCGTGCAACAGCAGTTCTACAGTTTCATGTATAGTACACTGTTACAAACTCATGAATATTATGCAAGCCTTCTAATAGGCTGCATTGAAAAGTTGGCCTTATCCGACTGTCCGCATTTGAAAATAAAGGCAGTATCATCTTGGGTTAGGTTTTTTTGGGGGGAGGGAAGTGGAGCAGAAAGTTGTAATTTTCTGAGATGGCTGCTAATTTCCAACAGGCAAAAAATTTCAATTTTGCCCCCCCCTAAATTTTTCTCACAAATGGTGACTCCAGCTCCAAGTGCATTTTTTCAATTTTAAGATATGCTGAAATATAGGTGGCAGAGGCAACTGTTGATGCAACTGCATAGAGAAACCCAAACTGGTGTGAACGTTCCAAAAGGCAGGGGTAACGAGTTGGCCAATTTACAGTGCATAATGTCACGGCAGATGGCCGCATAATACATCAGCAATGGGCTGACATTTTTTCTGTTATTGTTGGGACATTGGAAACAAATTACTGCTGAGAGTTCATTGCTGGTACCAACAGAAAACAATATAAACTCTAGCCACGGTCACGATACATCCTAAACAGTTTCAATAGATGACAGTGCATCGATAAGCTCTGATAGGCTGAGAAATGTTTGCGAGTCTTCGTAGATGTTGTCATATTCAAACAAAGGACTTTCAAGTAGCACCTACAGACATCACACATCGGTAAACGGTAAAAACGGCAACGGAAAAAACGGCAACAGGTAAAAACGGCAACCGATAAAAACGGCAACACAAAATAACGACATCGGTAAAAACGGCAACAATAACAATGACAATTATAGACTGTACATGTTTCATATTACCAAGTTATTTTGCCTATAATTCATACACTCAAACGAACAGACTGCGATCAGTTTTTGATTCAGGTCATGATGGTAGAAGTAGAAATGGATAGAAATGTTTAAGT
>Ga0056128_1003421_pt1 | contig 19451 bp, 10 predicted proteins | sample WorMetLIZISLAND2_FD_71113 | JGI IMG/M metagenome (GOLD analysis project Ga0056128, IMG submission 71113) | Marine gutless worms symbiont microbial communities from Max Planck institute for Marine Microbiology, Germany - Olavius geniculatus... ... | reverse complement strand
CATTTAGCGACCTCGTTCGGGGTGACCCCTTTCGAATTTACGAAAAAGCTTTACGGTTCCTGAAACTAGAGTCTTCCAGGCAGCCGATGGTGAAAATTTGGAGATCCTAGCTTGGACCGCTTTTGCCTGATCCACCCGTGTGACAGACAGACGGACAGACAGACGGACAGACGGACAGAATTGCGATGACTAAGACGCGATGAAAGCATAGCTGCTTTCGCGCGTAAAAACAGTATAATAAAATCACCATGCCCATAAAAAGATAAAAGAAAAGTTTTGCGACTTATTTAGCATGTACTTCTTTGCATTAAGAGTCCTAATTGTAATTGTAATTGATCAGACATCTTAAGAGTGGTGCTCCACCTGGCGAATACGACAATTGAGTTTGGTGAAAAATAACATTATTTTGATTTAGAACACACAAGAGAATCTGGATCGCCATAAACGTTAACCTTTTTATCATAGGCCCTTCACTAATTTTCGTCAACTTTATTTCGTTATTTATTTATTAATCCCACCGATAAAAAGACAGATGTAACAGTTCGAACACAAAGATGCAATAATACTGTTACGCACGAAATTCGGTCGGCAGACAAGGGCAGTAGTAATTTTCATCATGCGTATCATTGGCATAATCCGCTAAGCAACGTCTTTCAGCGTCCTGATGATAAGCCTTTATCTTTCGTGCCAAATCTTCCGGGGAAGTTAGCAGATATTTCGGTATAACTTTCGGTTTCGGTGTAGGCTTGGTTGGTTTCGATTTAGGCCTAGGCTTTGGTGCTAATGTCAGTACGGTTGCAGTCGATTTCGGCCGATTGGAAGTTGGGTTCGGTCCCGGTATAGGTGTCGAGTTGATCGGTGTCGGTTTCGGATTATCAGGTACCGATTGTTGCCCATCAACAGCGTTTACTGGTTCTGCTGGACATTCTTGTAACGCCTTATCATTGTTGTCTTTGCTTTTGGCCTACACCAACAAACTCCAATAACCAATAATCGTTCTGTAGGCTCTAATGCGTGTAATTGGTTTAGGGTCGACAAACTGTGCGACCGTCCCCCGCCCCCTTGAACTTTGAGCTTCTAAACTTAAATTGGCACACAGTTGCGACTGACGTATAGGCTAGTCTTCAAAACCTAAATTTATGTCGTGTATTAGCTGCAGTCGTGATCAATATGACTGCACGTGTTAATCGATAACTAAATTATACACTTTAGTCTACTATCGCGAGCACTAAGTTGATCGATACGGTAGTCGCGTGTCGCAGAACAAAAGAGTCAATGACTGCAAGCTCGAGTACCGCGCACATATCAATATGCCTTCACTCGACTTGGCTCTTTCTCCCTTTACCCTCTTCCCCTTTTTCCACTTTATGATTTCGTCCCTTTTCTCATCCAACCCCCTTTTTATTTTCCCCCTTTTTGCATGCCATTGCAGGTTTGGCTATTCTTTCTGGTGGTGACTTGGTCATCCAGTCCACTAACCAAGCCTACAGTTTTTCTTTCTACTCAATACATTCAATTTGGCCTACAGGTCATTTTTATCAACCCTTTTCGTTGATCACTTTTTTCATTATTTTGCAACACATCAATCAATATTTGTTCATTCACTGTAGGCATGACAAAACGCAGGCCTGAACAATTTACAAACAATAAACAGAAGTACAGTATTAACAAAGGCACAATATAAAACACACCACAGGCCTAATACAGTACAAAGTTAAGTAGCAGGCCTAATAAGCGCACTGCATACCGAATATGCTTGCATAAATCGGTCGGTTGGGCGTTGTGCAAATGCTCCCGCACGGGGCTATCTCTCGAAGAGAAAAATAAATTTAGCATAGTCAATGGGGCTGTCAGTGTAGTTGCTCTTGCAGTTAAAATGGTAACTTGCATTTAAATACAATTGAAATAGGTCTAGTTCGAAATTATTCAATCGACTATTTGAAATAGTTTAATTTTTTGCTTTCTAAACAGTATTTACCATAATAATGGCCGCGCACGCTGCCATTAAGCATCTAAGTCTATTGATCTGCTGTCGAGTAGGATGACTAGGATCTAATCGATAACACGAAAGCACTCATTTATTACATGCCGTAGCGATGGCGCGCTGGCTGACCATTGAATGAATGAAGAGTCAAAATAACGCTACAGGGTGTGCCAAAAAATGTCCCAACTTGTTTTTGTCAGACCTTTGCCAAATCTACAACAGTTTGATAATTTTTGGCATACAGATAGCCAAGACGATAAAAATATGTAAGATATACTTACTGTCCACCCCAATTTATGTCAACGCACTACCGTATAAAACGCAGATGCTCCAAATTGTTACATTACGCGGTGATTATCAGTATCAGATTGCCTACTTTTGATAAAGAGTGCCATGTAATGTAATAATTTTGCGGCATTAAATATTTTTCGCCGAATATAGCAGACAACAAGATAACTGATTGATAAGTTTAAAAGACATTTTATTTATGCACAAGATAATGTCTGTCCAATGCATTTCGACAGTTTACAGTATATGTCTGTATTAATATAATCAGTGAGCTGTTTGGACCGGTAGAAAAAATCAAACAGTTTAATTTTAAATTGTACAGCAGCAATGATCCTTTCATCCTTCTGTATTATTTTAACTAAACAATAAACATTGTCAGTTACGAGACCATTCGATTCGTCACCAGCGCTTTACTATAAAAGGTCCATAGTGACCATGCGTCTATCTGGCACCGTTACGGAGATATGGCGCTTCAAAGATAATGGGGTCACGAGTTTAACCTTTTGGGGTCAAGTGACGTCATCGGTCACGTGACCATTCGACTCCCAGAGGTCGACTTCCTATAAATGGTCCATGGTGATCATGCGTCTATCTGGCACCGTGACGGAGATTTGGCGCCTCAAAGAAAATGGGGTCACGAGTTTGACCTTTTGGGGTCACGTGACGTCATCGGTCACGTGACCATTCGACTCCCGGGGATCGACTTCTTATGGGTGGCTTGTCGATATCTTTATCCATTTCAAAGACATTTGCGCTCAAACTCAAAAATTTTCTAAATCATGCCGAATTTTGCACGTTTTTTGCCCTCCTAAATTTTAAGGTGGCGGTGCCCCTTTCCCCAAAAAACTTGTACCCAATTTATCATGCCTGGACAGCGGCACGTCATGTGGTAAAGTTTCGTTGGGCTACACCCCCTAACTCCGAAATTATAAGCCGTCCTTTACTACATTTAAGCCAATTTTTGACCCCCTTTAAAAAAAATTGTAAGGGGGACCCCGTCTCCGGTGGGGGTGCGCTAGCAAGACTTGGTCATTCTCTAGCGCGTGTAAAAATTTGGGGACTCAGCACCTATTAGGGGCCGGAATATGGTATCCCGAAAAAGTCAATTTTGGTGGGTATGATTCCACCATTAGATCTCCGGAATTGATGAACCAAAGTTCACCGCACTTTTTTCGCCTAACGCGGAAGGAATCGCGGTAGATCAAGTAAGCTTACTTGACCGATTTCGAATATCTTCGTCCGTTCCGGAGATATTTGCTGCCGAATTTTGAAGTCGTCCGAAATCCGTCCAAATTTTGCATGTTCTTGGTCCCTAAATTTTTTTGGGGGTAGGGCCCTGCGAAATTTTAAAACGGCATTATAAAATTCGGCCTAGTACTAATCACCGTGCAAAATTTCACGCCGTTAGACTAAAAAAGTAAAACATCTCGAGTAAAGCATTAACCCGTCCCGAAAGCTATCGCTACCGGGCGGACTAACGGGCGTATAGCGCTGAGTACACAATCTTACCAAATATATGCGAAAATGTAGAAGAACCGGACTTAACAGAATAGTGAGGTAAAAAGCAGGCCAGAACATCGACCGGCGAGCTTTAAACATTATCCGTCACTGCAACCGCAATTAGCCGGCATTGCGAAAACGCCGCTGACTAAGCCGCGTTAAGTGAAATAACGATAATCCTAAACTGCAACGCTATTAGAAAGTCGACTTGCGCCATTGCATTGCATAGCAGCGACGAGACCATAACGATATAGGGATTAGCGCTGAACACAAGGAGTTAACAGTTAACTCCCTCTACGGGAGTCGTGTTTTTGAAAATCTTCATTCACTGCAAATGGTGAGTAAGTAAAACGTGAATTGATATAGAGCATAACGTTAAAAACGTCTGATAGGCCTACGCTGGTAAAAACAAAAAATTTGAGCTAATGCTCACGAGACGCGAGAAAGCCTATAGCAGTTCCGGTCCAGTAGCTTAGCTGAAAATTGGGGTGTTCACGCTAAGTTAATATACATATACCAAATTCTCTATCTGGATCGCATAATGATAGTTCCGTGGCGCCACCTTGTGAATGATATAAACTTGTGTCGCAGCCCGAAATCGCCAATAAAATCCATAAAACTTCCTATTTTGGCGTTCAAGTTCATTCAAAGTCATTGAATTCGGCGCCAATCGCCAGTGTACGACTTCCTATTAGTAATATAATTAATAGTAACCTAGGCCGTATCTTGCACCGTTACTAAGATACAGCGACTTAATGGCCAAAAATCGCAAATTTTGCCCACTCCCCTCTCATTTAGCGCCCTCGTACGGGGCGACCCCCTTCGAATTTATGGAAAAGTTTTTCGGTTCCTGAAACTAGAGTCTTCCAGGCAGCCGATGGTAAAAATTTGGCGATCCTAGCTTGCACCGTTTTTGTCCACCCGTGTGACGGATGGACAGACAGACGGACAGACGGACAGACAGAATTGCGATGGCTAAGACGCGCTGAAAGCAGTAGCTGCTTTCGCGCGTAAAAAGCAACAACAACATCTCTCATAATTACAGCACGCATGATTTAAATGGTTGCTAAAGACTTTTGCTCGCTGTTGAGACCGCGGCGCATTGTGAGTTGTGACTTGACTTTGAAAGTCAGGCCTCTTTAGTTCCCTTGCTTTGTTACCTTTTTATTCACAACGAAACTCTAAATTAATCATAATTCGACCAAGTGCTACGGTAACCACGATTGTATTAAGGCAACAATTTACATTGCAGTTCACACTGTACAGCACAATCTGTCATGAAATTTCTTTCAGTTTTGTGTGTGCACATTTTGACCAGTGGATAGTAGATATTTCAACACAATAAAATAATATTCCTAACAGCTATGAGAGTTTCATATATATATATATACGCTAAATAAGAAAATAGGCCTGTATTTATTTGGATGTATTTTTATTTTCCCCTGTAGTTTTGAGTATCTATACTGCGTATTTGCTGTCTTTTGTATTTTTATTTATTTACCAGTGATGCTGAATACGAGATTTTCACTACATGTATGGTTCGGTCACATTCGCGACATGAGAGCAAGATCTATGTGTCCCCAGCTTATCTCACATCATACTGCTCAGTATAATACGGCCACGGTTGATCGGCTTGTAGGCCTACTCATGAATACAGCACGCGAACACACGTGCACACACTGAATGACCAGAAGATACGCAATTTGAATAGTAAAAAGGCCTGTACGAGCCAAACGTGTACCGCCGGTGTGAGTTTGGCGGTATTTTTACAATACCCATGTTGCCCAATTAAGTATCAACTAGATGCCTCATAATTTGTTTTAACATTATTTAAATTTGACATTATCGAATACAGTAATAGGCTTACTGTCGCCTAACAGGCATCATGACTCATGCAGTAGCATAATTATTTAAGGTGGCTGGGAGGCTGGGAGTGGGAGCCCTGAAGGCTTTGAGAAGGGCCTATGATTATAACATCACAGAACATTGTATAGACCTTGCCAAACCGCAGTTTTCTAAATGCGCATTCTTGCGATGAAAGTAACCAATAATTCTGCAGCCGCTAAATGCATTTCCCACCTCCCACGTCCAACCTTGGAGGAGCTCAAGTTGATGATACATTGGCCTGAAACATTTCAGGCGCCTGTTTCTGGCGCCGGAAACAGGCGCCTGTTGTCTGGTGCCAGAAACCATGACATACTAAGCCGGCAAATGATACCGGCAAAAAACAAAGATGAATTCCGATTTTACAGAAATTCGTTTTTTTCGTACTGTTCTATGAGTTGAAAAATACCTTCGTCACTCCACTTCATCTTTTATTTTTGTTTACAAAAAAACAAGCAGTGCTATCGTCTGCTCAGACTGACCAATCACAGTTCAGCTTTTTCAGTCGGTTTCCGGCACGAAATTGAACATGCTTACTAACCGGCCCCAGTTTCTGGCACCAGAAAAATCTGGCACCAGAAAAGTATGACAGACTGACCAGTTTCTGGTACCTGTTGACTGGTACCAGAAACAGGCGCCTGAAACTGGCCAGTGTGTCATCACTATTACGAAGCTCCTCCAAACAACCTTAGCTAGTGGGAAGTAGAGCCTATGGGCGGCGCTAGGAATCTGAAGCTGCTTGGAAGGCAACAGGGAGGGGAGCAAAAGCAAGAGCACAGGGGGCAATATTTTTTTGTGTGGGCCATATGTCGACATTATTCAGTTGTTGCTGTGTGCATCGAAAAGACGTAGCGGAATTCACTCGCAGGAGCTTGGGGGCAAAGCCCCCTGAAACCAACACATTTTTAGCTTTTGGACGTTCATCAGAAGCCGCTAATTTGCCTGTTTTTTTAAAAAAATATCAGGAGACGCCAAAAATTACAGATATTTGTGCTATCTTGCAAAAATAGCGTTCAATAAGTCACGCCTTACATATGTATATACCAGAAAACACTTTATCATCAACAAAATTTCTCCTGGGGGCAGCCGAGGGGGCAATGGCAAGGGCACGGGCCCTTTTCTGGCGCCATCCATGGTGAGAAGAGGCAGAGGGACAATCGCACCCTTTCGCGAATTTAAAAATTTTTGAGAGAGAGGCCAATAAGGCCTAAAAAAAACAAAAATTGAGGTCTGGAGAGTCGAAGCGGGACAAGGTCGCGCCCCTCCCCGTTAGCTAGCGGTTTGGGAGAGCTGCAATGAAAAAGTTTTCCGCAATTTCATGCGGGACGGATATTGTGAATATTTTAGTCAAATGTTTTTGTTGTGCTAACAGCCAAAACAATATCAGTCGGCATTTCGACAGTCTGCGTTTTAACCACATAGTCATTACTCATTAGTAGGCCTATACCAGGAGTTCGCCACTGTTAGGCCTATGGTTAATTCACACCCACGATGCAACGCAACTCAACCCAACTGTCATGACTGTCGGTGACAATGCAATGACGTCATTAGCATTGTGACGTCACGCTGCTGAGCATAGACCACGCGTTGTTTGCTAGCCTGGCTGATCAGTTGAGTTACAGTTGAGTTGAGTCGCGTCGGCGTCGCCTACTTCGGCCATTCTCCTGCATGTTGTAAACTCATTCGCCAGAAGGCACAACCGTCGTAGAGACTATCTTCATAAAATACGCTGTGTATAGGCTTACGCAAACCTTTCCCCTTACAATTCGTTTCATCAGTCACAAATGGACTAAATTGCCGTGCGCAAAAATTTGGCAGTAGAAGTATAATGTTATTTCAAGAAAGGGGATAAACTACAGATCGACATTTGTAGGTTATCACACAAATGACAAAAAACCCAGCTGTCGCTGAAATCGTCAAATAGACGACCGTACTGGTGGTTGTCAGTGACATTCAAAGTCACCCAAGATCGATGATTTTCATATAACCTGAAAGGGCGTATGCCTGTGAATGAGTGAGTGAGTGAGTAGCGGTTTTTACGTCCTGTCCGACGCATTATAGGTCGTTTAGAAACGGCCTTTCCAGGCAAAATGCACATATAAGCACACAATAATGGAATAAAAAAATTAACCTTTACGAAAAAACACAATAAAGCCTATGGAACACACAAAACACAAAATTTAGTCTTGAACCTAAAATTGTAAGAACTGATCATTATGAGGGTGCATATCATATCAGCAGCAAGTTGTGTCCGGAATATTTGTACCAAAAATTATTAACATCTTATAATTGCTTTTCAAGTTACAATCGAAAATGTCGGGGATGTTTTTTGAGACACGGTGTATACGCGGTATTATGGCAGTTGCATTAAAATTTAGATGCAGGTGGAGTATAGGAAGGCCTAGTACATTGATCGTGAGCCCGCAAATTTGCCTGCATTTTAGCCGACCGTACTTTAGTAACGGTCGACATATTGGCATGGTTGTCGTCTGTCTGTCCGTCCGTCCTTCCGTCTGTCCGTCGTCGTCTGTAACGGATGTATTACGGCTAAGCATTATAGGTCGTAAGGAAAAAAATTTTAACGTGAATAATTGATCATGTACCTTAAAATCGGGCATGCAATATTTTAGCGATTTAGTGCAAGGGAAACATTTTCAAATTGGGGGTTGAATGAAGATGTGGGTAGGAAATTTAATGAAAAACTAGCCATATCTCGGATACGGTGAGAAGTAGGGCCAAGGTTACTATTAATCACTAATAATAAGTGGCATACGCCGTTTTAAACGAGATAGAAACCATGGACAAAGAGTTTCGTACCATATTTTATGATATTATTCAGCATCACATTGACACACAGTCAGTGTGATGCGGGCAATATCACCTTTTGTAATTTTTGCTGTTTTCGATGTGCAAGTCTTTAAATGTTGCCGTTAACAAGTGTATAAACTTATGTTTTGTACATTTATTGCCATATTTTTGGGTTCAGTCAACACAACGATCAATTGATGTGTTTTAACATTTCATCAAAATTAATGTGTCTTCAATGGTAAAAACCAAAATTTACAAACACGAAAATATGACGTCAGCATGACGTCATCGATAGCGAAAAATATCTAACTTTTCTATCGGTAGAATACTTGTTTCCTACTAAACATTTTCTGAAAATTTTGTGCAAATCTAACCATTTTCTATGGAGATATAAAAGAAAACGTGTTTTTTCTGAACACAGTGTACATAATATAGGCCCTAAAATGCATTTTAAAAAGTTGGTGCCAAATTAGACTGTTTAGAACTTCGTGGACTTTTGCGGGTGTTTTTGCACAAAACAAAAACTCACCGACAACACTGTTCCGTGAACTCAGCGCAGAACTTTTGCAATCGAATCGATTCCCGAATCGCTAACTGATTTTGCCCACCACTGAAGCGCCTTGTAGCTTTGCCTCTACAGCAAGCTCAGCATCATCATCATCAGCAGCAGCAGCAGGCAGCGGCGGCGGCGGCGGCGGCAGCATCTCTTGTTTCAAGCGCGCACACGCACAGCCTGTTGGCTTAGTCTCTCTCTGTCCTAACCACTATAGGCTGGATTAGTGTAAAAGCTACTGTTGTGGACGCTTGCTGGTGTTGCAATAAAGGTAAGCCTTGTAGAATGCCGACAATGCGAGCGGCGTAACTCTGTATCCAGAAAGTATCCCCAGGGAAGTCCAGGGGCGAGCACTGACAGGGGTCTAAGCGTACGAACTATGCAGATTGCAGAAGGTATATATGAGTGTTAGCTGAATTTCGGCGTGAACTGTGACTTCAAATATTAAGGCCTAATGCATGGACAACTTTCCTTCAAATTCTGGGGGTTGCAGCTAAGGGATCTGGCTTTACCATTGCTGCTCTAGTGTACATCCTATACCAGTGGCGGATCCAGAAGTTTGGAATAGGGGGCGGAAGGGTAGGGGTGGGGTTTGGAAATGGGGCTGTGTCCCCTCCCGAGAAAATTTTTGAAAATTTTCTCCAAAAATCATGCATTTTGGTGCAGAATGTTCCCTTGATTTAAGGTGCATCCGGTCAATAGGGGGGGGGGCGGCCGCCCCTTCCCCCCTTTAAATCCGCCACTGTCCTATACAGTCCGTCGCTGATCTCCTAGTGCCCTCGCATGTTGTCTGTCTGTCCGTCCGTCTGCCTGTCTGTCTGTCTGATGAGAACGTTAGGCGTGCATTGGTATAGCCTAAGTAAGAGAGCATTGCGAACATGCAGCATTTTCTTATCTCACTGAGTGAGTGAAAAAAATGGTAGACCATAATTTGTACCATCAGCGACAAAAATCTTGCCCATTGTATAGGGTCAGATACCTAGTTTTTTTAGCATATAAAGCTTAAATGCGGATATTCGTTGGGTTTCGGTCCCACTCCAGAATTAGGCCTAGGCCTACATTGATAATAGGCCTAAATTAGGTAGGCTATTGAAAAGAAAGTGGTGCGCAGTAAGCTTAATTAAAATTTACACGAAAGTGAAGTTTATGTAACACTGAATGTTATAAGTAATTTATGGTTTTGCTGGCCAAGTGTAGGGCTAATAAATATTCTGAATGGCGCGGGTCCTATAGCGAGCGCGGATTGCTTTTTGGTGTGTTTTTGAGAGGTAAGAGTTTGTAACTCAAAAAACTTGTTGTGTCGGGTACATTTCTGACATAGGCCTATTTATGACACTGATTGACACTATGTCACGTAGGTAATGAAAAATTCTTGACGAGGTTCTGATTTTTTATCTGTGTGTTTTGCACATGTATTTTTCTGCTTCGGCAAAACACATGTTCAAATCTCCATCCGGCAGTAAATATTATGCTTGACCACGTGGCCGGAACTGACCAATCCTGCGAATTGGTCAATAATATTGACCAGGGCTACTACTGGCCTTGCTATGAGGCTATCCAGGTCTGCCTGTTTGCCCACTGGGTAACGCAAGTCTGCGCAGAGTAATCGAATAACTACTCGAGTCACTCGAGACCGAAATTTGGCTCACGTTACATACCTTTTTCGACTTTAGTACGCGCACAAATATTTGTTAAAATAGTTTTATTTAAAATTTATGCATGGCCAAATAGAACACGTAAAATTTAATATGACAGACAGGCAGACAAACCCTGTGTAAACAGACAGTAAATGTGTTTACAATTTTAACATGCAGAAATGCAGTTGGAGCAATTTCTTGCAGTTTCTTGCAAATTATCATTTTGCTGTTGGGGTTTCCAACAATTTTGCTTTGAAAAAATGATGTGTTTCTCTTGCTGTTTTGAATTTCTTTTTTTCGTTCGCATTACTACTGTTGATTTATTAATCATGACGAACCAAAGATTTTTAAACACTTATCAAAGGAATACACTAGTACTCATTAAATTATTCGCCGAATACTCAGTGACAGATTAGAGTGATAGCACAGCCCTACTTATGATGCTACCTAGCATCCAGGCGTGGCTGGGTTCAGCTGTGTCCACACTGTGTAGCTGGCTCGGTCAGTCGCTGCAGCGGCCTGCAGCAGTGCCGAGGATTTATTGATGTTTGTCCGGCGCAATTTAATCACGACGTTGACCACCACGTGTCTGACTGACTGACAGTCTGCATTGGAGGGAGGGGGCAATACGTAGACAGTCGCCGAAACTCGCCAGCGAAACTGCAGTTGAACATGCAGGCGCGAGCGTTAAACGATCTTATACCACTCCAGACAGTGGCTTACGTTGATCTACACTCATTTCACGATTGCCGACGATCGGTACAATCGGTTATGTAAGCTTGCACTCGTTTGATGTTGCGTTGCGGCCGTGAATCAGGCTTTCTTTTTGCGCCGCTGGTAGAAAACAAGCTAACAGACAGGCAGACAAACAGGTGAGCTGTAAGGGGAAGCGAATGCTTCAGCTCGTAAAAGCGTCAGTTTGCAGTAAATCACTCCACAAGTCCACTTGTGGTTCGGCCGACCGGGATCATGTTTCAGCTCTTTCTCGCTTCTGTTGTTTAGTTCGCCCGCCGTCGGTCTGGTTTTTTTTACAAAGCATCAGCATAGCTTTCTATGCGAATGCGGAGATGCCCTGTCTTAGGCATAGCTGTGGCAAAGGCGCCCGTTTGCCCGTCTGGATGTCACACCACGATCACACTGCTCACTGCTGTATGTGATTGTGCTAAAACCACGCAAGCTACGGTCTCAAAACCTTCATTGTCTGCTCTCGTACGCGAGTCCGAGACTGGACTCGGACTTGACTCGCACTGGCGTAGCCATAGTGCTCTGGGGTACGCGCCTTCTAGGAGCCTACTTCGATAGTTACTTAAAATAGTGCCAAAAATGCACTCAGACATTTTATTTGTACAAAAAAAAATCGCAAAACGCCCCATCTCTTAACTGCCCCCCTACATCCTGATTCTGTCTACTGCGCCACTGTAGAGTCGTTCGCACTCATAATAATAATTGGAAATAACTGGGCTGTCTACGGCGGATTATGGACGTACAATGTATTTTTTAAACACAGCTACATCCATAGGCGAGTCCGGCAGTGGTCTCGAGTCTTGATTTTTCAGGACTCGGACCTCGATTATACGATCGAGGACTCGCCTATATAACTAACTTTCAGTCGATTTACGTTTGCTATTCCCAGCATACAGGACAATAGCAGTGACAGACGTGATGTATTTCGCATTCTGTGCATCGCAGCAGCATTTTGTTATTAATAAGAGCGATGTGATCGCGCTGGTGCAAGCTCAGGAAGCATTGATCGCGGCTGCTGGCTGAAAACGGTCGTGAATGCTCAACAGTAATGTATGTGCCGTGCAGTCACGGGAATTTTTCTCTCTCGCAACATCGCGCCGCCGATCGGAGGTCACCCATCACATCAGCAATTCGTCGTCGTTCTGCAATGCCGTCGTGTTGGTCGTGTGACAAGAAATGTGATGCGACGCTGTATATAATGTATGATGCTTGTGCACTGTGACGATGTCACGTGCATGAGGACACGACATAGGGCCTACTATGGGCCTGCGCTTTATTGCGCGCACACAGATCTGTCAATAAATACATAAACTAATGTTTGTGCTTAAGTAAGTGAATAAGTAGGGGCTGGGGCCTAAGTGTAGTCCTTTATTTCTCAAACAGAACCCTAACACCAATACCGGCGTAGCTTTGCGTTGCCGCTCATATTTTAGTATTATGGCCACGTGCGAGCCGCGGCAGGAAAAACCTAGGTTTGTGAAAAAAGTTTTGAGGTTTTTAAAGATTTTAAACTTTTCTTTCAAGTTTCTATGTTTTTAAAGTTTTTAGTGTACAGTGAAGACCGGATACGAAATTACGACCCATATTTCTAACTTTCTATTGTCAGAGTCAATGCTGTCCGGATCACTGATGAACATCATAATATTATTCTGTCAACATTGTTTATTTCGGATTAAAAATCACCATTAAAACGTGAAATTAAAATAATCTCCGATCAAAAATGCACACCAAATAAAATATTCTAAAATATTACTTAAAGTTTGGACTTTTATGTTTGTTTTTGGTTTAAAAAAAACTGAAAATCTAGGTTTTCTTATCTATTTTTCAGCCCAGATGGGAGCGCGTGAGCTGGCGTTAGCACCTGGGCTGTGCAATACAGTGGGCGGGAACACTGGTGTGCAGTGGGCACTAGACGGACTTCCACATACATGTCGGCACATGGCCTGGCAAATCTTTGCTTATTGATTTATTGTACGCGTGATCTGTGTTTGCAGTGAGATTGTGTGATACGGCTACATGATGACGCAACAAGCAACTGCTGTGACGTTCCTCATTGTTGTGGCTGCAGCTACCATTGCTACAGGTGGGCTACAGAACAATGATAGTTAAAGTCAATATCGCGTTGAATCTAAACATAATGAGTTAAAACATTAAGGAACGCAAGAAATGAGCATTCTTTCGTCTTACGTGTCACGTTTGCTGCGTGAATTGTCGCCAGTGCTTTTGCCTGACTGCTATTCTTTGACCACTCCTGAAAAATGCAAACATGTCCTGATGGCTGTTTAGAAAAGTATCTTTCACCTGTTTGTAAACAATCATAAAGTTTGTGTTTAATGTTTGTCGACATGTTGGGAAAAAGAAGTAGTAATTTTGAGAGAGTGATTAAAAATACATATGTCACGTGCAAACCTACTTCGTCTACAGGATTGCCGTGTGCTTACGTGTTGTTGGTGTTGAGGTTTGGTGCAATTGGTCACGCGGTTTTGATGTTGCCAGTGGATGTTTCGTTGCCCTTGCGGCATAACCTTTAGCTTTAGTTTCTTGGATTTTCTGTTAAAGGTTGATGCCTTTCTTGGTCTTGGCAGTGGTCATAAGGGATGATTTTTCAATCTTTGGTTTTGAGCGGATCACACAGTGTGTGTAGCCTATCTGCTACCCGACATAGAACCCATATGTGAGCACGCCTCACGTTAAATCCAACTGGGCAGGCCGATATTTTAATGTACCTGTACCGCAGAGCAGACGGGGATTTTCGCATGTTTATCATGTTTGTCACACTGGGCTCCCAAAGGGGACTCACAAGTCAGAGAATGTCCGAGAGCAGCGCAACATTTTCTGGAGCTAGGCTTTTTATTTGGCGTGTTGGAACATTTAAAAGTTCACGTGGCTCAGCACACCATTCTCTGGTTTGGGAGGCATGGGACTGAGGAGGGTCTCTGTACGTCGATTGGCCCAGAGTTCTCAGACTGTCGGTTATCTCAGCAGTGTATAGCAGCCAGGTTAGGGCTTCCCATTTTACCCGCAGGTAATCGGTTTAAGTCCGGCTTTGGCACGGAGGGATGGCCAGGTTGAGTTGATGTGTTGTGTTGTGCGTGTGTCGAAGGTGCAAAGCAGTGCAATGAGACGTGGCTTGAGAACTGTAAAGGCTACCAGGACTCGCTGGAATTGATTGAGGACCCAAATCCGATCTTCAAGCTTGAAACTCAAGACAAACTCGACGAACTTTGCAGGTACTCGACCAAACAGTGGAATTAATCCAGATTTTTTTTTCGGGGGGGGAGTGGGGCAGATTTTATTTGAAGACAAATTGCTACAGATTCACTTACACTGGTACATGATGCCCGATGGCCGAAAATCGAAGCTGAAAACACGGGGTTGGGTCTTGGAAAGGGGGCACCGAGCTCTACCTACCAGCTGTAGAGAGTCTGGGAAGCGCTCTAAGCTCATCAGAGGTCGCAAACGCATTATGGGCATGAAGAGCTGGTATTTTTGTTATTGGAGAAGGGCAATCGCTCCCCTCAATCCTTCTTCCTGGGCTCAACACCACTGCGATCAAAAAATATTTGAGACTAGTGTTAGGCTTGCAAAACACACTTTTATGAATCACATACTGAAACAAAGCCAGTGAATGACCGTTGTTGCTGACAGAGGATTGCGATATACATGCACGCAACAGAATGACCGTTTTCTAGCACTTTCTTTCGGACGTCGGATCACAAAAAGTTGGTGGTCATTTTAAATCTCTGCGTGTGATAAAAAGCCTTACATAAAACTTTATCAATAAACTGATGTTTTTTTACCAAAAAAACGTCGCGCGCTTTACATCGCTGTAGCGTGGAAGACCTGTTTTATAGGCTAAAATGCATAAATACTGAGTATCTATTTTATAAAATAGGGATGTTTGAGTTTGGAGTGCGATTGTCTGTGACGTCATATAGGCGTCGTCACCATGGTGACGCATCATCAGCATTATTATAGCTAGCGGCTGTGACCCCACTACGCTTCAGCGCTGTATATCGAGGCCGCAGGCCGAGTTGAGGCCCGAAGGGCCGAAAATGGAGACCGCATGCCGATACTATGGCAAAGATCAAGCGGACAGGGAGCGTAGCGACCTGTCTGCTTGTACTATATGGCGGGTCTTGCTTCCTTTTCATAACGTCTCCGCATAGCCGCAGATCGCGTGAATGCGGATATGCACAAATGTGTACTATCACGATACCGTTTTAATTATTTGTTTACGGCTTTTCAAAATTAGATGCTTTTTATGTACAATGTTTTTTTGCAGTTAGGACTGTTTTTCGTGCTTTTGCTTATTTTTCCTGTGCTGTACGCAGTTATGTACTGTTGTATTGTAGCCTATGCGTGTACCCGTGTCCATTGAAACCTCTCCAGCGGGATGGCTAGGCTGAGTTGAATGCTATGTGTATATACTGTGTCTGGTGTAACAGTAACGTGGCAGGTTTACATCAGTGTCTGCCGGAGTCGAACTGTCAAGATCAACTGGAGGATCATCTGGAGGGAAAAGTCGACCGCTTCATCAAAACTGCAGACTATATCTGCTCCGACGACATAAAACCAGGTCCGCCGTATACAGCGGTCCTTGTGTATAGGCTACTGTACAAACAACCAAAGCCATTGGCAGAATTTTTACTCTGGGTGTTGATATTGCATTTTTCAAAACACATCTCGTGTCATGCCGTCATCGTTCAATAGTTAATGCGCAATTTTTTTCTCACATTTCGGAGGAGAGGGATTTTTCCCGACATCTGTGCATATCAGTCTATGATGATGTGTTACAGGCTACTTGGATCATATCGGTTGTACCCTCAACGATGACGTGATGCACAATAAAAGTAAATGCGCAGGTCCCGATCATATGAAAGACTGCAAGTAAGTAACCACAACAATATTATTTATTGCAGGGGAGTTTCATGTCAGGCGGCGGTTTAGTTGGTAACATCGTTGGTCGCATCAACGGAGTTAGTCGATTTGTCGCTGGGCTGGGCCAGTTTGGTATTTGTATGTGTGACCATCTGTAGACCGGTAGATCATCCAGGCCACTCGTGTCATCTCAGCCTGAGCCTGGCCATCCCTCCGTGGGTAGGAGGCGATACCTGCGGCGATAGCTGGGACATAAACAGGCACACCGTGCGATGCACTAGCCTCGTAGCCATCGTCTGGCAGTGTAAACTGATGTCTGGCTGGATAGTTAAGAAAACAGAGATCAGGGTTGCCCTGTGATTCTTGTGGCATACGAATGACTTTAGGGTGACGTTATTTGCGTTATCTCGTGTCAGTTGTTTATTGCAAAGAACGCTGTTCCAACAACGTAGTGTCAGGATATTACTGGCATAGGACACTGACTTTTCACAAGAGCAGTCAGTTGGAACACTGACTGAATTCACCGATTTCTCACTCTTAGGACCTTACCAGACCAGCCACCTACCTTTTCCGATCTTCCACCGACTTTATACGACATCTCGGCAGAGATCGGCCTCCAAGTTGGCCAAGTGTGACCGTATCATGGCTTAAGGGCTGAAAGTGGAAAATTATGAATGCACCTAGGCAAAATTATTGAGTTTTGAGTCGCATGAACTGTAGATTTAGCTATCATGCAACACGCCGCATGAATGAATATTTTTAAATGAACGTTGTTCGAAAATGGTGTCTCACAAGCCTACTGATGTAAGTCTTCTGTTTTTAAGCATGCAGAAGCTTGGTATATAGTTAAAAATTTTAGGCCGGCAGAACGGCTATGCAGTGCAAACGATTTCACATACACACATACATGTAGGCTATTTCCGTAGCGTGGTCTGTCTTTCTGTCACATTTGTGCCCCCTGCTTAAACCGATTAATATGCCATTTTTGCAGGTACACTTGTGGGGTTCATTGACACATTGTGTTCCGTGCTGCCCCAGAGGAAAGGGGAAACATGCCAAAACATGCAATTACAAATTGCTGCTGTCACCTGGCAAATACAAACGAGGCGTTTGGTGGACTTGTCGCAGCGATTCCGCCGTTTGCTGAATTAATTTGGTCCTTGTTTCTTGCAGGACACTTACCGAGCATCTTAAGTGCACGCGTCAAGCGATTGAAGCAAGGTGTGAGAAGGCGACAGCAGACGTTTACATTGGGGCTATGAAGAAGATTAACAAGGATCCTTGCTCCGGTGCACCAGGTAGCTTATTGACGCGTCACAGCTATGCTGTAATGAGCGTCCATGTCACGATGTGTTTGTCATCTGTTCGTCCGTCTGTTTGTCAGTAACGGATGCATTGTGGATAATGGGTAGATCTTAGGGGGAAAATTTTTTGCACGAAAACTTATCCTTTTGTCGTTGCTCTCTGTGTACAAAATTTGGGGGATGCAGTCAAGGGAACATTTTAAAATTTGAGGGTTGAATGGAGGGGGTAGGAAAAGGTGCGTTTTTCAGTGGAAAACTGGCCATATCTCGGAAACGGTGAGAGATAGGGTCAACGTTGCTATTGATCAAATCGCATATGCTTTTTCAGATAAGATAAAAATCATCAATCTTGGAAACTTGGATGACCTTGAAAGTCAGTACTGCAACAGGAACTGTATACTGTATAGGCTGCAGCGCGTCTTCCCTAGCGACAGCTAGGCTTTTATGCACTCATTTTGCGTAACACGCATGTGAGTAAGTTAAGTCGTGGACTTGGTCATGGTCTTGAAACAAACGTCTTGTCTTCTCGGCATGTGCCTAAAGAAGTTTCGTTTAGGCCTACATCGCTGGTAAGTAAGTGAGTAGTGCGTTTGTGAAAACTTGCCTGAAGTGTATGCTTACAAAGAAAACAACTCAAGAAAACAGTTAATTAAACACTTATTGGAGTGGTTGTGACAGGTCATGGTCAAGAAAATAGTTTTGGAAGGTGTCAGAATTAGCCTTGAGTCACTGAAGACAGTACAATGAGCCTAATTGTTGGAAAACAAGAATAGGGGTCAGCGGTCAGATCACCTTCTCCCATTTTTCCGCCTGACGGCGGCGGCGTCAATCAGAATTTATTTTTTGAAACAGGGGACGGGGCAAAATTTTCTTTAGGGGCAAACTGACAATGAGATTACACACATTTCGCCCGGTTTTTTATGACGGCGATTGCCCCTTAGCTCCCGGCATTTACACCTCTGGCTGGTGGTTAAGTACCGAAATGTTTTACTTTTACCTGTCTGCATGCAGTTATACCCATCCAGATAATAACCGGGCCCGGCGTAGAGCAACCTGGGGGTGATCGAGACAACGCGTTTACCACTTATGTGCCAAGTCACATGAGCACCGTTCCCTGTTCAGTAGCGTCCTGTGGCTTAACACTGACGCCAGTCGCAGTTTGCTGGTAACTGATTTCAGGTCATTTAGTCAACGGCGATACTGAAAGTGCAGGGAGTCACGGAAATGGTACTAGAATTATTATTAACGCTATAAGCATACGTGATGAATGTAGCGGCATTGACAAGCGAATATGTCTGCCCACTGCCCGATGCGGCCGTCCGCCTACTAGCTATACACATACAACACGTACTTGTTTTAGGCTAACTTTTAATCTAAATTTTACTTTTACATTGCTTTGCGTTCCAAGCGTTCAATTTGTTTACAGAGTGCAAGCGTGTTCACACGAAACATAATATGTACATTATTTTAGAAGTTTTGTTTGGGGTGGGGTGAGGGAACAGCCGACCATGACCTTTGATTTTTGAACTGAAAACTGACATACCGGTTGTTCCAGCCCCGTATAACATTCACGCCAGTTATTTTTCTATGTTTTTTTTGTTTTCGAATTGTGATACCGTACGGAACGGACGGACGAACGGACGGTTGGGCAAGATCTGTAATGGGGCCTATTAGGGCGGCCGCATAACAATCAAAGTCTGACAATAACAACTTCACGCATGCGCAGCCGCTGCCTTATTTACCTGGTAATTTACCTGGTACGGCCGTACCAGGAGAGTCCTGATCCGGCCTAGGACCGAGCGGAGTCAATCCGTAAACAGGTCCATCTGATAGTTGCGAATCTGAGTATGCAGTCTTCTTTTGAAGGT